>JAESGP010000213.1_pt1 | contig 15729 bp, 7 predicted proteins | sample 9269741 | NCBI WGS metagenome assembly JAESGP01 (sample SAMN15720684, study PRJNA650882) | algae metagenome | isolation source: Desmonostoc vinosum HA7617-LM4 and co-occurring heterotrophs from cave wall | place: USA: Waikapalae cave, Hawaii | collected 2011-05-27
CAGGTCAAGCGTATCATCGTGAAGCCGGGCGGCCGGCTCTCGCTGCAGAAGCACCATCACCGCTCCGAGCACTGGATCGTGGTGCGTGGCACGGCGCAGGTGACGGTCAACGCAACGGTCAAGACCGTGCACGAGAACGAATCGATCTACATCCCGATCGGCGCGGTGCACCGGCTTGAAAACCCCGGCAAGATCCAGCTCGAGCTGATCGAGGTGCAGACCGGCAGCTATTTCGGCGAGGATGACATCATCCGTATCGAGGATGACTACCGGCGGATTTGAGCTAGTCTCCCGACGCGTGATTTTCCAATCAGAAGATTGATTCGGTTCGGTTCTTATCGATCTAGCAGGAGCACGCATCGCCTTCTGGCAGCAATGCATAAGCCAGTTCTGAGCGGACGGTCCGTTCGCACTTCTTTCGCCCGCGTTCCGCTACGCATCTCTCGCTAGCGGCCTCGACATTGTCCGGAAGACCTTAGGCCAGCAGGAAATTGCTGTACTGCAAAGCACACAGATTGATACGAGTAGCGAGCAAATCCTTTTGACAACCCTGTTAGCCCATTTCTCCGGAGAATGCATTTCGCCTCAATGGCCAGTGTGTTCGACCAGAGCAACCGACGCTCCACACCGCATGGAGACCGCCCTAACCCATGCCCGCAGGTACGCCCTCTTTGCCTTGGTTGGCATCGCCGGTGAGGACGACTTAGACGCACCGAAATCCTCATTGGGCCCACATCAACAGAAGCGCAATTGCAGCTCTACACGCCCAATTTCTCGTCGCGGTTATCAAGAACCGCAAGAATTGCGGTCTGTGTTGGCTTCGGTGAATGTGATACGCAAGCGTCTGACCTTCGCCGCTTGGCGGCGATGTGTGAAAGTGCGGAAAGTACAGTCCTCCGCGGTTTTTGACTGTTACAAAGTTCAAATGGCGGCAACGAACCGTTACTCTTTGATATCGAGGAGAGCCTAAAAGATGCGAACGCCACGAAATAGCCACCGCCCATACGTCGATCCACACCATATCAGGCGAATGAGGAGAGGTCGATTTCAGATAGCTCAAGCGCTGAGCGCGAAAGTAGAGATGCTAGCGCCCGACGCGGTTATGTCCGCAGCTCATCAGTTAGGAAGCCACTTTTGAACGAGACAGCGAGCGAAGCCGATCGGCTGCCAGTCACCGTGCTCAGTGGATTCCTGGGCGCAGGCAAGACAACATTGCTGAACCGCGTGCTGATGAACCGCGAGGGCATGCGCGTTGCTGTTATCGTTAACGACATGAGCGAGCTGAACATCGATGCGGATCTGGTGCGCGACGGTGGCGCCAATCTGTCACACACGACCGAGACACTCGTGCAACTCAGCAATGGTTGCATATGTTGCACCTTGCGCGACGACCTCTTGCTGGAGGTCAGGAGATTGGCCGAAGAGCGTCGCTTTGATTATCTTCTGATCGAAGGAACCGGGATTGCCGAGCCTCTTCCCATTGCGGCAACGTTCTCTTTCCGCGACGAGGCTGGCGTCTCCCTTTCTGACGTTGCGAGACTGGACACGATGGTTACCGTCGTGGATGCCTTGAACCTTCTCGCCAATTATAGCAGCCGCGATCTGCTGCGCGACCGCGGTGAACTGCGCGATGCCTACGATCAGCGGACGCTGGTCGATCTCTTGGTCGAGCAGATCGAATTTGCTGATGTGGTGGTGATCAACAAGGCATCAGAAGCAACGGAAGAAACACTTGCGGCAGTTCGCAAGGTGGTTGCCGCACTCAACCCCCGGGCTCGCCAGGTCGAGACCGATTTCGGTGAAGTCCCACTCGAGATGATCCTCAACACCTGCCTCTTCAAAGAAGCAAACGCCGCGATACATCCGCTCTGGCAGAAGGAGCTGTATAGCCCCGATTCCCATGTGCCGGAGACCGAGGAGTACGATATCTCCAGTTTCGTTTACAGGGAGAGACGTCCCTTCGATCCCGTCAAGCTCCTGTCTTTTCTCAACGAGCCATGGCCGGGTGTGATTCGGGCCAAGGGACATTTCTGGCTTGCCACTCGTCCGGATTGGATCGGTCTCCTCTCCGTTGCTGGGATGCAACGTCGGTGCGAGCCCATGGGCTTTTGGTGGGCCACCGTCCCAAAGCCGAACTGGCCAAGCGACCCGCAGTTTCAAGAACATCTCAACAGCCGATGGGATGGCGTTTGGGGCGATCGTCGGCAGGATCTAGTGTTTATCGGCTCAGACATGGACGAGGCGTTTATCCGGGCCTCGCTGGATGCCTGCCTCACCCAGTCGGAAAATGGGTTCGATCCCCAGAGCTGGCGCAACCTCGGCGATCCGTTTCCACCCTGGCACCTTCCTGATAACGCGAGCCATGCCGGCGTCTCCCTTCGCTAAGACTCGCTGTCTGCCGGTGCGAAATGCCGATTTCTGGCCCAGGGCGACCGACCGAATATGCCCACCATTTAAAATAGTACTTATTATTAACTACACCTTTTCGGAGAATCGACTCACTTTGGACTGGCCGTCATCGTGACGAAGACTGGAAACGGCCTCTTTTTTCGTTGGTGGAGCATGCCGCAAGCCTTGATTTAATACAGGTTTTTAAAGCGTTAAAAGTTGGTGCTCGACACCGAGATAGAATTGGTATTAAATAAATATCGTATTAATTTTGCTGTTTAATTGGATGAAATTAAACGTTTTTTGGCGGTGTCATGGTCGTAGCAACCATTGCGAGTAGCGGTGCGATCGCGACCAGATGGCAGATCGGTGGCTTCTCGAGTCAGCACGCGTCCTGGTTCAAGGGCAGTGCGACGATCAGCGTGTCCGCAAAACTTGGAGCTCTCCCTTCGGTATCCATTCCGGCAAGGCTGCGGAGCTCAGATTTTGTCATGCCTACTCACCTCTTTCTCGCGAGGATATCATGAGGTCCCTTTACGAAGCTCCCGGGTTAGGTCGTATTGCTCTCGGATTGCAGGCTTTGCCACGCACTATCCTGCGAGGAAATGCCCGGACATCCGATGCAGACTCCGAAAGCGAGACGCTGTCGTTCCTCGCCGCACTGAAATTGTGGGAAGGTCCGGGCTTGGGCGCCTTGGGCCGCTCCGCGGCGCCATTCGCTGAAATCGCAGAAGCCCGCTTCGCGGAGTTGACGGCACACGTTCGAGCACCCGCGCCTGCTGCAGCCGAACCGGCAGCTCAGAGACCCGTCGTCCTCCTCGGGAGCGTCCCTTCGACGGCCGCGGCTCCGACAACCATCGGATCGTCAATTACCCCTGTGGGCGTCGCCACCATTTGCGGTTGTGGGTACTTCATGGCCCCGACACAGGTGCTGGATCAGATGGCTGCCAATCCGGGGCATGTGCACTTGAGCGGCCAGTTGCTGAATAGCCAGGTATCCGGCGGAGCAGATTTCCTGCTGACAAGCCAGGCCGGGATCATGGGAGCCTCGATCGGCGCTGACATGGGAGCCTCGGTCAGCACCAAGATGTCGTTGCAGAACGTTGCTCCAATCAGCGGCTGGACATTGGTTGGAGGACAGTCCCTCGGGACGGAGACCGGCCTGGTCGGAAGCCTGTCCGGTTCGGTTACGACTGCAGTCGGGTCACAGACCACCACCACGGCATCGTCCAACTCTCTCACAGCCGCCGCGACATCCATAAACCCAATCGTTCTCGAGAATCAAAAGCAGGGAACCCCTCAAAGCGTCTGGGATATCGAAGGCGCCGGCAGCTCGAACATCGAAGGTTTCGCTACCGACATCAGCGCCAATATCGGCAACAGGGTCGACTTCAAGATCAATACGGATTCGTCAAACTATCGGATCGAGATCTATCGCCTCGGCTATTACGGCGGCATGGGTGCTCGATTGGTCAGCACCATCCAGCACACCGGCGTGCAAAACCAGCCTGCGCCGCTGCGTGACGCAGCCACCGGCCTGGTGGATGCCGGCAACTGGTCCGTTTCAGCATCATGGGACATTCCGACGGACGCCGTGTCGGGCGTATACATAGCAAAGCTCGTGCGCCAGGATGGAACTTTCGGTGAAAATCATATCCCCTTCATTGTAAGAGACGACAGCAGCACCAGCGACATCATCTTCCAAACCGCGGATACGACCTGGCAGGCCTATAATGGATGGGGTGGAGCCAATTTCTATGGCGGGAACGGCCCCGCAACGGGTCAAGGATGGGGACGCGCCTATGCGGTGAGTTACAATCGCCCGATTGCAACCCGCGGCGGGATCGGTACGGCCGCCGGGCCGCAGGATTATTTGTTTGGCGCTGAGTACTCGGCAATCTACTGGCTGGAACAGAACGGTTATGACGTTTCCTACATGGCTGGCGTTGACGTAGATCGTTACGGCAGCCTTCTCCTAAATCATAAGATGTATCTCGACGTAGGTCACGACGAATACTGGTCGGGACAGCAGCGCGCCAACGTTCAGGCGGCTCGGGATGCCGGGGTGAATTTGTCATTCTGGAGCGGCAACGAGATGTATTGGCGCACGCGCTGGGGCAACAGCATCAGCAACGACGGCACCTCTTATCGCACCTTGATTTCCTATAAGGAGACTTGGGCACCGGAAGCGTCGATTGATCCAAGCGACGAGTGGACCGGGACATTCCGTGACCCGCGCCTCAGCCCGCCGGCTGTGGGCGGTGGCAGTCCCGAAAACGCGTTGATCGGACAGATGTTCCAGGTTGATGACGTCGGCGCCGACAACGGCGACGCCTTGCAAGCTATAACAATCCCCTACGACGATGCAAACCTGCGATTTTGGCGCAACACGAGCGTTGCCAATCTTCAGCCAGGGCAGACGGAAACTCTGACGAAGAATTATCTCGGCTATGAGTGGGATGAAGCGCCCGACAACGGCTTCGATCCTGCCGGCCTAGTTCGGCTCTCTTCGACAACGCTTCCGGTCAGTACCTATCTGCTTGACTATGGCAACACGGTCGGAAATGGCGTCTCAACCCATAATCTGACTCTCTATCGCGCGCCGAGCGGCGCATTGGTCTTCGGCGCCGGAACCGTCTATTGGTCGTGGGGCTTGAGCGACAATCACGATCTGGTACCAACTCCCAGCGACCCGCGCGTGCAACAGGCGATGGTCAACCTCTTAGCCGACATGGGTATTCAACCGGGAACGCTGCAGTCGGGGCTGGTCGCCGCTACCGCCTCAACGGACACCACCGCTCCAACCTCCACCATCAATCCGATATCGAGCTTCACTGCGCAAAGCACGGTCACGATTTCCGGAACGGCATCGGACCTTGGCGGAGGCGTGATCGGCGCGGTGGAAGTTTCAACAGATGGAGGATTGAATTGGTATAATGCGATCGGTGACGAGAACTGGACCTACTCTTGGACACCGCAGGTTGCCGGCACCTACACTATCATGAGCCGCGCGGTAGACGATTCCATCAATCTCGAACCACCTTCATCAGGCCGCACGGTGGTCATCACCGCTCCACCTTACATTACACTCTTCTCGGGTTCGGCAACTCCCGAAATCGTCAACAGCACCGATGCAAGCGCGGTTACACTCGGGGTCCGGTTTCAAAGCTCGGTGGCCGGCACGGTAAGTGGAATCCGCTATTACAAGGGCAGTCAGGATACGGGGACTCACACCGGCCAGCTCTGGTCAAGCACCGGTACCTTGCTGGCAAACGCCACCTTTACGAATGAAACCACTAGCGGTTGGCAAACTTTGACCTTTGCCACGCCGATCACGTTGACCGCAGGCGCGACATATGTCGCTTCCTATCACACCAACGTGGGCCACTACTCCGTCAGCCCCGGCTACTTCACGAGCAATGTGACGAGCGGTCCATTGACTGCGCTCGCCAACGGAAATGGCGTCTATACGTACGGTAGCAACACCCTGTTCCCGTCAAGCACGTTTTCGGGTGAGAATTACTGGGTTGACGTGATGTTCAATCCATCCACCACCAATGGTGTACCGGTGGCCACGAACGACACTGGGCCGATTCTGACCCAAAATCTGGCTTCAACGATCACAGCGGCGTCCTTGACAGCCAACGACAGCGATCCAGACGGCGACGCGTTGAGCATCATCGGCGTGAGCGCGCCGACGAACGGCACCGTTGTCCTCAACACCCAACCCAACCCGCAGAACAACACCATCACGTTCACGCCCAATGCAGGCTATTCAGGCCCGGCGAGCTTCAGCTACACGGTATCGGACGGACGCGGCGGGACAGCTACGGCCAGTGTCAGCTTGACGGTGGTGCCGCCCGGAGCGGCTCCCGTCAGCCTGTTCAACGCGTCGCATACACCCGCGCAGACCAACCTCAACGACGGATCGCAACTCGAAGTCGGGATGAAGTTCACGTCCTCGGTTGCCGGCCAGATTACGGGTCTCAAATTCTATCGCAGCGCCAGTGACACCGGCCTCGACGTCCTGAATCTCTGGACTGCAACAGGGACCCTTCTCGGCAGCGCGACTTTTACCAATGCGGCTGCCAGCGGCTGGCAGACAGTGACCTTGTCGTCCGCTGTCTCGATCGCTGCCAACACGACTTACATTGCTTCCTACCACACGACCGGCGCCTATGTGGCGACCAATAACTACTTCACCACAGCCGTCACAAACGGCCCCTTGACTGCGCCTTCCACCGCGACGATCACTGGCGGCAACGGGGTGTATTCCTATGGCGGCACCAGCACGACCGGCATCTTCCCGACCAATACGTATGGCGCCGCCAACTATTGGGTCGATGTCGTGTTCTTGCCGAGCAGTACTGGCAACATCACGCCGACGGCGGTGGCCGACACCGGCGACACCACTGAAAAGGGCGGCATCAACAATGCTACCGGCGGTTCGGTCGCCAGCGGCAATGTGCTGACCAACGACACCGATCCGGATGCCGGCGACGCCAAGACCGTGTCAGCCGTGAGCTTCGGCGCGACCACGGGCACGCTCGGCACGGCACTCGCCGGTGCGTACGGCAGTCTCGTGCTCAATGCTTCGGGCGCCTACACCTACACGATCAACGAGACCAATTCTGTGGTGCAGGCGTTGCGGCAGTCGACCAATACGCTCACCGAGGTCTTCAGCTACACCATGCGGGACACCGCCGGCGCCACGTCATCGACGACGCTCACGGTCACCATACACGGTGCAAACGACGCCCCGGTACTTGCGGTTCAGACCGGCAATCAGAGCACCAGCGTCGGCTCCGCCTTCAGTCTGGCGCTACCCGCCGGCACCTTCACCGACGTCGATAGCGGAGACACGTTGACGTATTCCGCGACTGCAATCGACGGATCTGCGCTGCCTACATGGTTGGCGTTTAACCCTGGAACGCGAACCTTCAGCGGCACCGCCACCTCGACCGGTACGCTCGGCGTGAGGGTTACGGCCACCGACGTTGGCGGCCTCACCGCCAGCGAGACATTCAATATTACGGTGACGCCGTCGACCGTGAGCCTGTTCTCGAGCTCGAATACGCCAGCAATACTGTCGAACTCCGATACCTCGCAGGTGAACCTCGGCGTGCGGTTCACCTCATCCTCGGCTGGCACCATCCTCGGGGTCAAGTACTTCAAGGGGACCAACGACACCGGGACCCACACCGGCTCGCTGTGGAGCAGCACGGGCACCCTGCTCGCGACCGCAACATTCACGAATGAAACAGCGAGCGGCTGGCAGACGGTCACATTCAGTAACCCCGTAGCAATAGCCGCCGGGACCACCTACGTGGCTAGCTATCACAGTAACGGCGGTTACGCATCGACCGGCAACTACTTCACCACCGCGCGCGTCAATGGCCCGCTCACTGCCCCCGCCGCCAACAATGGCGTCTATACCTATGGTACCGGCAATCTGTTCCCCACCAGTACCTACGCTGCATCAAACTACTGGGTCGACGTGATCTTCAGCCCGACAGGCGGCGGAGCCAACCAGGTTCCCGTGGCGGTTAACGACTCCGGCTTCAGCGTCACGCAGAACTCCCCGATCTCGATAGCAGCATCGACGTTGCTCGCGAACGACACCGATCCGGACGGCGACCTCCTCACGATCACGGGCGTAAGCACAGGAGCCAACTCCAACGGGACCGCAAGCTTCAACTCTCAAACCAATACCGTCACCTTCACCCCTACCTCCGGCTATACGGGACCGGCGTCGTTCACGTATGCAATCTCCGATGGCCGGGGCGGGACGGCGAGTGCAACCGCCAATCTGAACGTCAACCCCGCATCAGCGACCATCGTAAGCCTGTTCAGTTCTAATCCGACACCAAGCATCACAGCGGTCAACGATCCAAACTCGGTGGAACTTGGGCTCAAATTCACGGCGTCGAGCGCCGGCGACGTCATGGGGCTGCGCTTCTACAAGGGCGCCTCGAATACCGGTACACATGTCGCGAACCTCTGGACAAGCACCGGTACCCTGCTCGCCACTGCCACCTTCACGAACGAGACCGCGACTGGCTGGCAGCAGGTGAACTTCGCCGCTCCGGTGACGATCACGGCAGGCACAACATATGTCGCGTCCTATCACACGTCAGGAAACTACGCCGCCGATCCCAACCTGTTCAGCTCGGCGGTTACCAACGGTCCGCTGACTGCGCCATCGTCGGCTACCACCGGAGGTAACGGCGTGTACGCGTATGGATCAGAAAGCCTGTTCCCGTCGAACAGTTACAACTCCACGAGTTACGGCGTCGACGTTCTCTTCCGTCCGCAGCTTGTGGCCTGATCGAAGAGCTTGTCTGGAGCTTCGGTTCTCATTGAATCAGAACCGAAGCTCCAGCTTGTCGTTTCACGCGGTTTTCTGCACGCGAACCGGTGCCCACCTAATCGCTTATGGCGTTTACGTCTTGCCGCGTTCGGATCCCGGCTGCGATCCATCGACGCCACGAATTCGCGCGGGAGAGCCGAAGGCCTTTGCTCCTGGGGGGATATTGCGATTGACCAGCGAGTTCGCGCCGATCACCGCTCTGTCACCTATCGAGACTCCCATCTGAATGATGGCATTTGGGCCTATGTAGACGCCGTGGCCGATTTTGGTCGAAGCGTAGTCGACCGGCTTCTCTCCAAGCGAGATCGACCGATTCACCGTGTTGTGCGTGTAGATCTGAACGCCAGCAGAAATCGAGCACCAATCGCCGATTTCAAGGCCTCCACCTGAGCCGTCCAGAATGCATCCGGGGCCGATCCAGGTATTGCGCCCCACCTTGACTTCACTCAGCACGAGCACGTTATCGTACATCGTCGTGCCCTCGCCAAAGCCACAGGCAGCAGCATTGTCTTGACGCTCGGAAAGCAGATCCGCGATCGATACCCTTCGATTGAACAATCGCTTCTTGCGAGCGGCAAGTATTTGGAAGAAGCGTCGGCAGGCTGCCAACCATTCGTCAACCTGTTCTTCCGTCATTCGGCCATCGAACTTTAGGGACATTGGGGTTCTACTTGGAACGAGCAAATAGCCATATTGAAGAACCTCACCATGGCATAAATAATAATCGCCGATTATTCTTGTTGCAGACCTGATTTAATTAGCATTATGATATTGTTTAATCTATGAAAATCAGCGCGACCTGAAGGCGCCTTATTTTATGCTTTACGAGCTCCTTGTCATTATTGGCATGGAAGTGGTTTTGGTCGTTTCAATCGCAACCATGATGTTTCATCGTAAGCGAACGGACGTCCTCAGTGGTCGCTACTTTGAGCAAGGCATCAATGCGCCCGAAGTAGGTAACGAACAAATGGCGGCACAGAAGAGCGCGCCGGCTTCCACCGAAAAGCGGTCAGGTCCGCTTCAGCCCCCTAGCCCCGGACCGATTCCCGGTCGACGTTGGGGGCTGTGGCGTTCTTACAGTCGCGACATTACGGCCGCCCAAATCCCGGCGCCGGCGGCACAAGCCCTGGGTAAGCGACGCCAGCAACAGATGGCCGATGTTTCCCCCGGCGCGCTGGGGCACGGCAGGCGAACGCGTGCGGCACTCCCCTTGGGGATCAGGATATACGCAGTGGGCGACGTACACGGTCGCTCGGATCTACTGGAGCGACAACTGGCTGCAATCGACGCCGATTGCAAACAACGTCCCGTCGCCCGTCCCGTTACCGTCTTTGTCGGCGACTATATCGACAGAGGACCCGACTCGCGAGCCGTACTTGAACTATTGCTGCAATGGCGGCAGGGCCACGAAACAGTCTTTCTGCGCGGGAACCATGAAACGTACCTGCCGCGTTTCCTCTCCAATCCGGAAAGCCTGGATGAATGGCGGCTATTCGGCGGGCTGGAAACGCTGCTGTCTTACGGCCTTCAACCGAGCATAAATCCTGATCGCCACGAGCAGATCAGGCTGGCGAACGAACTTGCGGACATTCTTCCGCGAGAGCATCTCGATTTTCTGCAAGAGCTCGAATTGACGTACAGTTGTGGCGACTTTCTCTTTGTCCATGCGGGCGTTCGCCCCAACATTCCAATCCACGAGCAGACGCAGGATGATCTGCTCTGGATTCGTGACGATTTTCTCAACTGGGACCAGCCGTTCGAGCGTTTCGTGGTGCACGGCCATACACCGGTGAACGAGCCCGATCTGCGGCCAAACCGCATCAATATCGATACAGGAGCCTATGCTACCGGAAGGCTTACGTGCATCGTCGTCGAAAACAATGACATTACCCGATTTGACCGGCGCGGTTCAGTCGAACCTCTCGCTTACCGCTCCTTCAACGCGTGTTGCGCCTGATCCTGCAAGGGTTTGATGAGATAGGACAGCGCGGTTCTCGACTCCGTCTTGATGAAAACCTCGACCGGCATGCCCGGCACCAGTTTGGCTGATCCAAGCTTTGCCAGCTCTTCGGCCTTGAGCAGAACGCGGGCCACGTAATAACTCGCGCCGGTTCGCTGCTCCTGTGTGAGGTCTGCGGAAACAACGGCGACCTCCCCGTCTATCTCGGGAGTCGTCTTCTGATTGAAGGCAGCAAACCGAAGCGTTGCCGATTGCCCAACATAGACCTGATCAATTTCCCGGGGGGCAATCTTGACCTCGATTGCGAGCGCGTCGGCGTCGGGCACGATGAGCATGATCTGCTCGCCTGGGGCGATCACTCCTCCGACGGTATGGACTGCAAGCTGGTGAACGCGGCCGGACTGCGGCGCTCGGATATCGATGCGATTGAGCTGATCCACCGCCGCGATCTTGCGTTCGGCGAGTTCGGAAAGCTTCGAGCGCGTCTCGATCAAATCCTTGCCGACCTCGGTTCGCAGGTCCTGGTCGATCTGAATGATCTGGAGTTCGACCTCGGCGATCTTCCCCTTCGCCTGCGCGATCAACCCGCCCAATTGGCTACGCTCGCCTTCCAGACGCGCACTGTCACGCTCCAGCGCGTTAAGTCGCGCGATCGGCACGAGATTCTTTTGCCAGAGGCCGCGGACCCCCTCCAGTTCTCCGAGGATGAAGGTGACTTCCTTCTGCTTGGCGTCGGCTTGTCCTGTGTAACCCTTGATTTCATCCTGCAGTTGCGCCCGCCGCTCTTTGAGCTGAGACTTCTGGCCGTTCCTCGCCTGGCTGCGAAGATCGAACAACGCGCGTTCCGCCGCGATGGCGCGCCCAGCTTCGGACCGGCTGTCCTTCGTCCTTTCGAGCAGCACCTTTGGAAACTCGATCTGATCGAGGCCGTCCCGTTCAGTTTCCAGACGAGCCTGGCGCGCAAGCAATTCGTCGACGCTCTTGGTGACGATGGTCGCGTTCGCCAGCGTCTGAGTCTCATCGAGACGAATTAGGATGTCACCCGCCTTGACCTTGTCGCCGTCCCGCACGCGCAACTCGCCGACAATGCCGCCGGTCCCATGCTGAACCTTCTTTACGCTCGAATCGACAACGACGACGCCTTGTCCGATCACGGCGCCTGACAACTGCGATGTGGCCGCCCAACCGCCGATTCCAAACGTAACGAACGCCGTCATGATGATTCCGACAACGATGTATCGTTGGATCGACTGCAGCGCCGGGGTTACCGGGCCGTCCATCTGCCGCCTCCCTGGCTGTCCGCCACCACCTTGAGCGGAACAGGTGTGCGCAGCACCGTCCTGAGAACCTCATCTTTCGGTCCAAACGACTGCACTCTTCCCTCGCCCACGACCAAAACATGGTCGACGCCTTCGAGCGCTTTCGGACGATGCGCGACGACAACGACAATGCCGCCGCGGCCACGCACATTGTTGATCGCCTCGGTGAGAGCCGCCTCTCCCTCCGAATCTAAATTCGAGGTCGGCTCATCGAGCACGATCAGGAATGGGTTGCCATAGAAGGCACGGGCAAGCCCGATCCGCTGTCGCTGACCGGCGGATAACGTCATTCCGCCTTCGCCCACCTGGGTACTGTAGCCGTCCGGAAATGAAAGGATGAGGTCATGTACACCGGCGAATCGCGCCGCCTCCAGCACTGCGTCCGGAGTCGCCTTCAGATCGAATCGTGCGATATTGACTGCGATGCTGCCCTCGAACAGTTCGACATCCTGTGGCAGATAGCCGATGTGTTTACCCAACGCTTCCGAGGTCCACTGGTCCAGCGTGGCGTTGTCGAGCTTGATCTTGCCGCGAAGCCGCGGCCAGACACCAACAAGCGCACGAGCCAACGTCGACTTGCCGGCGCCGCTCGGCCCGATAATGCCGACGGCCTCGCCCTTTCGCAGTTGGAACGAAACGTCGTTGACAATCAGTTTTTCCGAGTTCGGCGCCGCAACGTAGAGTTGCTCCACGACGAAGGCTTCAGTCGGCGGCGGTAGCGCAAGCGGCTCCCTCTCTTGCGGCAGGAGTTCCAGCAACTTATCCAGCCGTTGCCCGGACTGACGTGCGGCGACGAAGCCCTTCCAGTTGGCGATCGCCGTCTCCACGGGAGCAAGCGCCCTCGCCGTCAGGATCGATCCGGCAATAATAATGCCGGCCGTCGATTCCTGATTGATCACAAGCACCGCGCCAACGGCGAGGACCAGCGACTGGAGAAACGAGCGAAACACCTTCGAAAGTCCACCGAGCCCGCTTGCGACATCGCTCGCGCTCTCGTGTGCCGCAAGGTACCTGACATTAACAGCCTGCCAGCGCTGCGCGGCCTGCCGCCTCATGCCCATGGCTTGGAGAACTTCAGCGTTTCGTCGCCCTTCCGCGGCAAGCGCGCTGCGCGAGACGGCCAACTGCGAGGAGGCTTTTGCCGGTCCGCGAGTCCGCACCTCTGTCAAAACGGTTATGCCGATCAGCAAGAGCCCGCCTAATAGTGCGGTCACGCCGATCCAGAAATGGAACAGGAAGCAGATGCCGAGATAAATCGGCATCCATGGCAGGTCAAACAGCGCGATCGGTCCACCTCCCGAAAGAAAGCTCCGGACCTGGTCAAGATCCCGAACCGGCTGCATGCCGTCGCCGTCGCCGCGAGTCTTGAGTGGAAGGCGGACCAGGGAATCGAATACCCGCAGCCCGAGCCTTTCGTCGAAGTAACGGCCAATCCGCGCGCTGATCCGGTTTCGAACCAGATCCAGACCTCCCTGAAACGCATACAGCACCGTCGCAAGAAACAATAGCGCGACCAACGTCGGAATGCTGCGTCCCGGCAGCACCCGATCGTAAACCTGAAGCATGAAGAATGAGCCCGTCAGCATCAGGAGATTGCTCAGGCCACTAAACGCTGCGAGAGCCCAGAATATCCGTCGGCATGACTTCAAGAAGGCCGATATCTCCGATCGCGGCTCCTCATACTCCTGTGCCGATGGCCGGCCCGAGAACAGGCGCCGCCGAATTGCTTCAACCGAACGGCCCGCCTCTCCACTCAACCCAGGGAGGCGAAGCCACGATCGCGCACGCTCAGCCAGAATTCCCACGGCGGCGACAAACACCGCCCATCTCGAGACTTCGATGTGGTCAAAATTCTGGGGCGGGGGAATGACTTGCCCCCGCCGTCCTAGATCAGTCATGGTACTTGCCCCTTGAACCATGCCTTTGTTGAGGTGATATCCCCAAGGCAGATATTAAACCAACTCCCTCCTGAAGGCCGGTCGCTCACGCGAAATGGAAGTCGCTGCTATTAAGTGCGCTCAGTTTGGTGTTCTTTAGCGTGAGCGTATCGTTTCCTGTGGAAATGACAACATCCTGGCCACTCTGAGATGCGTGGGACAGAACGCTCGCAAAACTGTCGAACACCGTCTTGCTGAACTGAATCGAGTCCTGCGCCGAACCGCTGGCCTTGAAATCCCTGATGATGTCGCGGCCGAAGTTGGCGGCAAACACGAAAGTATCGCTCTGGCCACCGCCAACAAGGATGTCGTTGCCGGAAGTGCCCTTGAGCATATTGCTGCCTGTCGAGCCCAGGATCGCACTGCCCGAAGTACCAACGACCTGACCGCTGCTATCGATCTGCTTGGCGGTGTACGTATGTACCGTGTCGGACACGGCAGACGATGTCTTGAAGGACCAGGTGCCATCGGCATCCGTAGTTACGGTTCCCAGCGATGTATTGCCGTCGAACAGCTTGATCTGACTGTTCGCGGCGGCGACACCTTCGATCGTGACGCTATCACTCCAGTTTTTGTACATCGTTGTCAGGCCGACAGACGAAATCGGCGCATTCCCGCTTGAACCACCAATCGAGCCATCGCCGTTGAGGTCTTGATTGAAGGAGGACTCGAGCGATTTAAGCGCCGTGTTGGTCCCGGACACGAAGCTTAGAGTATTCGTGATGTAGTTGCCGCTGCTGTCGGTGCTCCAGGCATTGTACTGACCGGTGGCCGCGTTCTTCCACACTACGTTGAAGCCCGTCGCGGTCTGCTCAGCGCCAATCGGCGCCCAGCCCGCCCACATACCCTCGGTCACCGGCGCGCCGTCGAATTTCAAGACGGGACCAGAACTGCCTTTGAGGAAATAATTGGACCCGATCTGGCTCAGGCTGGTCGAACCGGCCGACTCGATCACCACGGCAGGCGCGCCGATCGTGCCATCGCCGTTGAGGTCTTGATTGAAAGTGGTCTCGAGCGATTTGAGCGCCGCGTTGGATCCCGACACCAAGCTTAGCGTATTCGTGATGTAGTTGCCATTGCTGTCAGTGCTCCATGCATTGAACTGACCGCTGGCGGCGTTTTTCCATACTACATTGAAGCCCGTCGCGGTCTGCTCAGCAGCGATCGGCGCCCAGCCCGCCCATGTGCTGTCGGTCACTGGCGCGCCGCCGAACTTCAAGACCGGACCGGAACTGCCTTTCAGGAAATAATTGGCGCCAATCTGGCTCAGGCTGGTCGAGCCGGCCGACTCGATCACCACAGCAGACGCGCCGATCGTTCCGTCCCCATTGAGGTCTTGATTGAAAGCAGTTTCGAGCGATTTCAGCGCCGAGTTGGTCCCAGACACGAAGCTGAGGGTATTCGTAACATAGTTGCCGTTGCTGTCAGTGCTCCAGGCATTGTACTGACCTGTGGTGGCGTTTTTCCACACCACACCGTAGCCCGTCGCAGTTTTTTCAGCGCCGATCGGCGCCCAGCCCGCCCAAGTGCTGTCGGTCACTGCCGCGCCGTCGAATTTCAAGACGGGACCGGTCCCACTGCTGTTGGTGAGGTAATATTTGTCGCTCTTCTCGACGAGAGTCGTCGCACCGAACGATTCGATTTCAGTACCCGGATTTGTTGTCGACGTCCCGCCGATCACGCTGGAGACCGACTGCGACGCAGAGCTCACATTGCCGGCCGCGTCGGCGGCCTTGGCGGTCAGCGCATGAGTGC
>JAESGP010000214.1_pt1 | contig 15672 bp, 12 predicted proteins | sample 9269741 | NCBI WGS metagenome assembly JAESGP01 (sample SAMN15720684, study PRJNA650882) | algae metagenome | isolation source: Desmonostoc vinosum HA7617-LM4 and co-occurring heterotrophs from cave wall | place: USA: Waikapalae cave, Hawaii | collected 2011-05-27
CTGGGGGAGTTGGCGGGCGCGGGCTTCCGGCTTGGGATCGTGAGCTCCAACGGGGAGGATCACATCCGCCGCGTGCTGGGGCCGAGCGAGGCGGCGAGGTTCGGGCACTACGCCTGCGGCGCCTCCCTCTTCGGCAAGGCGCGGCGGCTGCGGACGGCGATGCGGGAGGCGGGTCAGTCGCCCGCCCGCGTCCTCTACATTGGCGACGAGATCCGCGATTCCACGGCCGCCGCGGATGCCGGGTGCGATTTCGGGGCCGTCGCCTGGGGCTACACCCACGGTGCGGCACTTGCCGCCACCGCGCCGGCGCTGACCTTCGCCGAGCCGGCCGACATCGTCCAGGCGCTCGTTCGCCGACCCCGGAGCCCTGTCGCGCATTAGGCACAGGCAGAGGGAAAGGCCGGCCTGCGGGGCTCCGAGCGGTTGCCCCTCGCCGTCGAGGCGCGCAAGTTCCGCCCGGAACCGCATTACGTGGAGTCGGCATGTCGATGCACAGCACGTTCGGCGACCATCGGGGCTTCGGCCCTCCCGCAGCCGGCTGCGGCGAGGCTCAATGGAGCCCGATCGATGGCGGCAGGATCAGCGACCACCTCGTCGCGAGCCTCGCGACAGGTCTCCGCTCCGCCTACGAGGCGCAGCCCGAGACCGCGATCCCCGACGCCTTCGCCGAGCTGATCGCGCGCCTTCCGACGGCGGAGAGCGGCCGGCGTTAGCCGGGGCGACGGCTCGGACCTCGGTCTCCGCGCATCCAGGGCTCTGAAGCCAGGCTGTCGTCCGGCAATCAGGGCGCGAAAGCGTTTTCGTGAAACGAGACGGCTTGGTCATTCTGGGGCGCCGCAGGCACACCCGGAATCCATGGCCGCTGACGCGGCGAGCTGGATCACGACCTGTGGTTCTGGATTCCGGGTTCTGCTGCGCAGCCCCGGGATGACAAAGGCGGGTCGAATATCCCCGCTTCAACCTCGTCCCGGTTTTCCGAGCACCGCAGCGCTTCACCCTGACGTCGGCGGCGCTGAACTCTCTTCCGCCGAGATCCCCTATCGCCGAGCGCAACCCGCGCCCGGCGGGCGGCGCTCACAGACCGCTGCGCGCGCCGGGCACGATGCTGGTGCCGGAGCCCGAGCCGAAGGGCTCGTACTTGGTCAGACCGCGGAAGAGCTGGCTGAGGAAGGCGCGGTCGGCGCCGCTCGTCGGGGTCTGGCGCTCGATGAAGTCGAAGATGCGGCCGTCCTGCAGGCCGTAGAGCGCCACGCGCTCGACCTTGAAGGCGGCGTTGAAATAGACCGCCGTGACCTTCTGGTCCTCGACCTGCTCGCCGAGGAACAGGACCGTGCGGCGGGTGTTCTGGCTGATGTAGTACCAGGACTTGTTGCCGACCGTGGAGACGGTGGAGGGCGTCCCGAGGATCTGCAGCACCTGCTCGGCGCTCTGCCCGGGTTTCACGGTGGCGAGCGCGGCCTGGTCGATCTGGTAGCCGTGGCGGAGCTCCTCGCCGATGCAGGCGCCAAGACCGGTGGCGACGAGGCCGAGAATGCCGAGACGAGCGAGCGACGGAACGAGACGGCGCGACATCGGCCACCCTTGATCGTGTTGCGGAACGAGACACGTGATCGATGCGGAGCCGGCCGCATCCGGCACGGATGGAGCTTGCACCTTGACCATTCGCTGGCCTAACGCGGGGTTATGGCTTTGACAAGGCAAGCTCGGCCACACCCAGGGCACGCATGGTGGACGGCATGATCGCGCGATTGTTCAGGCGCTCGAGCGCCCGTTCGCAGGCGGTGATGACGTTGCACGGGCGTATCAACGAGGCTGCCAGGGTGCCGGCGCTCTACACCCGGCTGGGCGTCCCGGACAGCGTGGAGGGGCGCTTCGAGTGCCTCACCTTGCACGTCGTCCTGGTGCTGCGCCGCCTCAACCGCCTGCCGGCGCCGGCGGCCGACGTCGCGCAGGACCTCGTCAATTCGGTCTTCCTGCAGCTCGATGCCTCGCTGCGCGAGATGGGCGTGGGGGATTTCGGCGTGCCCAAGCGCATGAAGAAGCTGGGTGCGGCCTTCTACGGCCGTGCCGAGGGCTACGATGCCGCGCTCGACGCCGGGGACGAGGTGGCCCTCGCGCTGGCGCTGGCCCGCAACGTCATCGGGGTGGACGGGGCCGACGCCGGCATGGGTCTCGCCCGTTACGTGCGGGCCGCTGACGCGAGCCTTGCCGAGGCCGACCTCCATCGATTGCTGGGGGAGGGCCCGCACTTCCCCGCACCCGAATCCTTCGCTGAACCGGAGGTCCGTCCATGAGCACGAACGAAGCCTTCCCGCTGTCGCGGCCGATCAGTGTCGAGCGCCTGCGCCGCGATGGCACGCCGGTAACCGTCGAGGCGACGCCGGCCGAGTGCGCGGCGCTGGCCGCGGATTTCAAGATTCCTGCGATCCGGGACCTCGCCGGCACCTTCACCGCGCAGGGTCCCTCGACCCGGCTCGAGGTCACGGGGACGGTCCGGGCCGTGGTGACGCAGATCTGCACGGTCACCCTCGAACCCTTCGAGAGCGAGCTCGTCGAGCCGGTCGAGGTCGAGTTCACGGATACGGACGTGCTCGAAGGCACGGATGCCGAGGATGCCGACGTGCCCGACCCCATCGTCGGCGGCCGGATCGATTTCGGGGCGCTGACCGCGGAGTTCCTGGCGCTGGGGCTCGATCCCTATCCGCGCAAGCCCGGCGTCGCCTTCGAGCCGGTGATCGAGGATGCCGAGGAGCCGCCGCTCGCGGTATTGAGGAAGCTCAGGCCGGACGGGGCGTAGGGACGCCTCGTTATAGAGGTTGGTGTTCCCCTCCCCCTTGTGGGGAGGGGTCAGGGGCGGGGGTGGTTCCGCTGGCCTCGACACAGGGTCACCCACCCACCCCCACCTCCAACTCCTCCCCACAAGGGGGAGGAGAGGCGCTCAACCGATCATCGCATCAGCTATGCGCCAGCACCGCCAGCAGCAGCAGGGCGATGATGTTGGTGATCTTGATCGCCGGGTTCACGGCGGGGCCCGCCGTGTCCTTGTAGGGGTCGCCGACGGTGTCGCCGGTCACGGCCGCCTTGTGGGCGTCCGAGCCCTTGCCGCCGTGGTGACCGTCCTCGATGTACTTCTTGGCGTTGTCCCAGGCGCCGCCGCCCGACGTCATCGAGATCGCGACGTAGAGACCAGTCAGGATGACGCCGAGCAGCATCGCGCCGACGGTGGCGAAGGCCTGGCTCTTGCCCGCGATCGGCAGGATCACGAAGAACAGCACCACCGGCGAGAGCACCGGCAGGAGCGAAGGCACGATCATCTCCTTGATCGCGGCCCGGGTCAGCATGTCGACGGCCCGGCCGTAATCGGGCCGGTCGGTCCCCTTCATGATGCCGGGCTTCTCACGGAACTGGCGCCGGACCTCCTCGACCACGGCGCCGGCCGCCCGGCCCACAGCGGTCATCGCCATGCCGCCGAACAGGAACGGGATGAGGCCGCCGAGCAGGAGGCCCACGACGACGTAGGGGTTGGAAAGCGAGAAATCGACGCTGACGCCCTGGAAGTAGCGGTACTGCGTCGGGCTCGCATTGGTGATGAAGTAATTGAGGTCCGAGGTGTAGGCGGCGAACAGCACCAGGGCGCCAAGACCGGCCGAGCCGATCGCGTAGCCCTTGGTGACGGCCTTGGTGGTGTTGCCCACCGCGTCCAGCGCGTCCGTCGACTTGCGCACCTCCGGCGGCAGGCCCGACATCTCGGCGATGCCGCCGGCGTTGTCGGTCACCGGACCGAAGGCGTCGAGGGCCACGATGAAGCCCGCGAGCGCCAGCATGGCGGTGACGGCGATGGCAATGCCGAACAGGCCGGCCAGCGCGTAGGTGGTGATGATGCCCGCCACGATGACGATGGCCGGCAGGGCCGTGGATTCCAGCGAGATCGCCAGGCCCTGGATCACGTTGGTGCCGTGGCCGGTCACCGAGGCGTCGGCGATGGACTTCACCGGGCGGAAGTTGGTGCCCGTGTAGTATTCCGTGATCACCACGATGAGTGCCGTGATCACGAGGCCGATCACGGCGCAGCCGAGCAGCCCGGCCGAGGTGAAGCTGACCCCGGCATTGGTCTTGAACACGGTGTCGAAGCCGCCGAACAGAGCGTAGTTGACGGCGGCGATGGCACCCACCGAGAGCACGCCCGCGGTGATCAGGCCCTTGTAGAGGGCGCCCATGATCGACTGGTTGGCTCCGAGCCTGACGGCGTAGGTGCCGGCGATCGAGGTCAGGATGCAGGCCGAGCCGATGGCCAGCGGATAGAGCAGCATCGCTTCGAGCACGTTGCGTCCGCCGACGTCGGTCTGGCCGGCGAAGAAGATCGCGGCGAGCACCATCGTGGCGACCACGGTGACGGCGTAGGTCTCGAAGAGGTCGGCCGCCATGCCGGCGCAATCGCCGACATTGTCGCCCACGTTGTCGGCGATGGTGGCGGGGTTGCGCGGGTCGTCCTCCGGAATGCCGGCCTCGACCTTGCCGACGAGGTCGCCGCCGACATCGGCGCCCTTGGTGAAGATGCCGCCACCGAGACGGGCGAAAATCGATATCAGCGAGGCGCCGAAGCCCAGAGCGACGAGGGCGTCGATGACGTCGCGGCTCGCGGGGGCGAGGCCGGCGACGCGGGTGAGATAGGCGTAGTAGAGCGCGACCCCGAGCAGCGCGAGGCCGGCGACCAGCATGCCGGTGACGGCGCCGGACTTGAAGGCGACGTCGAGGCCGGCGCCGAGCGAGGTCGAGGCGGCCTGGGCGGTGCGGACGTTGGCGCGCACCGAGACGTTCATGCCGATGAAGCCGGCGACGCCCGAGAGCACCGCGCCGATCAGGAAGCCGATCGCGACCTTGACTCCCAGGAAGTAGGCGAGCGCCGCGAACAGCACGATGCCGACGAGGCCGATGGTGATGTACTGCCGGCGAAGATAGGCCTGGGCGCCCTCTGCGATCGCGCCCGCGATCTCCTGCATGCGGGCGGTGCCGGCGTCTCGCTTCATCACGTCGCGAATCGTGACGATTCCATAGGCGACGGCGCAGAGCCCGCCCAGGACAATCAACAACAATGCGGTCATTCTACCGTCCTTGGAATGTTTGTGATTATCGAGCTTGGCCGGACGGCCGTTGGACGCCGATGGCCACGGGACGAAGCGCTCGGCTTTGGCATTCCTCCCCGGAAATGCATGCCCTGATTGCCAAACTTCCGTTCCCAGCGCAAACGTTCACTGACGCCGCCAACCGCGAATATTTTCGCAGTGCAGCATAGGCCGGTCGGAACGGCTCCTTAAGTCCGGGTATCGAGGTTCAGCCGAAGATCTGGGGCCGGTCAGGCCGCTAGGCGTCCTCGTCGGACGGCGGCTCGCCGCCCGCTTCCGTCTCGGCCGCCTCAGCGACGGCCGCCTTGTCGCGGACGTCCACGATCTGGGCGCCGGGGAAGCGCTGCAGCACTTCCCTGACAAGTGGATGCGCGGCTGCGTCCTCGTGCCGGCTCGCCTGAGCGCTGCGGGCCGCCGCATCGATCGTCGGCACGCCGGGCTCCTGCGACAGGGCGACGATCCAGCGCCGCCCGGTCCAGGCGTCGAGCGCCCGGGCGAGATCGTTGGCGAGGCTCGGGCGACCGCCCTCCGCGAGTCGGAACTCGATATGACCCTCCTCGAAACGGACGAGGTGGACGTCGCGCTCCAACGCCATCTTCAGGCCGATGTCGCGGCGGGCATCGGCGAGCGCCGCCACATCGGCGAACTGCATCAATCGCGGGCCGGCCGCCTCCACGGGCGCCGGGGCCACGGCCGGTTGCGGAGGGCCGCCGCTCGTCCGCACGAGCGCCGGACGGGATGGGGGGAAGGCGGCCTGGGGCGGGACGACGGTGTCGGGTGCCGCGCCGATGGGGAGGGCCGCGGCTGGGCTGCCGGCCGCCAGGGCCTCGCTTCTCAGCTGGCGCAAGGCCTCGTCGGGCGTGGGCAGGTCGGCGGCATAGGCGAGGCGGACCAGGACCATCTCGGCGGCGGCCAGCGGCCGGGTCGCATTCTGCACCTCGGGAACCGCCTTGAGCAGGATCTGCCAAGTCCGCGAGAGGACGCGGACCGAGAGCTTGCCGGCGAACTCGGCGCCCCGCCGACGCTCGGCCTCGCTCAGGGTGGGGTCGGCGGCGGCCGCGTCCGGCACCAGCTTCAGCCGCGTCACGAGATGGCAGAACCCGGCGAGATCCGACAGGATCACGGCCGGGTCGGCCCCGGATTCGTACTGGCTGCGGAGCTCTGCGAAGGCGGCGGGGATGTCGCCCCGCATCGCCGCCTCGAACAGGTCGACGATGCGGCCTCGATCCGCGAGGCCGAGCATGTCGCGGACGCTCGCCGCGCTGACAAGACCGGCCCCGTGGGCGATCGCCTGGTCGAGCAGCGAGAGTGCGTCGCGCACCGAGCCCTCCGCCGCGCGCACGATGGCCGCGAGCGCCTCGTCCTCTGCGGTCACGCCTTCCGCGGCGCAGATGCGGGCGAGATGGGCGGACATCGTCTCGGCCTCGACGCGGCGCAGGTCGAAGCGCTGGCAGCGCGACAGGATGGTGACGGGGACCTTCCGGATCTCCGTCGTCGCGAACACGAACTTGGCGTGGGGCGGCGGCTCCTCCAGCGTCTTCAGGAAGGCGTTGAACGCCTTCTCCGAGAGCATGTGGACCTCGTCGACGATGTAGACCTTGTAGCGGGCCGAGACCGGCGAGTAGCGGATGCCATCGATGATGGCCCGCACGTCCTCGATGCCGGTATGCGAGGCCGCATCCATCTCCAGCACGTCCATGTGCCGGGATTCGATGATCGCCTGGCAATGACGCCCGAGCTCGGGCATCGCGATGGTCGGGCCCGTATCGGAATGGCCGTCGCGGGCATAGTTGAGGCCGCGCGCCAGGATGCGCGCCGTCGTGGTCTTGCCCACGCCCCGCACGCCGGTGAGCATCCAAGCCTGGGGAATGCGGTTGGCGGCGAAGGCGTTGGCCAGCGTGCGCACCATCGCCGACTGGCCGATCAGGTCGTCGAAATCCTTCGGCCGATACTTGCGGGCAAGCACGCGATAGGGCGTCGCCGCCTCGGGCGGCGGGGCAAAGCCGGGAAGGCCCGGCGCGTCGCTGGGAGTGCCGGTGCTCGCGTCCATGCCGCCCTGGATGCCGGTCCGCAGCCCTGCTCGGGCGCCATCCCCTCGCGAGCCCGGCGGCCCCTTCGAGGTGGGAGGCTGGACGAAGACCCGCTCGGTCTCGTTAGGGCTGCTTCCTTCCGGACCTGACCCGGTTGGCGAGTGAAACGTCCCTCGCCAACCTCCCGGGGGCTATATGGCCGGCGCGTCCGGCGAACGCAAGCGGCGGACGCTCGGGCCTATTCCGGCTTGCGCTTGGTGATGGCGTAGGTCTTCGGGTCGAGGTCGAGGTCGAACTGCTTGCCGCTGGCGTCGATGGCATCGTCGACCTCGACCTCGTCGTCCTCCACCTCGATCTTCTTCCACTTGGTGAAGCCTTCCTGCTTCAGCACGGCCTCGATCTTGGTCAGCTCCTCGGGGGTTGGCGCGCGGTCGGCGAAGGCGCTGCCGGTGAGGGCGAGGCCGAAGGCGAGGGCCGCGAGGCTGATCTTGGCGCTGGTCATGGAAATCTCCTGTGCGAGTGGTCGCGGCGACCGAACCGGCGGCGGCGCCGTCGGTTCCCAACCCTATTGCGCTGCTGCCCGACCCGGAAGCTGGATCAGAGGACGCCGCGCGCCCCGTCGCCGGTGCCACGACGGGCGTCCGGTCGCGTCATGACGGAAGCGTCCTGCGCGTCGAGACGGCCGGGACGGCGGCCCGGCTCCGCCGGCTCGAACGGGATCCAGGTCCACTGGACGCCAACTCCCTGAGCGCAACGGCCCCCCCGGAGCAGACCCGATTCCGGCCGCCCTGCTTGGCGGCGTAGAGGGCGGCATCCGCGGCGGCGACGAGGTCGAACAGATCCGTGGCCGGTCCGGCGATGACCGTCGCGCAACCGATGCTGACGGTCATCGATACCGGTTGCGCCTCGGGGCCGAAATCGATCCTCAGGGCCGCCACGTCGCGACGCAATCGCTCCGCGACGTCCATCGCCTCCTGTGCGCAGGTCGCCTCGGCGATAAGGGCAAACTCCTCGCCGCCGTAGCGGGCGAGCAGCAGACCCGGTGCGCGCGCGGAAGCGGAGAGGGTCGCCGCCACGAGGCGCAGGCAATCGTCCCCGGCCTGATGGCCGAAGCGGTCGTTGAAGCTCTTGAAATAGTCGATGTCGACCAGGATCAGCGAGAGCGGACGACCCTCGCCCGTGTCCCAGGCATGGGTCAGCGCCGCGTCGAAGCGCCTGCGGTTCGCCACCCCCGTGAGGCCGTCGAGGCTGGCGAGGTCCTGCAGTTGGAGGTTTGTCGCCGCGAGCTGGTCGGCGCGCAGGCTCTCGCGGAGGGCGGACAGGAAGGACCGGCGCACGCTCGCCTCGATGCGGTAGTTCCCGATCAGGGAGAAGGCCGCCACCGACCCGTTCAGGACGATCGAGAACACCTGTGTCGCCGAATCGAGCGTCGGATGGATCAGGATGGCGAGGGTGATCGCCGCGAGCGCGGCCCCCGTGATCCCGCGCGCCCAGGGGAAAGGCAGCCCGATGCCGACATTGCCTGCGACGATGATGATCGCGAAGGCGCTGGCAACGGTCCCGGCATGGGGCGAGCGCGTAACGAGCAGGAGGATGAGCGTCGTGGTCATCATGGTGACGACGACCACGGAAGCGAGCGCATGGGAGCGCGCGCCGTAGGCGCGGATCGCGACCAGGACGCCGATGCTGATCGGAACGCCGATCCCGAGCTGGAGCACGGCGGCCAACCCCAGCACGTCCGGGATGATCAACGCATCGATCGGCGTGAACATCGCGTAGAGGATGATCCCGCCGATCGCCATCCGGTAGAACAGCGCGAAGCGCGCCTCGGCCGTCGCATCCAGGAACCGCTTCTGGATCGCAGGACTGAACGGCCGGTCGACCGTGCCCGCGGCGACGATGCCTTCGACCTCGTCCAGCAAGGCCGCGTCGGCGGGTTCGATGGCGGGAGCCAGCGTCCCCATCGTGAGCAGCGCGCCAACCCGTGCGTGCAGGCCGGGGAAGAGACTCGTCAACCGCTGAGCTCCCAGGGTGCCGCCAAGGCGACGGATCCGCCGACGGCCGCATCTCCGCCCAAGGAAGACGCGTGATCCGTGAATACTCCCTATTCGCTAAAAAAGACCGACTTGCATTGCCCAGGATCGACTCCGCCGGCCTTCCGGCGCGCCCAGGCCGAGGGCAGCCTCGCCTGCCGATCGCAGTTCCGCCTCTCCCCGAGCGGACACGGCGACGCGCCGTGCTATGCCGCACACGCTCCGGTTGCCGCTCGCCGCAGGCGCACTTAAGCTTCGGGACGAGGGCTCCTGAGCAGGTCGGATCATGGTCACGCGCGTCGCAACCGTCGCCTTCGAGGGGATCGAGGCGCGTGCCGTCGACGTCCAGGTGCAGATCGCGCCCGGCGCCGTCGCCTTCATGCTGGTCGGGCTGCCGGACAAGGCGGTGGCCGAGTCGCGGGAGCGGGTGCGCGCGGCGCTGATCGCCTCCGGGCTGGCGCTGCCGGCCAAGCGCATCACCGTGAACCTGGCGCCGGCCGACCTGCCGAAGGAGGGCTCGCATTACGACCTGCCCATCGCGCTCGCCGTGATGGGGGCCATCGGGGCGCTGCCGGCCGACGCGCTCGCCGGCTATTGCGTGCTCGGCGAACTGGCGCTCGACGGCACCATCACGCCGGTCGCCGGCGTGCTGCCGGCCGCCATGGCGGCCAATGCCCGTGGCCTCGGCCTCATCTGCCCGGCCGCGACCGGACCGGAGGCGGCCTGGGCCGGCGGCGACATGGACGTGCTGGCGCCCCGCTCCCTGATCCAGCTCGCCAACCACTTCAAGGGCAGCCAGGTCATGGCCCGGCCGGAGCCCGCGGTCGCCGCCTCGTCCGGCCCGCTGCCGGATCTGCGCGACATCAAGGGCCAGGAGGGCGCCAAGCGCGCCCTGGAGGTCGCGGCGGCCGGCGGTCACAACCTCCTCTTCAACGGGCCGCCGGGCGCCGGCAAGTCGATGCTCGCGGCGCGGCTCCCGTCGATCCTGCCGCCGCTCGGCCCCCGCGAGCTCCTCGAAGTCTCGATGATCCAGTCGGTGGCGGGCGAGCTCAAGGAGGGTGCGCTCTCCAACCGCCGGCCGTTCCGGCAGCCCCACCATTCCGCCTCGATGGCCGCCCTGGTCGGCGGCGGCATCAACGCGCGGCCCGGCGAGGCCTCGCTGGCCCATGGCGGCGTGCTGTTCCTCGACGAGCTGCCGGAATTCACGCCCCAGGTGCTCGATTCCCTGCGCCAGCCCATGGAGACCGGCGAGGTCATGATCGCGCGGGCCAATCATCGGGTCACCTACCCGGCGCGGTTCCAGCTGGTCGCCGCCATGAATCCCTGCCGCTGTGGACATGCCCTGGAACCGGGCTACGCCTGCCGGCGCGGGCCGAACGAGCGCTGCGTGGCGCAGTACGGCGCGCGGATCTCAGGCCCGCTCCTCGACCGGATCGACCTGCGCATCGAGGTCGGAGCGGTCACCGCCGCCGACCTGATCCTGCCGCCGCCGTCGGAAGGGTCGGCGGAGACCGCGGCGCGGGTGGCCGCGGCGCGCGGTGTCCAGACCAAGCGCTTCGTCGCCTGCGGCCTCACGGGTGGCGTCACCAACGCGACCTGCCCCGCGACCCTGATCGAGGAGGTCGCAGCGCCGGATGCGGACGGTGCCCGGCTCATCCGCGACGCGGCCGAGGCGATGCGGCTCTCCGCGCGCGGCTTCCACCGGATCCTGCGCGTCGCGCGAACGCTGGCCGACCTCGACGGCGCGGAGCGGGTCGGGCGCATTCATCTGGCCGAGGCGCTGTCCTATCGCGGGCGGGCGGAGCGGCCCGTCGCAGCATGACGCAGGGGCGCAACCTTGTCGCGGTTCAGCGTCCGTAGATGTCCTCGACGCGGACGATGTCGTCCTCGCCGGTGTAGGAGCCGACCTGGACCTCGATCAGCTCCAGCGGGATCTTGCCCGGGTTGGCGAGCCGATGCATCGAGCCGATCGGCAGGTAGATCGCCTCGTTCTCGTGGACGAGCGACACGGTGGCGTCCAGCGTCACCTCGGCGGTGCCGCGCACCACCACCCAGTGCTCGGCCCGGTGATAGTGCTTCTGCAGCGACAAGCGGCCGCCCGGATCGACCCGGATGCGCTTGACCTGGAAGCGCTCGCCGATGTCGATGCGCTGGTACCAGCCCCAGGGCCGGTAGATGCGCCGATGCGCGTCCGCCTCCGGATGCCCGCCAGCCCGCAGCTGCGCGACGAGGTCCTTCACCTGGCCCGAGCGCGCCTTGGAGGCCACCAGCACCGCGTCGGGCGTGGTCACCACCACCACGTCGTCGAGGCCGACCACCGTGGTCAGCCCCTCGCCCTCGCTGTGGATCAGGCTGTTGCTCGTCTCCACGAGCTCCACCCGCCCGCGCACGGCGTTGCCGTGCGCGTCGTGCGCCAACACGCTCCAGACCGCGTCCCAGGTGCCGACATCCGACCAGGCGAAGGAGACCGGCAGCACGCCGGCCAGCTCCGTGCGCTCCATGACGGCGTAGTCGATCGAGGTCTTGGGCGCCCGGCCGAAGGCGGCTGCATCGAGGCGCACGAAGTCGAGGTCGATCGTCGCCGCCTCAAGCGCTGACTTCGCCGCGTCAAGCACATCCGGCACGTGACGGCGCAGTTCCGCCAGCATCACGTCGGCGCGGAACAGGAAGTAGCCCGCGTTCCACAGCGCGCCCTCCGCGATGAGGGCCTCCGCGCCGGCCGCGTCCGGTTTCTCGACGAAGCGGGCCACCGCATGGGCGTCGGGCACGCGCTCGAGGGCCGCACCCAGCCGGATGTAGCCGTACTCCGTCGCGGGCTTCGTCGGCGTGATGCCGAGCGTCATGATGTGGCCGGCCCGGGCACCCCCCGCGGCAGCACGGGCGGCGGCGGCGAAGGCAGGCGCATCGTCGATGACGTGGTCGGCGGCCAGGATCAGAACCACGGCTTGCGGGTCGCGGGCCGCGGCGTGCAGGGCGGCTACCGCCACGGCGGCGGCCGAGTCGCGCCGCTCGGGCTCGAGCAGGATATCGGCGGCCACGCCGGCTTGCGCGAGCTGCTCGGCCACGATGAAGCGGGCGTCCGCCGCCGTGATCACCGTCGGCCGCGCGAAGGTCGCCGCATCCGTGACCCGCTGCACCGTCGCCTGGAAGGTCGATTCCTGCGCGTCCACCAGCGCCGTGAACTGCTTGGGCATGCTCTCCCGCGACGCAGGCCACAGCCGCGTCCCGGAGCCGCCACACAGAATCACCGGATAGATCACATCCGACACGCCGCTGCTCTCCATCCCTACTCCGTCGGCCTATTCCGCTGCCTGGCGCGCGACATAGCCCAGGCGCTCGTTGAGCTCGCCGATCAGCTTCACCGCGGCCTCCGCGATCACCGTGCCTGGCGGGAAGATCGCCGAGGCGCCGGCCTCGTACAGCGCCGGATAGTCTCCTGGCGGGATGACGCCGCCGATGACGATCATGACGTCGTCGCGGCCGGTTTCCGTCAGCGCCGCCTTGAGCTCCGGCACCAGGGTGAGGTGGCCGGCGGCGAGCGAGGAGACGCCGACGATGTGGACGTCGTTCTCCACCGCCTGGCGCGCGGCCTCGGCCGGGGTCGCGAAGAGGGGCCCGATATCGACGTCGAAGCCGAGATCGGCGAAGGCCGAGGCGATCACCTTCTGGCCGCGGTCGTGCCCGTCCTGGCCCATCTTGGCGACGAGGATGCGTGGGCGGCGGCCGTCGGCCTCCTCAAACGCGTCCACGAGCTTGCGCACCGTCTCGACCACCGGGGACATGCCACCCACCTCCCGCTTGTACACGCCCGAGATCGAGCGGATCTCGGCCCGGTGCCGGCCCCAGGCCTTCTCCAGGGCTTCCGAGATCTCGCCGACCGTCGCCTTGGCCCTGGCCGCGTTCACGGCGAGTTCGAGCAGGTTGCCCTCGCCGTCGGCCGCCTTCGTGAGGGCGGCGAGCGCCGCGTCGACGTCGGCTTGGCTGCGCTCGGCGCGCAGGCGCTTGAGCTTGTCGATCTGGAGGGTGCGCACGTTGCCGTTGTCGACCCGCATCAGCTCGACGATGCGGTCGTCCTCCGGCTTGAACTTGTTGACGCCGACGATGGTCTGGCGGCCGGAATCGATCCGGGCCTGGGCGCGGGCCGCCGCCTCCTCGATCCGGAGCTTCGGGATGCCGGCCTCGATCGCCTTGGCCATGCCGCCGAGCTCGTTGACCTCGCGGATATGCTCCCAGGCGCGGGTCGCGATGTCCTGGGTCAGGCGCTCGACGTAGTAGGAGCCACCCCAGGGATCGACGATCCGCGTGGTGCCGCTCTCCTGCTGCAGGAAGAGCTGCGTGTTGCGGGCGATCCGCGCCGAGAAGTCCGTGGGCAGGGCCAACGCCTCGTCGAGGGCGTTGGTGTGGAGCGATTGCGTTCCCCCTTGGGTCGCCGCCATCGCCTCGATGCAGGTGCGGGTGACGTTGTTGAACACGTCCTGCGCGGTCAGCGACCAGCCGCTCGTCTGCGAGTGGGTGCGCAGTGGCAGCGACTTGTCGGATTTCGGATCGAATTCCTTGACGAGGCCGGCCCAGATCAGGCGCGCGGCCCGCATCTTGGCGATCTCCATGAAGAAGTTCATCCCGATCGCCCAGAAGAACGACAGCCGGGGAGCGAACTGATCGATCGTCAGGCCGGCGCCCAAGCCCGCCTTGATGTACTCGACGCCGTCGGCCAGCGTGTAGGCGAGCTCCAGATCCTGCGTCGCCCCGGCCTCCTGCATGTGGTAGCCGGAGATCGAGATCGAGTTGAACTTCGGCATGTTCTTCGAGGTGTAGGCGAAGATGTCGCCGATGATCCGCATCGAGCCCTTGGGCGGGTAGATGTAGGTGTTGCGGACCATGAACTCCTTGAGGATGTCGTTCTGGATCGTGCCCGCGAGTTTTTGCGGCGGCACGCCCTGCTCCTCGGCCGCGACGATGTAGAGGGCGAGCACCGGCAGCACCGCACCGTTCATCGTCATCGACACGGTCATCTCGTCGAGGGGGATCCCCGAGAAGAGCGTGCGCATGTCGTAGATCGAGTCGATCGCCACACCCGCCATGCCGACATCGCCGGAGACGCGGGGATGGTCGGAATCGTAGCCGCGGTGGGTGGCGAGATCGAAGGCGACGGACAGGCCCTTCTGCCCGGCGGCGAGGTTGCGGCGGTAGAAGGCGTTCGAATCCTCGGCCGTGGAGAATCCGGCATATTGCCGGATCGTCCAGGGCTGGGTGACGTACATGGTCGGGTAGGGGCCGCGCAGGTAGGGCGCGAGGCCGGGATAGGTATGGAGGAAGGGAATGCCCTCGCGATCCTCGGGGCCGTAGAAGCCCTTCACGGGGATGCCCTCGGGCGTCATCCAGGGCTCGCCCACCGGCGGAGACGGCGCCTGGACGGCGTCGGCCGCGTAGGCGAGCGTCGCGAAATCGGGGATGCGGGACGTCATGTCGGGCTGCTCACGGGGGCGATCGGTCGGCCGTCATTATAGGAAGGACGGGGGACCGTGCCACTCCTATCGGCCCGCCCGGCCGAGAAGCGCCAGCCCGGCCTCGCTCGCCCGGTAGTGAACCCGCTGGGTGCGCGGCTCCCGCGCGGTCACCGCGAGCAGGCCCGACTCGCCCGAGGCCGCAACCATCGCCCTGAGCACCAGCGCATGCGCCACCCCGAAGATCCGCGCGAAGCTGCGGCTGTCGGCGGCGAGGCCGAGACCGAGGGCGGCGAGGAGCCCCGCCTCCAGCAGGGACACCTCCGGCTCCAGGGCCGAGACGCTGTCGGTGAGGGCCAGGAAGGTCTCCGCGTCGGCGGGCGGCGCGCTCACGCCGCGGCTCGCGGGCGGAGCGCGACGAGGATCGATTTCGAGGTCGGGGTGTCGCTGCCCTCGCCGAAGGCGGAGAGCGGCACCAGCACGTTCAGCTCCGGATAATAGCCGGCAAGGCTTCCCCGCGGCATGTCGAAGGGGACGAGGCGGAAATCCTCCGCCACCCGTGTCACGCCGTCCTCATGCGTGCCCAGGATGTCGACCCGCTCGCCGATCTCCGCCCGCAAGGCCGCGACGTCGTCGGGATGGGCGAAGACCACGCGGCGCTCGCCGTAGACGCCGCGATAGCGGTCGTCGAGGCCGTAGATCGTGGTGTTGTACTGGTCGTGGCTGCGGAAGGTCTGCAGCACGAAGGTGCCGGGCGTACCCGCGACCCGCTGCGCCTCAGTCTGCACCGGCAGCGGGTCGGCGGAGAAGTTGGCCTTGCCGGTCGGCGTCTCGAAGGTGCGCTCGGCAGCGAGGTTGCGCAGCAGGAAGCCGCGCGGGCGCCGGACGCGAGTGTTGTAATCCTCGAAGCCGGGAATGGTGCGCGCGATCAGGCTGCGGATGCGGTCGTAATCGTCGGCGAGGCCGGCCCAATCCACCTTGTCGGAGCCGATGGTCGCCGCCGCCATCCCGGCGATGATCGCGATCTCGGAGCGCAACTCCG
>JAESGP010000215.1_pt1 | contig 15524 bp, 12 predicted proteins | sample 9269741 | NCBI WGS metagenome assembly JAESGP01 (sample SAMN15720684, study PRJNA650882) | algae metagenome | isolation source: Desmonostoc vinosum HA7617-LM4 and co-occurring heterotrophs from cave wall | place: USA: Waikapalae cave, Hawaii | collected 2011-05-27
TGAAACTTTCTATACCAAAAACATTTTGCTGAATGAGGGTATCCGCGCTTGGATGGCTCCTCAAGATCAGCCTCACGAACAATTTGTATTCCCTGAAGAGGTACTACCACGTGGTAACGCTCTCTAAGAATCACAAATTTTGAACGATGAATTTATCCCACTGAGCTTTCTTTCATCGTTTTAATATTCAACAAACCCCCGCCAAAAAGCGGGGGTTTTCTATAACTATAGTTAAAATCTCTAAATTTATGTGTTATATTGATTCAAGGTTACAAGCTCAGAGCAATAAGCTCTGCCTTTTTGAGAATAAAGCCGCATAGGCAACAAGGAGGTGATGCCCATGATTGAAAGTAGTAAATGCATGGGTCATCAGGTTGCAGTTAGCCGGCTGTGTGCCGGGGCTGTTCTTTAAAAGTTAGTCTTAGTCATTTTGAGAGACTAAGTTAGCTCAAGTAGCTAGGCTAAGCTAGAAGATCCTTCCGGCAGTCTGGTTGCAACCTGAAGACCCGCTAGACCGCTCTGACTTAGATCATCCGATCTAAATCAGAGCGGATAGTTTTTTATGGGTAGCTTTTATCTTATCTCTATCTATAAGTTCAATACGCTGGGGTTAAAGATTTTTAGTGAAAATTATTGAATAGTAAAGATGCGGCATTGCTGCATTTTTACTGTATTGGTCTAGAGTTAATGTAAATAACTGAAAAGTTTTACTAAAAAAAGAAAAGTATATTTCATTAATATTGACTAATGTGAAAGTGAGTAATCACTTATCTATTAATAGAGCTTATATGTTTTATTTCTGACTAGAGCCACACATAATAAAGGTGTAAGACCGGAATCAGCAAAGTTTAGGATCAAGAAATTAAGGTTTGTTTTTCTTCTGCTTTTCAGATGTGACAAAGGCTATAGATGGGTTTTTGATATGGCACAACTACTAACTGACACAGAAATTCAACAACAGACAAGCCTTCTCTCTGGTTGGAGCGTTGAAGGGTCTAAGTTACAGACCACCCGTAAATTTAAAGATTTTATCGCAGCAATTGAATTTGTAAATAAATTGGTTGAGCCTGCTGAATCAGCAGGACATCATCCAGACTTAGAGATTTCTTATAACAAAGTCAAGATTACTCTCACAACACATGATGCAGGTGGGTTAACGCAGAATGACTTTGATTTAGCAGGAGTGATTTCTCAAATTAGTTAAATGACTGCTCCCAGTCAGGGATTTCCAAATAAATATCCCATCGCTTTTAGGGCAGGGGGTAGGAAAAGATGAAAGTCCTTTTGATTCGGTAAAATTGGATATTTATTTCTAAGGGTTCCCCAAAGTGCTGAGTATTGAAGCTTTCAGCATTTTAGCTGTAAGTGGGAATGAATCAATACCCTAAACCCTACTCATGACAAGAGTATTTTAGGTAAATACGTGTGACAGTTGTTGAGGCGATCGCTTCGGTCTTGCGATATGAATCAGAGGTTTTATAATCATAAGCTATGAGGCTGTGTTTTTGCATAAGTTAATTCCATATAACTTTAACGATAAGTTAATCAGTTATTAGCCTTGCAAAAACTAAAATTGTAGTATCGGCAACGATGCCTCATCCACAGGTTTTAACCAGACATCGCATTTTTAAGAATTTTAAGTGCGGCGAACACGATCTATCTATACAAGGTGTGAGGAGAAAAGGTAAATATGTCTAATCTCTTATGGAGATCCCTGGTGGTTAGTCCAGCAGTTTTGGGAGCAACTTTGTTAGTTTCAGCAACAGCAATTGCAGCTCCAAATACCACCGCAGAAGTATCATCAGCAAAACCAGGGGTAACAGACCCCACCCAGCAGCCAGAAATATTTGCTCAAGCAACCCTAGACCAAATTAACCGCTACAGCAACGAAGGCAACCAAAACAACTCCCAGTCTCAAGTAACATCGGTATCTCAATTTTCCGATGTTCAACCAACAGACTGGGCGTTCCAAGCGTTGCAGTCCTTAGTTGAGCGCTATGGTTGTATTGCTGGTTATCCCAACAGCACGTATCGCGGTAATCGCGCATTAACCCGTTATGAATTTGCTGCTGGTTTAAACGCCTGTTTGGATCGGGTGAACGAATTAATCGCCACAGCAACAGCTGATTTGGTAACAAAACAAGATTTAGCTACCTTACAAAGGTTGCAAGAAGAATTTTCTGCAGAACTGGCAACTCTCCGGGGTCGCGTAGATACTCTAGAAGCGCGTACCGCCGAGTTGGAGGCAAATCAGTTCTCAACCACCACAAAACTAGTTGGTGAAGCAATTTTTGCTGTAACGGATGTTTTTGGCGATGGCAGTGGCGATTCCAACAACACTGTTTTCCAAGACAGAGTTCGTTTAGACTTGCAAACTAGCTTTACAGGTAGAGACGTTTTACACACTCGCTTGGCAGCTGGTAATGCTTTAGGCTTCGCATTTCAAGATAATGCTGGTAATCAGCTAACTACTGCTGAAGGTACTCAAACATTCCAAATCGGTAGCACTGGTAACAACAGCGTCGAAATAGATCGCTTGACCTATGAAGTTCCAATCGGCCCAGCTCAAGTTTACCTAGCTGCTGCTGGTGGACAACACAGTCATTACGCTGCTGTTAACAATCCTTACTTCTTCGACAAAACCGATGGTGGTAATGGTGCGTTGTCTTCCTTTGCCTCTGAAAGTCCCATTTATCGGATTGGTGGCGGTGCAGGCATAGCACTTAACTTACCACTAGGTCAAGGTGGTAGTATTTTCAAACCTAGCTCAATTACCGTAGGTTACTTAGCATCAGAAGCTAACAACCCTGGTGTGGGCGCAGGTTTATTCAACGGCAATTATGCGGCTTTAGGTCAGTTGAACTTTGCAGTTGGCGATCGCATTGCTCTAGCTGCTACGTATGTTCACGGTTACAGTGGAGCAGGCAGTTCTTTATTTGATGCAGGCGGGATCAGAAATGATGGTCTACCTGTAGTAGGTACTCAACAAGCCAACGCTTTAACTAACGCATCTTCTAGTAATTCCTACGGTGTCTCGGCTGCATTCAGACCCAGCGATAAACTGTCAATCAGCGGTTTCGTATCCTACACCGATGTTACAGGTTTTGGTGCTAATGATGATGCCGAAGTTTGGAGCTACGGCGTTGGGGTAGCCTTACCTGACTTCGGTAAGAAAGGTAACGTATTGGGAATTTTTGCAGGTGCCCAACCCTACGCTCTTAATCGCCCAGGTTTCGGTGGTGGAGACGTACCATATCAGTTTGAAGGTTTCTACAAATATCGCGTATCAGATAATATCTCAATTACCCCTGGTGTGATATATCTGACCTCTCCTGGACAGAACAGCGATACTGATGACGCAATCATTGGTACTCTGAGAACTACCTTCACCTTCTAAAATACTGAGAATCTGAATCTATCTATAATTTTGAACTCTGTTACTCCCCGCCATGAGGCGGGGAGTTTATTTTTGTTGGCAGTAATCAATAAACCCCAGTGATTAACCGGAGTATACTAAGAAAGGGTGAAGGATGAAAAATTTTGATCCTTTATCCTTTATCCTTCATTCTTCATTGTGGCTTGTGGAACTATCGTGTAAATCTGAATATGCAATTCTTGCCCTACTGGAGATGGCTACGCATTACGAAAGCGGCGAGCCGATGCAAATCCGACAAATTGCTGCCCAACAGGACATACCCGATCGCTATCTAGAACAACTACTAGCAACTTTGCGACGTGGGGGTATAGTTAAAAGCCAACGTGGGTCAAAAGGTGGCTACTTCTTGTCACGAGAACCCAGAAAAATTAACCTCTTTGAAATTGTGGAATGCTTGGAAGGGTTAGATGTCCAGACATATCAAGAAGACATTGATCCCAAAAATTTAGACAGCTCCTTGCTAGAAGAAATATGGCAAGAAGCATGTCACGTAGCAAACACTGTTTTACAAAAGTATACACTCCAGGATCTGCGTGAGAAACGAGATGCCCTCAGACAGTTGGACATTATGTACTACATATAATTCAAATACATAAATAACTCAGGACAAAATTATGCGAATAGCTCGTAACATTACAGAAATCGTTGGTCGTACACCTCTAGTACAGTTGAATCATATTCCCCAAGCAGAAAGTTGTGTAGCTCAGATTGTAGTGAAAATGGAAAGCATGAATCCATCTGCATCAGTTAAAGACCGAATTGGGGTGAGCATGATTAATGACGCCGAGGCAGAAGGGTTAATCACTCCTCAAAAGACAATTTTGGTAGAACCTACCTCTGGAAATACTGGAATTGCCCTAGCAATGGCGGCCGCAGCTAAGGGTTATCGATTGGTTTTGACAATGCCCGACACCATGAGTGGGGAACGACGGGCAATGTTACGCGCTTATGGAGCTGAACTAGAATTAACGCCGGGAATCGAAGGGATGAGTGGAGCAATTCGGCGGGCACAGGAAATAGTTAATACTACGCCGCACGCCTATATGTTGCAACAGTTTCGGAATCCAGCCAATGCGAAGGTGCATCGAGAAACTACAGCAGAGGAAATCTGGGAAGATACTGATGGTGAAGTAGATATAATTGTGGCAGGAGTGGGAACAGGTGGTACAATCACTGGTGTTGCAGAAGTCATTAAAGCACGCAAACCCAGCTTTCGGGCGATCGCTGTTGAACCAGCCAATAGCCCAGTTTTATCGGGAGGACGACCAGGAGCGCACAAAATTCAAGGAATTGGCCCTGGTTTCGTCCCTCAAGTGCTAAAGATGGAGTTGATTGATGAAGTGATTACTGTAACCGATGAAGAAGCGATCGCCTACGGTCAGCGTTTGGCAAAAGAAGAAGGGTTATTATCTGGCATTTCTAGCGGAGCTGCTTTATGTGCTGCCATTCGTGTTGCCCAACGTCCAGAAAATGCAGGACGCTTAATTGTGATGATTCAACCCAGTTTTGGCGAGAGATATTTGAGTACACCGTTGTTTCAAGATTTAGAGACAAAGGTAGCCGCTAGCGTCAGCTAACGATAAATTAGATGAATGGTCGATTCTAATCATTACGAAACTCTCAAAGTCAGCCCAACTGCCAGCCAAGCGGAGATTAAGCAAGCTTATCGTCGCTTGGTTAAGTTATTTCACCCTGATAGCAATCAAAAAACAGCAGATAAAGAGCAAATTATCCAAATTAATGCCGCGTATGAGGTTCTGGGTGACACTCAAAATCGTCTTAATTATGACCAAAAGCTACGCAATCAGGCTCAAAAATTCAATAGCGATCGCTACACGCGTACAGCATCGACGCAAAAACAATACCAAGCTACACGGAAAACAGGGCGAGATGCTGATGAACAAGTCGAAGAATGGCTGCGTCTAGTCTATCAACCAGTCAATCGTCTACTTTGTACCATTCTCTATTCCTTAGAGGAACAAATGGAGCAATTAGCCGCAGATCCCTTTGATGACGACCTCTTAGAAGAATTTCAAGAATATCTCCAAGCGTGTCGAGATGATCTTAAACAAGCACAGATAACTTTTCGCTCTCTACCAAATCCCCCTAGTTTAGCAAGAGCAGCAGCTCACCTTTACTACAGCCTCAGTCAAGTGGGAGATGGACTAGAAGAGTTAGCTTACTTCCCTTTGAATTACGATGAGCGCTATTTGCATACAGGTCAAGAACTATTCCGCATCGCTACAAGATTACATTGCGAAGCACAAGCATCTGTTAATTAGTTGTCAAGAGTTAAATAATTCGTAATTCGTAATTCGTAATTAATAGTTAATGTTAAGTTCTTTGAACTGTTGACTCCGCGAAGCGACTGAAATTAGTCTATGCTAGAAGTAGTAAAAGTTTAAGAAATTTTAAATTTTGCTCCCATTATACTCATGCAATGCATTGTAAATCGCCGTGCCCAGTTTTCGGCAAGTCATCGCTATTGGTTGCCAGAACTAAGTGAAGCCGAGAATATTGAGAAATTTGGCCTTTGCTCTAAATTTCCCGGACACGGGCATAACTATGTCTTATTTATCTCCCTTGTCGGTGAATTAGATGAATACGGCATGGTACTGAATTTGTCCGATGTAAAACACGTCATCAAGCAAGAAGTTACTAATCAATTAGATTTCTCTTATCTCAACGATGTATGGCTAGAATTTCAACAAACTCTACCTACCACTGAGAATATTGCAAGAGTTATTTGGCAAAGGTTAGCACCTCATTTGCCTCTAGTCCGCGTGCAGTTATTTGAACACCCCGAACTTTGGGCTGATTATATGGGAAATGGAATGGAAGCTTATCTTAGCATCAGTACTCACTTTAGCGCCGCCCATCGGTTAGCTCATCCTCATCTGAGTAACGAAGAGAATTCAGAGATTTATGGTAAGTGTGCCCGTCCCCATGGACACGGACACAACTACCATTTAGAAGTCACCGTTAAAGGAGAGATTGATTCACGCACCGGCATGATTGTCGATTTAGGTGCTTTGAATCAGGTGATAGAAAATTATGTAATCGAACCATTCGATCACACCTTTTTAAACAAAGACATTCCTTACTTTGCGGAAGTTGTGCCTACTGCTGAGAATATCGCCCTTTACATTAGTAATTTGCTGCGATCGCCTATTCAAAAGTTAGGAGCCAAGCTTCACAAAGTTAAACTGATCGAAAGTCCCAATAATTCCTGTGAAATTTACTGTACAGATTCAGAAGCTAACGCTGTGAATGCAGTAGATAACCAACCAGTTTTAGCACGGGTGTAAATTTGTAGAGACGCGAATAGCGTCTCTGAATACATTTTTAACCTTGAATATACTGACGGCGTGCAGAATGCCACAAATAGAAGTAAATAACCCACGCCAAAATTCCAAATGTAAAATTTAGCAACAAATTGTTAAACAAAAACCGCAGAGTATCAGGATCAAAAAGCTGCGGCAAACTCAAGGGACTAAGAATCCTGGCTAGGAGAAATAACCCAAAAATAGCATTTCCACCCAGCATGAGGGCAAACAGCACTAAACCACGCTGCCAATAACGATGTTGGGGTGTATAACCTGAAATTAAAGTAATTGTGGCCTTACCTTGTACTTTTCGCAGTAACTGCTCTAACCGCCAAAACATCCACACCAAGAAGGGAAATAAACCGTAACTCAGCAATTGTAGAGGTGGTGAGTAACGCCCGGTACTAGATAGAGTATTTACGAGGGCATGACAAACTACAGAATTAATCAGGGAGTAGGGAGTGGGGAGTAGGGAGTGGGGTAAGGAACTTTGTATATGGGTGGTTGCAGAATTTTTGCGTGATTGACTGTTTTGATGTAATCGCGTGGTAGAGGAAATATTTATTGCTAGGGCATATCCCCAAGGGGCAGAAAACATGGCGTGGATTGGCGTACCAATACTACGATCCAGAATCGATGCTGTGCCATGAAACAGATAAACCCAGTTTTCTTGGGCAGTGAATCCAAGAGCAACGGCTATAGTGAAGAGAAAAATACTACTTGGACGTAATCTATACCTACGTTGTAGATAGCAAGTTGGGGCAATAACTGCTATCAACTTACAGGTTTCTTCAATTGGGCCGATCTCTACAAGCTGTCGTGAAGCTACGCCAAAAAGCGATCGCTGAACTTGCCGCCACTCGACAATCTGGTTGGCTACGGTTTCAAAAACCCATTCTAGGCTAAGAGCTAAAAAACCCGATACTGCCCCAGAGATCAAAAACAACAGCAACCACAATAGAGACGGGGCAGAATAAACACGACAATTGTAGTAAGCCAAAAGCAGCAATGGCGGGATGACTGCCCACAGTACTAGAAATAAATCAGCCACTCACCTGAGCAATGATTGTACGGTGCCGATGGGTGTTCTTAGTAATGGTAGGAGTTTGGAAACCCGCCTGAACTATCGCTTGCTCAATGTCTAAAGAAAAATATTCATCCAAATATGGCTCAGTGCTTTTGAGCAGCGTCAAGATGTATGGAGGCATTTTCTGATAAACTTCCGACTGGGGATTCATGTCCATAATCGCTAGATAGCCACCTGGACGCAGCACGCGCCGCATCTCTGCAAAAATCTTTTGGGTTGATGACTGTGGCAATTCATGGCACATCAGAAAAATTGAGACTAAATCAAATGAGGCATCCGGTAGCCCAGTAGATTCGGCATCAGCATGAAGCCAGTTGATTTTAGCCTGACGCTGTTGAGCGCGGTAATGAGCTACAGCTAAGAAATAGGGAGATAAATCTAAGCCAGTAATTTTGGCTTGGGGATAAATTTCTTGGAGAGCGAAAGTACTCAAACCCACACCACATGCTAAGTCTAAAACGTCTTGCGGTTGATTCGGAATTTTCGTCTTGAGAATATCGTGGTAACTTTGGCGTAGTCTAGCATCTCCTTGCGCTCCCGCATCTGGCCAAATCCCGGCGTGGACAGCACAAGCTGCAACTTCTAGCTCAAAAGCTGCTTGCCAGCTGAGATCTCCATCTTCGTAGGCATGGAACGGTCGTAAATAATATTCTGGATAGGAAATTTGTAGGTTTTGGACTTGGGCTAGATCAGTTGCCCAATCACGAGCTTGTAATTTCTCTACCTCTTGTGTCCAAGGTACACCAATTCTTTGCGCGCGTTTAATCATCATTTGACGAGCTTGGTGCTTAGCGATATCAGCCAAAGGCTTGATTGCCAGAATTCCATTTACCAAGCGAGAAGCTAATCCAGGAGCAGTGTTTACAGCAGCAGTCATAAATTAGTTTGCGTTCAACAGCCTTTTCTACTTATGACATACTTACTGCAACTCAGTCCAGAAGAAGATGAATTGCTGCTTGAGAGTTTGCTTGTTTTCTTCGCTGTTGATCACTAATGTCATGAAAGCTTGATAAAAGTAGCCGTGATCAACTGCGTAATCAATCGCACAACAATGACATAAAAATTTCTCTTACCCTCTTACCTATTTCCTATTTTCCAGACATATTTATCTCTATTTAAAGATATTTACCCAAGACTGGTAAAATCTCTGTACTAAGCAAAATCTATCTCAGCAGAGATGGAAACAAGCTTGGTCTCATTTATAAAAAGATTACAACAAACTTTTCCATAACCAATTATGGTAAGAGCAAGAAGAAGAGCAAGCGGTTTTTTAAGAGATTTTCAGGAATTTGCCCTCAAAGGCAATGTACTAGACCTGGCGATCGCAGTGATCATCGGTGCTGCCTTTAGCAAAATTATTACATCTTTTGTAGAAGATATAATTATGCCATTGATCAACCCCTTAGTTGGTGTAGGCGGAGACTGGAGAACAATCACCGTCGGCCCAGGTATTAAGATTGGTCAGTTTATCGGCTCGATAGTGGACTTTATCATCATTGCTTTAATTCTATTTGTGGCAATTCGAGCCTTACAAAGATTCAAGAGACAAGAAGAAGTTGCTGAACCGCCACCAGTAGATGCTAATCTTGTAGCCCAAGAAAGATTAACTGATGCGCTCGATAGACTAACCCAGACAATAGAATCTCGTAACAGTTAGGTTTACGAATTGGTATAAGACAGACCCCAACACAAAACTTGTCGGTTATAGAACCGGGAGACTTAAACCCACGGAACTTGTTAAGGGTAATGGGGAATTGTCATTGATTATTCTCCGCGTCCCCGCGTCCCCGCGTCCCCGCGTCTTCCCCAGTCCCCAGTCCCCAGTCCCCAATCCCCAATCCCCTTACTTGGCAGTTTTTGGTTTGAGAGCTAACAGCATCTCTAATTCACTGGTTGATTTATCGCGGCTGTTAGCAGTAACTCCGATACCACGAATAGAACTTAAGATAGCATTTGCTTCTGCTGGGATTGGTTGACTTGCTCCAGCAATACTATTGATTAAAGAAACGGTTTTATCCATATCTAAATAGAAATAACCGCCATTAGGTTTTTGCAAAGAACCAGTCACAGCCTTAAAGCTCTCACTATTTTCTAAAGATTGATTTTTACGATCTGCGATCGCATCAGCTACAGGGCCACCAATAGCAACAAATACTGTATCTTGATCTAGCCAACCATGGGCTAACAAAGCTCCTTGTTGCGGAATTTGCCATTCTGTGATGTTTTTACCGCTGAGATTCTTTTGGCTAATACTGACTTGTTGTGTTTTTGCTAGGTTATCCAACTTCGTCAAGGTAGATTCGGCAGTTTTGCGATCGCTAGTATCAAATACAAAAGCTCCCCCAAAACCAACACTCTTTAACACACCTTGATTCGATGGAATCGCACCTAAGGCAAATTCTCCATCCATCCACCCAAAAATCTCTTTATCTAAGTCAAGATTGGCTGTTGTTTTTAGTTGGGTGCGGGCTTGTTCAACTACTTGCTTAAACTCTGGATAATCTTTCGATTGTTCTAGCAGCATCTGCCAGCCACGGCTAATGCCATTGCCATTTACTAAAGCGAAGGTATCAATGGGGAACTGTCCAACGATTTTGGCGGGAGTCGTTTGATATTGGAATTTGCTCAGTTGTGGATCTAAATTGGCGATCGCTTTCATCCGCACTCCCGCATCATCAACACCAATCCCCGCTACCATTGATTTCACCTGCTTTAATTGCGCTAGGGTTTGTGGTGGTAACTGTGTTGCTTGGGAACTTGTGGCTATTAATTTTTCAATCATGCCTGCATAGTCAGGTACATAAATTTGCACCAGCGTGTTTTTCACATCCACGCCTTTACCAAAAATATTACTCGCACCCTCTTTACTGGCAAAAGAAGGCTCTCCTTTAAACGTATCAATTGCTTGTTCTACTGCTCGCTTTTCGGGAGCAAACACTATATGAGTATTATTTAATACTACGCTATATGTTGGTTTACCCTTTTCAATAGCTTCTGTGATTTTTTGACCCTTATAGTCAGATTCTTTGATCTGAACTCCTTTTTGCTCTTTGAGTTTATTGGCGAAATTTAAGGCACTGAGTTTATCTTTAATGCCTACTACCATCAAAATATTTGGTTCCTGCTGTGCCACTGGCGTGTTAGGACTTGTAGAATCTCTTTGTTGTGCTGGTTTAGTTGAATTTGGTGGCAAAACAGCAACCATCACACCCCCTACCCAGGGTTTTAAGTCTTTTTCATAAGAAATGTTACTGTCTTTCAATAAATCTTGATTAAAGTCTTGCAGACCTTTGGCGAGCAACTTTTGTGCTTCGGGAGTGCCAAACTGCTCTAACTTTGCCCAAGCTTGAGGATCAGTAGTAATATAAGTTGCAAGCAAAGCCGTTGAAGGCACTACTTTAGCGCTACTCAGAGCGCCTGAGCTGTCTCCTGATGGCCCTTTGACAAACACATAATATGCAACTCCCACTGTGCCTGCGGCAACTACAGCAGCACCAATAGCAGGAATTAAAAACTTTGATTTACTTTCAGACATTGTTATTATCCTCTTTTGGTCAAATTGTTATTGAAGTTGATACAAACGTCATTGTAGAGTTTTCGGATTTATCCGCAACCTCAATTAGTTTATTCGGTATTTACTGACAAAAATAGTATTATTCCAAACTAATAATACACAATTACCTCAAAAAACTTCAGTAAAATGAGCAGCAAATCGGCAATTTTGACGTTATTCATTTCAAAAAAAATAGTCCACTCAACAGCGGCAAGTTATCCTAAGTTATAAGCATTCTTAGGAGTATTTCTACTTAATGGACATCTATCGAGGCCAAGAGACTTTTGACCTGATGACAAAATAGTGTAGAACATCAGATGACATCACAAGAAGTAGATGTAAGAGATTGATTAAAATTTTTCCATAAGCAAGGGGAGTTTTCCCCCTTTGGAAAATTAACCAGATAGCGCTATTTTCTTTTAATACATCTAGCCAGACTTTCCAGGATTAAAAGGTCAGTAAGCATCAATGTCGCAGTTTTATTTTGATACAGGGAATAACGGACACAAGCCTTTTGAATTACCGGGGGCCAAACCACACTATAACCCCGATCGCCCAGGACAGGTAGAGCATATTTTTCTAGACCTCAGCTTGGATATACCTAACCAAAGCTATCAAGGTATTTGTAGCATTAGCCTGTTACCAATCCGCAATGGCATTGATCGTTTGACTTTGGATGCTGTCAACCTGAATATCCAATCTGTACAGGTAGACGAGGTATTGCAAAATTTTGACTACAATGGCGAACAGCTTTCGATCAAACTGTCGGAACCAGCGCCCCTTGGTAAGCGCTTGTTGATTGCGATCGCTTACTCGGTAGAAAAACCGCAACGCGGCATATACTTTATTCAACCAAACAAACACTACCCCAACAAACCTACTCAAGTTTGGACTCAAGGAGAAGACGAGGACTCTCGCTTCTGGTTTCCCTGCTTTGACTACCCAGGACAACTGTCTACCTCAGAAATTCGTGTTCGTGTCCCCAAACCTCTAATTGCTATTTCCAACGGTGAACTGATTAACACTGAAGAGAAGGGCGAGTATAAAATTTACCACTGGTCACAGCAGCAAGTTCATCCCACCTACTTGATGACTTTGGCAGTAGGTGACTTTGCCGAAATTCAAGATGAATGGCAAGGTAAACCAGTGACTTACTACGTCGAAAAAGGACGCGAGGAAGACGCCAAACGCAGCATGAGTAAAACTCCTCGCATGATCGAATTTTTGAGTGAAAAGTATGGCTATCCCTATGCTTTCCCGAAATATGCTCAGGTGTGCGTCGATGACTTTATCTTTGGCGGGATGGAAAATACTTCCACAACCCTGCTAACAGACAGATGTTTACTGGATGAACGCGCTGCTTTAGATAATCGCAACACCGAAAGTTTAGTTGTCCACGAACTTGCACACCAGTGGTTTGGGGATTTGGTGGTGATCAAGCATTGGTCTCATGCTTGGATTAAGGAAGGGATGGCTTCTTACTCAGAAGTCATGTGGACAGAACACGAGTACAATGCTCAAGAAGCCGCTTATTATCGTTTATTAGAAGCTCGTCGTTACTTGAGTGAAGATAGTAGCCGCTACCGTCGCCCAATGGTGACGCACGTTTATCGAGAAGCTATTGAATTATACGATCGCCATATCTACGAAAAAGGGTCTTGTGTTTATCACATGATTCGCGCAGAACTAAAAGACGAATTGTTTTGGCAAGCAATCCAAACATTTGTGCAGGATAATGCTCATAAAACTGTCGAAACTGTAGACTTACTGCGAGCAATTGAAAAGGCAACTGGTAGAAATCTTCTATTCCTCTTTGACCAATACGTTTATCGCGGCGGTCATCCCGATTTTAAAGTGGCTTACACTTGGGATGGAGATGCCAAATTGGCGAAAGTGACGGTGACTCAAACCCAAGTTGCCGCAGACAAAAATGGCAGCAAAAATTTATTTGATCTGAAAATCCCCATTGGTTTTGGCTATACTCAACCAGAAGAACCTGTGAAACTCATCACTTTCACAGTACGGGTAAATGAACGCGAACAAAGCTTTTATTTTCCTTTGGAAAACAAACCTCAATATATCAGCTTTGATGTTGGGAATCATTACTTGAAAACAGTAGCTTTGGAGTATCCAATCCCAGAGTTGAAAGCTCAATTAGAATTTGATCCCAACCCTATTTCTCGTATCTATGCAGCAGAAGCTTTAGCGAAAAAAGGTGGCTTAGAAGCAATAAAAGCATTATCTGCGGCGCTGAAAAATGATCAATTCTGGGGCGTGCGGGTTGAGGTAGCGAAACAACTAGCAGAAATCAAATTAGATCAAACCTTTGATGGGTTAATCTCTGGGTTGAAAGACAAAAATGCTTATGTACGAAGAAATGTAGTAGAAACGCTAGCTCAAATCAAAACCAATGAAAGCTATAAGTTAGTAAAAGATTTGGTGCAAAAAGGTGATCCTAGCTACTATGTAGAAGCAGCAGCAAATCGGGTAATTGGTGCGATCGCAGCTACTAATTTGGACGAAAAACCCAAAGATGACAAAGTCTTAAAGCTGCTAAAATCCACTTTAGAAGAAAAAGCGGGTTGGAATGAAGTAGTCCGCAGTGGTGCGATCGCTGGTTTAGCTGAACTTAAAACCTCAGAAGCAGCCTTAAATTTGTTAACAGAATATACCAAACTCGGTACACCACAACAGCTACGATTAGCAGCAATTCGTGCTTTAGGCAAGATTTCTGTAGGTCAAAACCCGGTGAATTTGGAAAGAATTTTAGAACGACTAGCAGAACTAGCAAAAGAAACCTTTTTCTTAACCCAAATAGCTGTGGCCTCAGCATTAGGACAAATGGAAACCCCCAAGGCGATCAGGATTTTGCGATCGCTTGCCGATCAAACTCCAGATGGACGCGTGCGCCGTTCTGCTGAAGAACAGATTTCCACAGTGCAAAAGAATATTGGTGCAGACAAAACCTTGCGTCAGTTGCGCGAGGAACTCGACGAACTCAAACAACAAAACCAGGAACTAAGAAGCCGTTTAGAAAACTTAGAAGCTAAGTCTAAATAGCCAGACAAATAAGCTGCACAGCCTTGAGTGTTGACTTTTGACTGTTAACCGCTGACAGTTAACAGTCAACAAACTTAGGTCTAATCTAAAAACGTAGCAGCTTACTATGTAGTTTGCACTTTTTCATCAGATGTTTCTTCTGTAACTGTCTTGGAACGAGCTGCCCTGATTTTACGGATGCGATCGCTTTTGCGAACAGCACCCGCCATTTCATACTCACGGCTGTCTTTGCCGTATTTGAAAGCAACTCCAATGAGCATTTTCTCACTTAGTTCAGCTAAAGTTTGTTGCAATTCATTCATCTCAGCTTTAAAAGAATCAATCACAGCTAAAGCGGTATTATGAGCATCTATTTTGCTACGGTATCGCTCAATTAGTTGTATTAAATTTTGCAAGTTGCAAGTATCTCCAAAATCCATATGGGGATCAATTGCTTTGAGTCCAGCAACTCTCAATTCAACTTTTTCTAGAACGCGGTATGTTCGCCTTTTATAGGGCATAAGTATCTTCCTTTTATTGTCCTCTAGAGCTAGCTTGCCTCACCAAAGCAACATCTCAGTTCAGTAATAGCCTCACAAAATTGTTTTAAATAAAACAATAAACTCAGTATTTGCCGCAAAAATAGTAATTTAGTTGATGTAAATAGTAATTTAGTTGATGTAAATAGTAATTTAGTTGATGTAAATAGTGATTTAGTTGATGTAAATAGTGATTTAGTTGATGTAAATAGTGATTTAGTTGATGAATGCAACAATAGCCCTCATTTCCCAACCTCTTCTCCCACACTTGGGAGAAGAGGAGCAATTTCAAAGTCCCTCTCCCAAATTGCTATCCATTACCCGGATCTTTCTTAACAAACAGACAAAATACTTAAAATTAGACCGAAAGGGTTGATGGGTATAGTTTTGAGTGAAAGTATAGTTGTGGGTGATGACGTATCATGCAAAAATGGGCAGAGTCAGAATTACAACAAGCAGACTTAGGGGATGCGAGGAGAAACAAACGGCTAGTACGTATTGTGGAAGACTTAGCATCCCAGCCAGCTAGTAGCGTACCACAAGC
>JAESGP010000216.1_pt1 | contig 15397 bp, 9 predicted proteins | sample 9269741 | NCBI WGS metagenome assembly JAESGP01 (sample SAMN15720684, study PRJNA650882) | algae metagenome | isolation source: Desmonostoc vinosum HA7617-LM4 and co-occurring heterotrophs from cave wall | place: USA: Waikapalae cave, Hawaii | collected 2011-05-27
TGGCGTATATAAATGACCCACATCATGAAAGGCATTAATATTGAATGCAGATAAATCTGCACGAGTCGCTTTTCCACCCCTGGCTAAAGCCGAGGGGCTACCAAGCTCTCGTACTATTCGCGTGTAGTAATTCTACGCCTCTACTGTGGGGAAAGCTAACGATGCCTTTTGCCCTACACTCTGGCAATCCAGAACTCTGGAGGTTTGTTTTGCTGAACAATCGCAATCATGACTGTTAGCGCAACATAGCTAAATATCTATGAGATTTATTAGCTTTAGATCTAATGTTATTTAACAAATGCGATCGCATTTGTCCTAAGTACTGTAAACGTCATTAAATGAACTACAAAATAATCAGTAATTAAAAATTAAAAATCAAAAAATAATTCTGATTTTTAATTTTTAATTTCTTGCCTTTCAAGATTAATTTGTAGCTTGTGCAGCAAGCATCTGCTTGAGCTTTTCCAACTCAGAAGCCCAACGGGGATCTGGACGGATAGCGTCTGATTCAGTGTTACTGCTACTGCTTTCGCGAGAACCGCCACCACGACGAGGTTTCTTAGAGCCTTTTTCCCGACGGCTACCACCCTCTTTGTTGGGGTTAGGAGTGGGGTTGCTAGCAGTACCACTAGCAGCTTTGGGAGCTTGCTCCTCACCTTCTTCACCCTTTGTTCGAGGTAATGCTTTCTCTAATTTAATGGGGGTCTCTTTGAATAACTGACCATTGTATTTTTCAATGATTTGGTCAGCTTGTTCGTCATTGTTAACTGTCAAAAAACCGAATCCACGACATTTACCAGTCTTGCGGTCTTTGATAAGTTTAGTGGTGACAGCATCACCTTCTTCGGCAAAAACTGCTTGCAGATCTTGACGATCTATTTCTTCTTTTGGCAAATTGCCTATATATAGGCGAACGGACATGAACTATACCTCCAGAGTTGAATGAACATGGCAAGGCAAGAAAACACTTACTTGGCTTTGGCTTTATAAATAGACGCTATTAACCAAGACTGCCATAAACCAATTTTTTTGCTCCCAACTATCAACCTATACAATACAGTCTTTTGTTGGGTTCAAGCTTGTTTAATTCAAAAGCGCATACCACGCTGAGCTAATAACACCTTAATTTTGAAAGTTGTAAATTTAATAGTCTATTACCTGCCAAAGTACACGCTTTCTTCCATGCCCTTTTTTTGCAGATTACAATACCATTCCTTACATTATCACGGTATTTTCTACGTAGCTAGTTCAGCGCACACATTTCTGACAATAGTATTATTGCATCGTAGCATAAAATACATTTTTTTCTCAATAGCAAATATCTACAAACAAAAACCAGCCAGTGGCTGGTTGATTTGCTGCTGTGTTGGGAGGATAAACGGGGATGGATAAGCGCATACAGCCAATGCGGTAACAAAGCTAGGTGCTAAGTTATGCTGGTTGCTATTGACTGTGTAAATAAATGTAACACTTATCAAAGGATTTCGCAACTTTTCTTTACATTTGTGTCCTTCGTTCTTTGTGAATACAAATGACAAATGACCAATAACTAACCCGTAAGAAAAATGTAAGCACCCCAAGCTTGTGCAGCAACTGCCACAACAGTAGACCAAATCGGATGCAGGCTATTGATGGTTTTACCGCTTTGAGTTTGCAGGGTTTGAACATCAATCCAAGGGGTTGCTCCTCGTCGAAACCAGCCTGTGACAGTAATCTGACGACCGAGTAAGTCTTGATGGTTAACTGGCTGTCCTAGCCAAGAAATATGATGTAATTTCACCAAACCGGTGCTGGTTTGTAGAATTAAGTCTTGTGCTAAGCAGTTATTAGTACCTTGTCTGCCTAACAGCTTGCCAACTAGACGCACGGTAGTGCTATCGATGGGTAGGGAGGATGGATTGGCTATGAGGCTTGGTAAACTGTTTTCAGCTTGTACACTGACGGTTTTAATGTCAGGAAAAAAGGAATTCATTCTGATTACCATGCCAATGCTAAAGCAAATTAACAAGCAGCCTGTAACAAATGACCAATCTTCGTAGATCCACTTGAGGTTTAATAACTTGAGTGTGAATGCGAGTTGCCAAACCAGCCAAATTAAACCTGCAAACAGAAAACCCAAGGGAATTCCTAACCAAGGTGCAATGTGTAATAGGAATGGCTGACGCCTGACTTGTAAAGATTCTGTGGTATTTATATGTAATTCGGGTTCTAGATGCCAGTGACGGGCGATTTTGCAGAGGCGGGTGATGCGATCGCCTACCAGAGGATGAGTATTATTAATTGTAAACCAGCGGCGATAGGGGTTGAAAACATCCCACATTAAGAAGGATTCAAAAGAACTCTGACCTGCTACACTACCTAAAGAAAGGCTCTGTTTATAGCCTATAGGTATTAAGAGATTTAAACTTTCTAATTGATAACTGGTTTGCTCTTGTTTGGCGACATCGTTGGCAATTCCCATAGCCATTTTGAGGAAAGCGCGCATCAAAGCATTGGGATTACCAGTGATTTCGGCGGCGAGGCGATCGCTATAATGAAGCCTGAGTCGTGAGTTAAGGATGGCAGTACCAGTCAGTAAACACCAAATTACGTAAATACCACTAGCAATGACTGCAATTGGCCAGCGCCAAATTCCCTGAGATATCCTGTCTCCCAACTCTGATACTTGCTGATATAACTTGTAGAGTGGTAATGTGACAATCAACACTAAAGACATCACAACAAAATCCCAGTGGGCAATATGTCCCAACTGAGTAGCGTAGATCACACCGATTTCATCATCTGTGAGTTGGTCTAGTAGCCCTTGACTAACTACAATCCGAGCATTGCGGGGAAGATTACCGTAGGTCAAAATAATTGGTGCGGCAATTGGCAGAATCCGCAATTTCGGTAATTGCCAGTGTTTCTGCTGAGAGAAACGTTGCAGTACTCGCACTGCTTCGCGGCTGTAAGTGTTCAGTACATCTTTGGGTAACTGTCGCTGACCATAAAAGTTAGCTAATAGCCAATCCAACAACCAAGGTGAAGCGATGATTAAGAATGCTAACACTGACAGCAAAAATGAGGTTGGATTATGGTATAAAAATTGCAATGGTTCCAGATAAGGTAGTTTGACTAAAATCTGGTTAGTTAATCCCATTGCCAGCTTGACTATTTCCCGGATTACCCAAAATAAGGCGATAAACGTTCCTACTGACAGTAAACGTAAGGGTATTAACTTAGGCTTACGCAGAGGTTGCCAGACCTGAGCGCGTTTAGCGTTTCGCCAAAAAATGCTAGATGTTTTTGTTTCTATACACTCTTGAGAACCGATTGAGCCATTGAGTGATACAACAGGTGTTTTTTTAATTACCGTCTGTTTGACACTACCTGATATAACAGGCGAAGTTTTAGGACGATTGGTTTCTGGTGCTTCTGGCTGACTCTCTGATGTAGTTTGAGATGAACAAACAGCAGGTGGAGTTTCAGGAGTAGTTTCTTGTAATGTTTGTTCTGGCTTTGACTCTGATGTAGCGGTATTTGATTGGGAATTATTAAAAGCGACAAATCCAGTTTTTAAATTTTTTGATTCAACTTCACGTTTTTTAGGTTTTGTTAAGTGTTCAAGAGCGCGAATTGCCCAATCTTGAACTTGAGAATTATTACTCTCGGTGAGAGTTTGACATAAGGCGATCGCCTTGGCAATTTTGCCAGTGCGGGCATAAGCCATCACTAAACCAACTTTAGCCTGCAAGCTAGCAGTCCCATTGTCTTGGCTGCTAGCTATTGGTTCTAGTTCAGCGATCGCTGTTTGATAATTTCCTTGTTTGAGGGCGACTAAACCAGCCTCCAAAGATTCGGTATGTGAAGGCATACTAATTTTGGCACTCCAAATATCAGTTACTTGTACTGAGCAAAGTCGAAGTATCAGTTAAGCTAATAATTATTCAAATTGCATCCCCGCGTCTCCCCTTAAGCGCGTCCTCCGAAGTTTGCTCAACGGGGGGAACCCCCGCACGCAACTTCTCTCCGCGTCTTTCTAAGGCAAAGGATTATGCAAGTTAAAGGCAGATTAGCTTATCAGTTACTAGTGATTCAGTTATCAGCTACCAGTTAATTTACCCAATTAAAGTTGGGGTTGTTAACAATTATTAAAATTGAATTTATTACCGAGTAAATTCGCTTTTAGTTGACGAAAAAAGATCCAGGTAGAAACCCCAGCTAATGAGTAGATGGCTGCTTTTCCCTGTTCTTTATTCTTTTTCATTGATAACTGTTCACTGTTCGCTGTTTACTGGTTGTTGACCGGAAAATACGGGGGCGATCGCACTTAGTTTTAACTCTGGATGGTCGCCTTCTAATTGTTGACAATTCCATTCATTACGGAACAGCAACACTGGGCGTCCCATGCTGTCTTTGACTGTAGTGGTGTTGAATATTCGTCCCACCTTATTTAAAGCTTCCCAACCACCTTCAACCCAACGGGCGACACCATAGGGTAATAAATCTAAGATGGTTTCTACACCATACTCGTTTTGTAGACGAAACTGCACCACCTCAAATTGCAACTGACCTACTGCTGCCAAAATTGGATCGCGCTTGGCTTCATCAGTTGAGTACATAATTTGCACCGCACCTTCTTCTCGCAACTCTGCAACGCCTTTTTGGAATTGCTTAAACTTTGACGGGTTGGGGTTTCTCAAAGTTGCAAACAGTTCTGGCGAGAAATAGGGAATCCCCTCGTATTCCAGCTTTTGTCCGGTGTAAATTGTATCGCCGATCGCAAAAACGCCGGGGTTGTTTAAACCGATGACATCGCCAGGATAGGCGACATCAATCGATTCTCTTTCTTGGGCAAATAGTTTTTGGGGACGAGACAAGCGGACAATCTTGCCAGTACGAGCATGATTCACTGTCATATCTTTTTCAAACTTTCCTGTGCAAACCCGGATAAATGCGACGCGATCGCGATGTTTTGGATCCATATTGGCTTGCAGTTTAAAGACAAACCCAGAAAACTCAGGGTAAGTGGGGGGAACTTCACCGACGCTGCTATTGTGAACACCTGGTTTGAGGGCATGGTCGAGGAAGTTTTTGAGGAATAACTCTACTCCAAAGTTAGTCATGGCGCTACCGAAGAATACAGGCGTCATCTTGCCTTGGTGGACTAACTCTAAATCTAGTTCTGGCCCGACTCCATCTAACAGTTCTAGATCATTTTTGAGTTGAAAATAGAGGTCTTGTTCTAAAAGTTCCTCAATTTGTGCGTCACCTAACTCCACTATCGTATCACGGGCTTCTCGACTGCCGTGAGCGCTACGCTCAAATAAATGAATTTGTTGCTTGTGTCGGTCAAAGACACCTTTAAAGCGATCGCCCATACCAATTGGCCAGTTGACTGCGTAGGTTTGTAAACCTAATTCCTGCTCAATTTCATCTAACAGTTCCAGAGGTTCTCTACCCGGACGGTCAAGTTTATTCACAAAGGTGAAAATGGGGATACCACGCAGTTTGCATACTTCAAACAATTTACGGGTTTGGGGTTCCAAACCTTTTGCCACGTCAATCAACATGACTGCATTATCAGCAGCGGCTAAAGTTCGGTAAGTATCTTCACTGAAATCTTGGTGTCCAGGTGTGTCTAATAAATTTATTTGACAATCCCGATACACAAATTGCAAAACCGTGGAAGTAATAGAAATACCCCGCTGTTGTTCCATTGCCATCCAGTCAGAGGTAGCCTTGCGTTGTGCCCTGCGTGCCTTAACTGCACCAGCTTCGTGAATCGCACCTCCGTATAGCAGTAGTTTTTCTGTTAATGTAGTTTTACCTGCGTCAGGGTGAGAGATAATCGCAAAATTGCGACGAAGTTCAACTGCTTGATGGAGTTCAGATTGAGGTTCAGTTGACATAATTGTATTTGTTTGCTTTTAACTTAACTTAATTTTTTTCCTACTCTAGCGAGTCTTTTAATCTTAAGACAACGATGCTCGTGATAGGGTCGTAATGTATCCAACAACCTGATTTAAGGGGAAAAAGTAATGTACGACACGGACAAGCGCAAGCTTTTATCAGCACTTAGCCATGGAGCCATTTTTTTCAGCACTGCGTTTGTATCTGTAGGTTTACCCATCGCACTACTGTTTGCCAGTGACGATCCTGTTGTTAAGGAGAATGCCAAAGAATCGATCAACTTTCACTTTAATGTCTGGTTTTATGGGGTAATTATCGGAGCGCTGATTTTTGTTACTTTTGGTTTGCTGATTCCATTAGGATTTCTCGGATATTTGCTGCATTGGGGATTAACGGTTTGGGCACTTGCTTCTGTGTTTAGCAATCCCGATACACCCTTTCGTTATCCTTTCATATTCCGAATTCTCTAGCATAAATGCTCACTGTGGAGAATTAAAAATTGGGTATTGAGTCTCTCCTTATTACTCAATACCCAATTTTTTGCTGAAAGTAAAATCTTTTCTATTGTTTTTTTTCAGTTCGTCGTAGCGGTGTCAACCAACCTGTAAAATACAAAATTGCCCCACAGCTAGATCAAGAGTAGGGCAAAGGACAGTTAAGCACTTTTTGTAATCTGTCTGACAGCAGAAAAGTTTTGTCCTACTTTTGTGACGCTTTGGTTTGTGTCCATTTGCGTTGTTTTCTTTACAAAAATTATATGTTTCCCATACAACGTCCCCGTCGTCTACGCACTCATCCCCAACTACGCCGGATGGTTCGTGAAACTGTTTTAACAACAAATGATTTAATTTACCCTTTATTTGCTGTTCCGGGTGATGGAATCGCCAATGAAGTAAAATCTATGCCTGGAGTCTACCAACTTTCGGTAGATAAAATTGTCGAAGAGGCAAAAGAAGTTTATGACTTAGGAATTCCCTCGATTATTTTATTTGGAATTCCTACAGATAAAGATGCAGATGCAACAGGGGCTTGGCATGATTGCGGGATTGTGCAAAAAGCTGCAACTGCTGTGAAATCAGCAGTACCAGATTTAATTGTAGTTGTTGATACTTGTTTGTGTGAGTATACCAGTCACGGTCATTGTGGTTATTTGCAAGTTGGTGATTTGACGGGACGGGTGTTAAATGACCCCACTTTGGAATTGTTGAAGAAAACAGCAGTTTCCCAAGCCAAAGCCGGTGCTGATATCATCGCGCCTTCGGGGATGATGGATGGCTTTGTCAGGGCCATCCGCGAGGGGTTGGATGAGGCAGGGTTTCAAGATACGCCGATTTTGTCGTATGCTGCTAAGTATGCCTCGGCTTATTATGGCCCATTTCGCGATGCAGCAGAATCAACACCACAATTTGGCGATCGCAGAACATACCAAATGGATCCAGGTAATTCTCGTGAAGCGATTAAAGAAATCGAGCTAGATATTGCCGAAGGTGCTGATATGCTGATGGTCAAGCCAGCCTTGGCATACATGGATATTATCTGGCAAGTGAAGCAAGCTAGTAACTTACCCGTTGCCGCCTACAATGTTTCTGGTGAGTATTCGATGGTAAAAGCTGCGGCTCTCAATGGTTGGGTCGATGAGGAGCGTGTGGTCATAGAAACTTTGACAGGATTTAAGCGTGCTGGTGCTGATTTGATTTTGACTTATCATGCCAAAGACGCAGCGCGATGGTTGCAATAGGTTATACGTGTTGAATACTAGTCGTTTAAATCAATAAAGTTACCTACGATTGGATGGGTAAAAACTTACGAGTCGTGATGCGTAAAGCCCCCAAGTACAAGGCACAAAACTTTTTTGGTTTTGTGCCTTGTACGTCTTTTAAGTGGGGGATATAAGCGAATGACCTGATACAACTTGTCTAGACTTATCTAGGGTTTATATAGCAGCAAAAAGGCAATAGACCTCTTGCAAAAGTCGGATACTCGCCAGAAAATAAATTTTCTGGCTGATAACTCAAGTCGGTTTCAACCGACTAATAACAGTATTTTTAGTCCGTTTCAACGGACTTTTGCTATTAGGCAGAGACTTGAGTCTCTGACGGTTCAAGTATTTTTGCAAGAAGTCTAATTATTTCGTGAACTTGGAAGCTAACACTGTACTCGGAGTACCGAGTACAGTGTGGGTAGTTCACGAACGAGATTGTTGATAAGTTGGAAAGTCTGTATAACCTTCTGCACCAAAGGAATACCAATCTTTCATCTCGGCTAGAGGATTGAGTGGTAAATTGTGGGCAAAACGCTGCACTAAGTCGGGATTGCTAATGAAGGGCCGACCAAAAGCAATCAAATCTGCAAGCCCACTAGCAATGGCATCTTCTGCTTCCTGTTGGGTGTATCCACAATTACCCATGAGTGGCCCTGTAAACACCTCACGGAAATCTGCCAAGGTCATTGGTGTTCCCAATTCATGGAAACCAAAGCCTAGACCATCCAGAAGATGAAGATAAGATAGACCGTAAGTATTTAATTGCCCAGCAACATAAAGAAAAGTTTCTCGATAATCTTCCGAACCCATGTCGTTGTAAACACCGTTGGGAGAAAGCCTGACTGCAACCCGATGGGGTGGCCAGACCGTTAGGATTGCCTCGACAATTTCCTTGAGAAAACGGAAACGGTTTTCCAAACTACCACCCCATTGATCAGTGCGATGATTGGTTTTGGTTTGTAAGAATTCATCAATTAGATAGCCATTGGCACCATGAATTTCTACACCATCGAAGCCAGCTAATTTTGCCAGTTCGGATGCTCGGCGATAATCTTCCACAACCAGCGGGATTTCTTCTGTTTCTAAGGCGCGTGGAGTTTCGTAGGGTTGTTTGCCGATGGGTGTGTGAATGTATTCTCCATTCAACTTAATCGCAGATGGTGCAACTGGCAATTGACCATTTTCATGAAAACTGCTGTGAGAGGCTCGTCCACAGTGCCATAGTTGCAGAAAAATTGGTGTAGCTTGAGCGTGAACGGCATCTACAACCTGTTTCCAAGCTTCACTCTGCTCCTGTGTATAGATACCAGGAGTATTTTGCCAGCCATTAGCCTGTGTAGAAATCACAGTGGCCTCTGTAATGATCAAACCGGCTCCTGCTCGCTGAGCGTAATACTCTGCCATCAAAGTATTAGGTACGCGTGCAACACCAGCTCGCGCTCGTGTCATCGGAGCCATAACTACTCGATTTTTTAAAGGTAAGTCCCCTAATTTAAACGAACTCATTAGTGCTGGTAATGCTGTTTGAGTATTCATTGGTATTTTTTCAACCGCTATCTACAAGATTTTTACCGTGAAGTTTGGATATAGTCTAGGGGGAATGGGGAACTCCTCTTATGGGTAGGTTTTTTAGATTTCGCGTTTTGGTTGACGCGGGGACGCGGGGACGCGGTGAGACAGCGCTGCAGGAGGGTTTCCCTCTGCAGGCGACTGCGTTAGCGCAGCGTTAGCGAGCTTGCGAGCGTCCCCCTTCGGGTGACGCAAAGAAAGATTTCGGAACGAAAAAATAGGTTTTTTCAGACTGAATATGAAAAACCTACCCTTGAAAGATGGGGAACTCGGGGCCCCCGCTCCCGCAGGGAGTGGAAGAGGACGCGGGGACGCAAAGAAAATTTCTCCCTCATCTTCCGGTGACTGAGCATAGACGAAGTGCATCCCCCCGGTGACTGAGCGTAGCCGAAGTGCATCCCCCCTCATCGTGTTGATAAATTATTACTTTTGCACCTCAATTGAAGGATAGTAGATTCAGTTTAAATTCGGATATAGCTATGTTCACAAGTAGTCTAAATCAATTTTGGGAATTGTTGAGAGGGGTATTCAGCTTTCATGCTGGGGTATTCCGAGAAATTAGCACTCTACCTAATGGATTGATTTTGGCGCTAGTAATGGTGATTGTAGCTGGTTTATCTTTGGCGATCGCTCAAGGTATAGTTCTATTTATTAATCGCGTCAAGCCTGTACGCTTCATTTTTAGCTTATTAATTAACGCGGTTTTATATATGTTTGGTTATCTATTTCTGGTGTTCAGCACTTGGCTGATTTGTCTTTTGCCTTGGTTTGTTGATGTTCCTTGGGAAATTTTGGCCCGGGTATTAGGGCTGAGTTATGCACCAATGCTATTTGGTTTTATGGGGGTACTGCCTTACTTGGGAGTTCCGATTTTATCGCTGTTGTCGGTCTGGCATTTGCTGGCGATGGCTGTTGGGTTTGCGGTGGTTGCTCAAGTGTCTGTGGGAAATGCCTTTTGGTATGTGGCGTTTGGCTGGGCGATGCTCCAGATATTACAGCAAACTATTGGTCAACCGATCGCTAACCTGGGACGCTGGCTAGCAAATACAGTTGCTGGAGTGCAGCTAGTAACCCATCAGGAAGATGTGGCACAATTGCTACAATCGGCATTTGGCCGCCCTTCTTCACCGTTGGTTAACCCTTCACAAGTCATTAAACCCGATGCTCAACGGTTGATCAATTCAGCTAGGCAACGCGCTACAGAGCGAAATTCTCGATCTGAGAGTCGCCAGGTGAGGGCATCGGGCCGTCATGCTGCTGATACTTCCAAACGACGCCAGTTACTAATGCTACTTATCAGTTTAATGGTTATGGCATTTCTGGCTTTTTTAGTGGCGATCGTGCTGAATCCTGTACGCAATGCTTTATTTGGGTGGGATAACCAACTGCCAAAGGCGATCCAATTTGTTTTTGACTTACTGTGGATTAGTATAGTGGCGATCGCCTTCGCTGGACTCTTAGCCCCTTTAGAAACGCTGGGATGGTGGGCTGGCTGGTATAACGATGAAATAGATACAACGATTAATACAGGGAGTTTGGCTAAACCCGTTCAAGACGGCAAAAATATCTCCCGTTACGTAATTTACTTAGATGGCATTGGACAGTCTACTTCTCGGTATCTACCCGATGTGGAAGATTTTTTAGATGCCCTCACCGCTAGTCTACCTGAAGATATCGCCTTAGTTCGGGGGTTAATTGCTTACTCTGTGCTTAACAACCCTCTAGATGAAGACCGTCCCCTAGCATTGCTGTGGAAACTCGCGGATCAATCTCGCTGGACTAACCCTGCTAGTTTGTTAGGTTTAATCGTTAATCTGCGAAATGTGCTGATTGTGTCAGTTTGTGCCGATAGCCGCTATGGCTCGCTCTACAACCACGGTATTGCTCAGGTAATGTACAATTCCCTGAGCAACAATGGCTATCAACCGCGAAGCGGGATTCCTGTCACCTTGATTGGCTTCAGTGGTGGCGGACAAATGGCTGCGGCATCTGCACCATTACTCAGGCGGGCAATTCAAGCACCCATTGATGTGATTTCTTTAGGTGGCGTCATCAGCGGTAATTGCAATATTCTCAAGCTGGAACATCTTTATCATCTTGTAGGTGATCAAGACTCGGTTGAGCGACTCGGCCCGATTATGTTCCCCGGACGCTGGCGAATTTTCGCGCTTTCCTACTGGAATCGGGCGAAACGGTTGGGTAAAATTAGCTTGATTTCCCTTGGGCCTGTTGGGCATCAGCTGCCTGGTGGTTTAATGGATCCCGAGGCATATCTGCCAGACGGGCGTAGTCATTTGGAGCAGACTGTTGATTACATTATCAAAATTCTGAACGAAAAACTTCTGGTCGCAGAACAAGATATTTCCAGAAAGCCCAGCAACTATAGTCTTTATCAACAAGCCGCCTTTAATCGTCCTGATTATTATCCTTTGGATCAGATGGTCGATCCCCAGTGGTATCGCCCAATTGGCAACTGGATGGGCCGCTTAATTTTACCGCAAAAACATGAGCGCAGAAATGTGCGGGGAGCGTTGTTTGAAGTTCACTATGCTGATGCAGACTTTCAAGATTTAGTTGGGCAGATAGTCAACTTGCGTTGGGTGAATGCGCCTGAAGTACAAAATTGGGTACGGGCAGTGACGCGAGATGTGCATTTTAGTGCAGATGCTGAGTACACTAGCAAATATGGGGGATTAATTCATCCAGTACGCCTAAATCATTGGCAACAAGTCAACCCTTTAGAGTCTCTAGCAGGCTCACGCCCAAATGATGACGTGATTGTGATGTTAACAGATACAGTGATTGTGGAGAAGGCGCAAGAAACCACACTTTACATCCGCAGTCAACCAGTACAAATTAGTGGCCGCTATTGCGGCTTAATTCAATTTGTACAGCCGCTAGCAAGAACAGATCAGTTTCGTGTAGTGCATTTTAATCGCACCTCCAGGCAATTCGATGGAGTCGAAGAAATTGTCAGACTGCCGTTTGTAGTCGCCGATCAAAATAGTTGTTTTCCTTCCAGCACACACCAAATTGCCCAATCTCCTCTCAACGAAATGGGGTGGTATATTTACGGAGCTAAAGATGTATCAGGAAACTTTGTGGTGCAATCTTTAGCGCCGCGATCGCTTTTGCGGCTCCAGCCAGATAGAATTATTTTTGGGCATCGACCCAGCCATCAATATATTCGCAAACAGGCTTGGGCAGATATCGTAGCCCAAAAAGGAAAAATTAGCTCTGTGCTGCTAAGTCCCCCAAGGCAAAACAATCAAGATGCCATCAACGAGTGGCGAGAGGGGGAACGAGCTCTAGTTTTGCATGTTTACGGCGGTATTGGCGGTAAAAAGCGAGAACCCGCAGCTGCAACACCGATTTTTTTCGGGCACTTCGCCTATGGAGTAGCGCAGGTTGTCTGGGAACCATTAGCAGAGGAACTCCGCTTTGATATTCAGTATTACCAAGTTTATACCCATAACACCGATGGATTAATAGCAGGTATTTTACACTGGTCGCGCCACATGGGCGATCGCCAATTTGGTTGGGCAGGTGTCCGTCCTGTTTGCGATATTCTCGTGAAACTTGATGCTTTTACCGGAGACTTTGAAAACAATGGCATCAGAAGATCTGCCCTAGATATTATGTTGACACAACTTCAGGCGATGACCGCTCGTTACCGCATTGGTGATGGTACTGGTGCAACCTACGTTGGCCCCGCGAATAACTGCGCTCAAGATTCCAATGAAGCCTTATTTGCCAGTCTCCGCAAAATCCGGCCCAAAAAGGAGTCTAATCCATCTTTGTTACAAAACTGGTTATTGCAAAACCCTGAGCAAGCCAGACGCTATACCCAACTCATGAAGCTAGGCAAAGCTTTAAAATGGCAACTCCAGCCATTCGGGGTCATCCGCTCTGATTGGGAAAAAAACGAATACGATCTAGGTAGCACTCTAGAAGATGCTCCTTTGCGAAACCTGCTCATGGCCTTGCAAAGCTGGCGAACCCTTCTACCTCGGTTGGCAAGTGATACAGTTGTGCGTGTTTTCCTTGAGCAAAATGCTTCGGCGTGGGTTCTCCGCACCAACCAAATTGGCGGCAATGATCCTGATATTGAACCAATTGCACCAATAACGTTTTAACTAATTCGTAATTCGTAATTAACGCTCCCACAAAATTATGAAAGAAACACTTTCTTCCCCTACTCCCCACTCCCTACTCCCCACTCCCTATGTTTCATAAAAAGGCGATCGCTTATTTCAGGATAGGCTGTCAAGCGATCGCACCAGAGAAAATGCTTTACCAAACTATGAAACACTCCACAAGCATAACTATTAAATCCAGTCAAGAAATCAACCAGATTGAAGACTTAAAAACACCAAAAACTCTTGTTCATCTCACGAAATATACACTCTTGGTTAGATGCTTGCTGCTAGACGCCATCAATCGCGTTTCTACTTCTGGTTTTTCTGGGGCAGGTTTCGAGGCGGGACTTCCTTTCCTTGGTAGAACTTCTGCTCTAATTTACCCAAACCGAACCAAGCCAAGATACCACCCACAGCTGCCAAAGTCGAAATCATTGCAGTGATGATGGATGTATCACGATCAATAAACCCTAATAGGGGGAGTAGTCCCCAAATTAATGCTTCTAGTACAATTACTCCTACCCTCAGCCGTTGCAGATTAGTCAAGGCTTGACTGCAACTGGCACAATTTTTCGTATGGGAGTGATACCTATCGAGTAAGGCTGCTTGGGAAAGTGGTGGTGGTAGCCTCCCACCTGAAAATGGCTCAGCACTATACTGCTTCACCCAAGAACGCAATTCAAATACGAAGAGATCAGCTTTGGTTGGCAAATAAAACGCTTTAGTAAAGTTGGCACTACCGCCACGCGCTTCAAAATATCGTTCTTGATAATGCAGAAAAATCTGATCATCTTCCAAGACATTATTTTGCCCGATATGTGAGTACCAACGCGGAGTTAGCTTGAGAAACAGTGCCGGTACTTTGGAGGAGAACTGGAAGGGAAAGCGAGCAAATAGCCGACACTCTCCTTTGCGAATAGGAGTTGCATAGACTACTGTTAATGTTCTACCAAACTGTTTGGAGGTGAGGTCATGCCACATCAGCCCAGGAGCAATGAAGGTAGTATCTTGTCGTCCTAGAGTTCCTTTGCGGGGGCCTTCTGCCCAAATCCCTTTAAATCCCCACTTCCCTGATTCTACAACCTCTAAGTCAACAGCAGACACATTCGCCCGGTTGCCAACTGTGCGGTGGTGTGTATAAGGTATATGACTGGAGTCGAGAACGTTTTCCATTAAGGTTAGAGCATCATAGGGTAAGTCTCGAAATGTATTCAGACAAATCCAGCCATCAGGATCTTCTTCAAGAGGCTCAACGATCGGAACTTTGGTTTGAGGGGCATTCTCAGAGTTTCCCGCATAGACAAATAGCAGTCCTTGACGAACTGTAGTTGGTAATGAAGTCACGCACGCACGCACAGAAACTTCCGCCTGTCCTCCTTCCCTTTGTTGGGGGATGCGTTCGCATTTCCCTGTACCAGAAAAAGCCCAACCATGATATGGACATTCCAGCCAGCCATCTTCGTTGATTCTACCTTCGGACAGTGGAGCTAAACGGTGCGGGCATTGGTCTTCAAAAGCTCGCCATGTTTGTTCATTTTGATCCCACCACAATACAATATCTCGCTCTAGTAAGGTGAAGCGAGTTAGCCGGGATTTGTTTAAATCTTCAACGTAATAGACAGGATACCAAGCCTCTTGCCAGTCAAAGCGCTCTGGATCGAGTCCACCAGCAGGAAGGCTTGCTGCTGCTCTGGTTGGTAATGTGACGTTCATAAATAGGGAGTGGGGAGTGGGGAGTGGGGCAGGGGGCAGGGGGCAGGGAGTAGGGGAGATATACATACAACCTTCGCCCTGCTCCTTGCTTTTTCATAACCTCGTTGCAGGCTATTTCCTGTTGGAACTAGCTGAGTTTTCTTTACAAAAAATGTAACAATTTTTTTACGTTATTGCTTGGCGATCGCGCTCTCACTGGAGTTTGGACTAAAAGCTCAGGCTCAGAAAAAAGTACTTAGAGAATCAGAGAGAAAAAATAGACAATAGTACTGAACTGAAGACTAAAGAATTTAAAGAAAAGCAATCAGTAGTAACACTGACT
>JAESGP010000217.1_pt1 | contig 15385 bp, 20 predicted proteins | sample 9269741 | NCBI WGS metagenome assembly JAESGP01 (sample SAMN15720684, study PRJNA650882) | algae metagenome | isolation source: Desmonostoc vinosum HA7617-LM4 and co-occurring heterotrophs from cave wall | place: USA: Waikapalae cave, Hawaii | collected 2011-05-27
GTCGATTTCGCGTCAGCGGCATGGCCTGACACAATGGGCCGACCGCATTGTCAGGTCTGGTCAAAACGTAACTTAGGAACTCAAGATCACCGGACCTCGGTAATCGCCCGATGATGGGTTTCGTTGGAAGCGGCCCAAGATTTTCCATTGCGAATAGAAACCCGGGCCGGCCTTCGAGCATCTCGCCTCTGTGGTGTAGTAAAGTGGCTCATGGGTCAGAGCGAAGATGATTCCCAAGAGCTCGAGCGCAAGATCGAGCAGGCAGGAAGGATAGCGTCGAACGTCGGCGATCGGACCACCTATGAGCGGCTGACCGCGTGGATTTACGAACTCAAACGCACGCTCCATCAGCGTCACGAGACACGCCGGCTCAAGCATAGGATCAAGGCCCGCGTGCGGGAACTATGGGAGCAAAACGGCCGGCCCCCGGGTCGAGACGTCGAGTTCTGGCTGCAGGCCGAGGCCGAGCTTCGCGAGAGACCCTCAGAGAATTGAGCACAAAGAAGAGGCTTCGGCGGACCGGTCGGAGCCGTAAGGGTCAAAGACCGATCCAGATCCCGATTCCGATGATGACCATCGATATCGCAATGACCGTAAGGTCAACGGTAAGCCATGTTGGAAAAGCCGAAGGTTGCTCGTCCATGGTCCCGCGCCTTTACCCCGGCCGCAGTATGGACCAGGCTAGGCAAGATGAGGGGTGAAGCAGCTCACACGTGAGCTGACGTTTGTGCAGCCAAACCCGGGATGGCACGGCAACTTCAGCGCCGACGGTTCCCGCCATCACTCCGCGCGACGGCGGATGCGCCTTCGGCCATGGTCCCTGCCCTAGACCCCTTATTTTACAGGGTTGCGGAGCCACACCGACACGTTGGCTAGGTGAGTAGCCTCCGCATCAAAAACAGGACCTGGATCAATATCTGCCGTCTATCCTGCTGTTTATCCGTGAGTCGATCAGAGAGCTCGACTGGCCGGAACCAACGGTGCCGGTCAACGCAGGAGCCTGCCGTATCGGCAGTGGCGTGCGGACGATAAGAATGCGCGTGGCAGCATTGGAGCGGTTTGGTCCAGCGACGCCAGCCCCGCCACTTGCAGAAGTGCCACGATTACCGCCCCCGGCAAGTGCGGCAGAGCCGCAAGCGAGGGTCGCAATGATCAATGTCGTGGCCGGAAGCCGGAACGCAATTTTCGGGAATCCCATGCCGAAGGCCCTCTCTCCACATCACAAAACGAAGACTCAAAGCCGAGTCTTCAGACAAGCCGGAAGGTCAGTTGCTGGCGATTTTGGCCGCCCTCGTGCCGTTCCACGAAATCAGCGATTGCATGGGGAATTTCGCGCATCTGCAAATCGCAACGCCGCCTCAACTCAAGCGCCACATCCGCCGACACGTCTTCCGACCAACGCTCCGAAGTGTTGAAGGCGATGACCCGAATGGGGTTGTTAAACTCTCCGGCCAGCAAGTCCTGAATGACCGTTTCCAGGTCGCACGAGTCGTAGTCAGTCTCGCGCCACGCCCGTCCAAGGTCCGCGAAATCATCGGCGACCAAGTAGACCGTCGTCTGATCGGTGTCGCCCGGTACGATCGACGGCGTCCAGTTACGCATTGATCCCACTCCCAACAAGCGGCGGGGACTCAAACCAGCCCCGTCAAGATTCGTTCCTGCAGTAGCGTTGACCAAGGTGGTGTAGGGCAAGCCCGTTCCGGACCTCCAAGTGTAGCGGCGTTGCAAAACCTCGCAAGCACGGCTGAAATGCCTGTCATGAGCACAAAGAGCCGCGAGGTCATATGGGGCGGCCGGGTCATGGGCGCGGATATCCGCGCCAAGAGCGCCCGGGAAGCCGCTGAAAAGGCCGCGCGAGAGGCCGACCGCGCCGAGGCGAAAGCCTGGTCCGTCCGCATGGAGGGCTATGGCGGGCCAGCCCAGCCCTCTCCTACGATCGCACAATGCCTCCGTGGCGGCTTGGGTTGGCTCGAGGTCGAATGCAATCGCTGCAAGGCCCGCGCAAGCCTGCCGCTCGACGCGATCCGCCGGCCGCGGGATACGCCGATCTGGAAGTTGGAAGCCTCGCTGAAATGCCGGTCATGCCGGAAGGGCCGCTCGGCGCCGCCGGTGCGGATGATTAAGCTGACAGGCGCGCGCGAGATCACACCTTACAGGTGGGTGCATCCGGAAGAGGAGCGCTAATCGCCGCTCGATTTCTATAAGACTGAGATCAATTAAAGCCGATTTTACCCGTCCCGGCCGGTAACTTGCGACGGATCTTAAAGTTTGCCTCGCCTTCGAAAACCGTGCCCTTGCCGGGCCACACGATCTTAATCGTGTAAGTTCGCCCAGATGCCCCAAAGTTCGGCCTTCCGTTGTGATGCCCGCAATATCCGTCAGCGCGAGATTTGAAGTCTCTAATCTCTTCATTGGTTACGTCAAAAACGTCGACATCTAACTCTTGCTGCTTATCGTCCCAGCGGCCTTCAAACCGTGGACCGCTACCAGACCTGGGAATTACCTTGAAGATCACCATTCTTCCCGTTGCAGACACATTCGAATCACCAAATGTGACCTCGTAGTCCGGATGAACGTTGCTTTGATTGATCGTTAAATCTTCGTGCTTGTAGGCATGTCCCTTCTTCGCAAACTTATCGCTATCCATAATTAAAGTCATCTTTGATGACGCGAGTTCCGGCGCAGATAAAGGTCACTGCAGCGCGAGCGATCAGGCCGTGGGGACGACGGGCGACGGTCGGGTGGTCTGAAGCCTCGCGCTGCCCGCGGCGATTTTCAACGCTGAAGTTCATATATCGAACGCAGCCGACGTTGCACGTCAGCAAGTCGTCGCTCGTCAGCAGCCGTTAGAAACCTCCGCCCTCTATTGGCAACTATGACCCGCCAGCCGTGCTTGTCATCTTCGACCACTGCCAGCGACATGCGCGCGGCTCGGCTTCCAGAATCGAACAGTTCCTCAGAGATCAACCAACTCAAATCAACGCTGGAAATGCGCTTCTTAGCCATTCGCCAATTTCCCCCGCTTCGAGGAAATGTAACACCGGCGAGGGGCTCGCGGGCAAGGCGTTCCATTTAAGCCGCACCTGCTGACGCTATCGGGTTCCTGCATCCCGTGGCGCGAGAGCAGTCGCGGCGCGCATCAGAAAATCCCGGAGGTGTGCGAGCTCGGCAAGATTCTCTGCGGACACGATCGCGCCCACAAATGGTGCTTGAGGCGATGTATGAATCTCGTAGAGGTGCCGCGTATGAAGGGGCTTCGCCAGGAATTGCTGGACGCACTCATTGAGCGTGTCGTCGACCAACAAATACGGGCTCCCCGCGTCGGTGCGACACTGATTATTCAGGGAGGGCCATTTTCGAAAAGTAGCCGGAGCATCGAAATTGATGTGAGTGTGAGTGTCGGGCGCGGAAAAATCGCTATCGCTCATTTGCTTGCCTAGAGGGCTTCTAAAAAAAGGCTCAGACCAAAAATATGTGAGTCTGCCTTTATCTCCGACAGTCAAAGGTTGCGTCTACGCAGAGGTTCGCCGTGCTAGTCAGCGATGGCAGCTTTCATGTCGGCGGCCCTCAGTCTCGGGAACGCGAGCCACTCGCTCATCAGCGCGGCTGTTACAGCCTGCCGCGCTAGCCGGATAAAGCTGATCACGCTCAACACCTGGCCGGCATTAAACATTCGCAAAGCCGCCTGCGAGAGCCGAGGGTCGCGCGACTCCCAGGAATGACGTCCGATACGACAGAGCGAGAGCACCGGGTGGTCGCTGCAATAGACCGTAGCCGTCGAGGTCACGTTCGCGCGGCGCGCAGGTCAGTCGCGCGAGGTGTCCTGATTTGTAAATAAGAAACATATCACCACTGTAGTGGAAATATTCGCCAGTGAAGTCCTTGGCGCGAAACTTTAGTTGGAGCGGATTGTTGCTCAGCACGAGCGGACTAAAACTGCCTCCCTTGCCCAAATCGATTGACAGTTTTGTCGCTTTATTTGCCGTACTGAAGGTGGCCGCTAGCGTAGTGGGCGAACTTTTGACTCCTCCAGGCTCGATCATGTCGCCAGTGCAACTAATCCTGAGCGAGTCCGCAGCCTGAGCTGCGTTCGTTATCAAGGCGATCGATATACCTCCAAGCAAAGTTGTAACTTTGAGCATTCTATCTCCCCTTCGCCTTCAGCCCAAGCTCTGCTAACCGCCGGATGGCCGTCGCTCTGGTCGGCAAGTCCGGTGGTCCGGCCGAAGCCGTTCGGGACCACCCGCACGATCTCATAAACCGTGCTGTCCAGCTTCCTGGTTAGCACATCGCCCTTCCGCACCCCGGCGACCAGCGTGTCGTCGAAGTTTGCGGACGGATATGAGGCGTTCCAGTTATGGGCGTTGTCGCTGCAGGGCACCGCGTGCATGCAGCGTTCTCGATGTCGTCGGGCCGTCCCATATGCCGGAGATATACCTGGGCCAAGAGGGACAACGGATAGCGCGATAGTGGCCTCGGTTAGCAGCTTTCGCTGCGCTGCAGCGCCTTTCAAGAACACCCCGGCCTCCGATTGCCGAGCGTTGGTAACTCATCACCGTCACAACGATTGACTAGGAACGCCCCTCACAAGCCGTCGTTGTTTCCATGTTTTTCATTTTATGTGAGGTTGATCATGCGTCTCCTGATAAATATCGTCGCGATAGCGACAATACCCGCCTGGTTAGGCGTCAATATGAATTCTGCTGCTGCGCAGGACTTGTTCAATGAGAGATGGTCAATCATTCCAAAGGCTCACGCAGAACCTGCTCCTGGAGCACCCGACCAAACCAAGCAAAATGCGCCAGCGCAGGCTCCAATTGGCGAACAGCCAACACCATCACCGCGCGATCGAGATCAAGCAGCCGCACGATCTTACAATCGGATTTTCTCCGGAAAGGCATCCTTCTATTCTTACTCGAAGGGCAAGACCGCGAGCGGAGCCACCTTCGATCGAGAAGCCATGACTGCTGCGCATCGCACCCTGCCATTCGGCACAAGAGTTCGCGTGATTGATCTTGCCAGCACCAAGTCAGTAGTAGTGAAGATCGTCGACCGCGGTCCCTGGATTCGAGGCCGCATTCTCGATCTATCCCTCGGCGCCGCCCGCACCTTGGGAATCACGGATCGCGGCGTAGCTCAGGTTCGCGTAGAGGTACTTTAGGTTTCTGGCACCAATGCGGATACCCGCGGCGGCGGTGACGCGCTCGCCCGCCGAGTGTCTCCCGACGACGTTCGTCTGACGTTGCCAACGACCCAGTTCTACCAATGTGCGCCAGCCGACCCCATCGAATATCTCGCCGGTCGCCGATTTTCGCGCTACGAGGGCCCTCTCCTACCGCTTCCAGGGTGCTGACGAACGGCCAAGCCGATCGCCGACCTGAAAGGCTGCACGCCCGCCTCCTTTGATCGAAAAGTCAACGCTGCTTCCATATCCGCTCTATCCTGAACACAGTTTCGCCTCTTCGGCTGCGTTAATTCAGACATACAGAGTGGTGCGGCTCTAAATGGCTGTCCCTGGGACGTTTCGGAGCCGAAGATGTCTGCGTTTCATTGAACGCTCGCTCGACGCAACCAAGACCAACGATCGATCTCAGCAGGAGCACTTCATTCGGAGCACCAGATGGATTTCACCCCAAACGACAAAATCATCGCTGGCTTGGATAGAGAACTCTCGAGCCTGAGGCGAGAATTGGAAGACAATCCTACGGACACTCCGGCGAGCATCAATAGATTTCACGGCGCGCCGGCGACGACGACCCATCGATTGACGAATTGGCTCCACGTGGCTTTCTTCGGCTCTCTGGTGGCAGCATCCATTGGCACTGCTAGTTGGTGGTGGTCACCCTCCGCGAATTCGACACTGAATGCTGGCTCGGCCTTAGCCCCTCTGACACAGCCCGCCACGAAAGACGATGCGCCGATCACCCCTGCCCAGTCTTCCGACTTGGCACAACATCTCCAAACGATGACACGCGATCTAGCCGCCCTGAAGCAAGCTGTTGAACAGATGAGCGAGAGGCAAGAACAGTTTGTCCGTGACAATGAGAACGTCACAAACCAACTAAAGGCGAGCCAAGAACAAGTCGCACGTAACAATAGTGCCGTCGACCAAATTAAAGAGACTCAGATTCTGATGGCGCGCGAGAGCCAGGCGCTCACCGATCGGCTCAACGCAAGTGAGAAACAGCCTACCCGCGTCGTGGCCAACGCAGAGCCAACGGAGATTACTGAAGAGCCAAAAGTGAGCGCCGAGGAGCCGAAGGTGATGCCTGAAATTCCACTGCCGCGCCCGCGCCAGCCTTCCGCTGTGGCGCAGATGCTAAGGCCGGCCCCGAACTCGGCCAGGGCGCAAGCGCAAAAGCCACAACCGTCATTGGCGTGGCCGTGGTCAATGCGCTGATGCCGAGACCTGCGATGATGACAAGTCTCGTACTCGAGTGCGGCTTTTTCTTAGCCGCGCGTACGACGTGCGGCTGTTGCCTCGTGCCGGAGCGCTGCGGCGGGTGACCTCGGCTGCGGTTTGCTTCGCGATTACTTCAACCGGCTTGATTGGATAATTGAGAAACGCGCAGTCCGGCGAGGTGGACTGGTAAAGCAAACTCTCAAGATGTGCCCAGTTCAGAACTGATAAGCTTTCTGTGAAAAGCTTATCAGTTGACCTACAACGACTGCAGCCCTCGGGCGGCAGTCGTGATCGAACCGGTCTCCGGCTAAAATCACTGCAAAGGGGGAATTTTCGCGGACAGGGCCGGAGACTTTCGGCAATTTCGCTCCCAAGATTGGGAGACCGGGAGTCTGGAGACAAAGTCGAATGCACGAAAAGCCGGGATTTCCGGGCCTGTGAGGCGCAGGTTGCGAACCATCGGCAGTCGCAGGACTGCCTGGCTGTCCTGGGAGGGATCGAACTCTCACATTCCCGATTGAGTTTCGGGCTTTGAAATATCAAGAGAATTTCGCCTCGAAAGCCGGATTTGCATGCTCAGAGACTTTTCGCCCTTCTCAACGCTGAAGTGGGAGCTTGGAGACGGACCGGAAAACAAGAGCCGGCCAGTTTTCGAACACTGGCAGGCACATCGCGCAGTCTGCTTTTCATCCCAATCCGGACATCGCTGATCGGCAATCCAAACTCGGCTGAGGGCCAACTCCGGACCTACGCGCTGCCGACGAGTGCCGCTATTCGATCACCTCGAGATCTACTCGGACAACCCAGCTTTCCGAAGGCCCTCAGTCATCAGCTTCGCGTTTGATTGTCCGCCCCGAGCGATCCACGAAGATATTGTAAATGCAGGATCGGTCTCAAGCAGACGGGCTGCCGCCTCACGGGCCTCAACGTCGCGTCCGAGATGGGCGAAGGCGGATGCGAGACAGCGGTAAGCTGGCGAATAGGATGGGTTCTGACGTTGGGCTTTCTTCCCTGCGGCGATTGCCTCGTCAAAGCGACGAAGCTCGATAAAGGAGACGCCCATCCCAGAAAGCGCTCGGTGTAGGCGCGGGTCCACCGGGCTAACGCGAAGGGCGTGTTCAAAGCTCCGGATCGCTTCCTCCGGCAGCCCCGCAATTCGATAGACATTGCCTCTGCAGTTCCATGCCCAATATGAATTTGAGTTGAGCGCGACAGCCCGGTCAGCCATTTCGATCGCGCTTTCACAGTCGCCGACGTGGTACGCCGAGATTAGGCAAGCCCATGCTAACGTTTCTGAATCGTTATCGTCGAGGCTCAATGCTAAGCGAAGAAGCCGAACTGCTTCGTTGCGGTCGCGTTGAGGATCGATGGTGTAGCCGAGAAGTACGTTGAGCCCGTGGCCGGCACCTTCCAGAGCCGCGACAAGGCCAAACCCAGGGTCCAACTCCAGTGCGCGATGAGCCAGCCTTATCGCCTCGGCCACCCCTTCGCGGGTCGGTAGATAATATTGCTGCAGGGCTCGGAGAAAAAAATCATAGGCGGAGAGGTTCTCTGATCGCCGCCGCGTCGCGATAGCAATTTCCGTTTGAAGCAACTTTGGCTGAATAGCGGAGACAACGGCGACCGTCACTTCGTCCTGAAGTGCAAAAACATCCGTCAGGTCACGCTCGAACCTGTCTGCCCAAATGTGCGTGCCTGTCACCGCATCAATCAACTGTCCGGTGATCCGAACCTTCCCTGACGCCTTGCGCACCGACCCCTCAAGGACGTAGCGGACGCCAAGCTGGCGCCCGACGTCTTTGATGTCAACGGTTTTGCCCTTGAAGGTGAAGCTCGAATTGCGAGCGATCACGAACAACCATTTGAACCGCGAAAGTGCGGTAGTGATCTCCTCAACCATCCCGTCTCCGAAGTACTCCTGCTCGGGATCGCCAGACATGTTCGCGAACGGCAGCACGACGATGGAGGGCTTGTCAGGAAGTGCAGGAACGCCATCGGGCGTATCGCCTGAGTTTAGACCCGCAACCTCTCGTATCTCCCGCACCTGTCCGACGAAACGGACGCCCTTGCGCGGTAGTGTTTTGATAAAGCGTTGTTCCTGGCCGGAATCGCCGATTGCACCCCGCGCGGCATTCAGGCGGGTTGTCAGCGCCGCGTCAGATACGCTGCGCCCATTCCAAATAGATTTGATCAGATCGTCCTTGCTGACAACCCGCTCCCTGTTACGGATCAGGTAGTCGAGCAGGTCAAAAACTTGCGGTGTGATCGACACCGCATCGGTCCGCCGATGCAGCTCGCGCCGGTCGGTGTCAAATGCGTATTCCTCGAAAAGATAGCGCAAGCTGCCATTCCTTCTCGGGGTCGCCTCTGAACTAGCGCATAGAGAATAAGCCGCCGGTAAGAGAAATGTAAGCCACTAGTTGAGCGGGCCCGCGCATCTTGAGGCAATTTCGGCCTAGTGAACATTCCAGACAGGACACTCCCTAATGAGCACTATCCACGGGACCACTGCGCTGGGATCGGTAACCGCAAAGCGGCAGGTCTACAGTCCTCTCGAAACATACTGGAATTCATTTCAGGAGTGGCGCAAACGCCGGAGATTACTGACTGAGTTGCGCGACCTCAGTGACAGGGAGCTAATGGATATCGGCATTGCGCGCTGCGAAATCGACTACCTCGCCTCCCATCGAGGGTGGAATCCGCGAGACGTCCTTTCCGGCGAATGAATGTCGATATCTGGCAGCGGGGGAGGATCGGGGAAGCGTCGTGGCGCCTATGCCGGCTTCCGGTATGGGTCATTGGCAGACGTTCCGGTCTGGTCAGGCTGGGTCTGCTTAATCGCTGCAAGCGGACCTCGCCGAAACCATCTTCGAAGGCCGCAGCATTGGAGTCAGCACCGGAGAAGAACCACATTGTATCTTACCGGCAATGTTGAAGCCGAGGCGCTCATAGAAGGAAACGTTACGCGGGTTTGAGCTTTCAAGGTAGGCCGGGATGCCCTCCTCATCGCATCGCCGAAGAGAGTATTTCATCAGCAACGCGCCGAGACCTTGCCCGACCCAGTTCGGGTCGGCGGCAATCAGCGGTAGATACCAATGCGGCTCGCTGGGATGATGTTCGGCCATGCTCTTCACGATAGAACCAAGGTCCTCGGCAATGTCGGGACGAAGGGATTCTTCCATGAGTGCGCCCATCGCCGCATGGTCGGGCTCTACGCCGGGCGGAAGCCAAAGGGCGGCGGCCCGAACCCGTTCGGTGATGTAGGCTGTGCCATGTTCGAACGCCGGGCCGCCGAAGGCTCTGACGAATCGGGGCATCATTCTGAGGTATTCGGATGAGTCGGGCCAAACCCACCGCGTCATCGGGTCGGCGGCAAAGCCGAGCACAATCGTACTTATAGCGCTTGCTTGGTGGTTTGAGTTCGCGGCTTGGACTTCACCGTCCGCCATCAGGATGTACCCATTTGGATGGACCGACTCCCGCCCCTCCGGTGACTTTATCATTTGCACTGAAAGCTCTGCAACCGCGTCCTTCAGCTTTGGGGGCGACCACCTTCAACTCTGCTGCCAATAGAGGGACGCTGGAGGTCGTACACGCCATGACCAGAAACGGGCGCAGCGACTGCGCATTCGGTCGAGCATCCTAGCAGTCTGCCAAAAGGAGAGTTTTTCAGCAGACTGCTAGATCATGCGTCGCTCGCATGAGGCGCCTGAGTTCAATTTTTTGACGGCAGGCAGTTCCGGCGATCTAGACGAACTTAGGACGACTACGGCGACATCATCACCTAAACTCTTCGATCAGCGCCTTCCAGCCGACCGCATCATTCCTCATCAGAAAAAAATCGCCAAGCGCCGCTAAGTGGTGCGGCAATTTGCAATCCGGACGGGCATTCACATTGTGGACGAATGAGGCGACCGCTTTTCTGAGTTCGCCTCTGTCGAGATAATCGAAGGCTCGTTGCTTACACCGCTCGACATATTTGTCGCGCGGGACATCGGCAATGGTCGTACGATCCATCCTATTGGCTCTCCCAACCCACCAGACAGTCTCTGGACTGATTCGCGCAAGAGCATTGAATTGAAGCGCATTTGCCCTGTCGGTTCGAAAAGCAACAAACAGACTTCTTATTATTTTTATTATTTTGCGGTGTGGGGATTGAGACACAGACGCGCATAAGCCGGGCCCTTCATGCCGGGCGCTCCGCGCGCGACGCGCTGATTGTGTTGCGCGAACAGGGCGTGATCGACGACATCGATCTGGGCCGGCCCCGGGACCGGCAGCCGCTGCGCGCAGTTAGGCCGCCTACCCATCCTCAGGCTTCATTGAGCCTTGTCAGCCGTCGAAGACGCGCGAGAAGATGGAGCAATATCCGGTCGCAGTACCCGCCCGATACAATCACGCATCACCGCCCCCAGGGCTGCTTGCGGAGTGCGGAAAAGTTTCCAGCAGATTGTCGCGACGAGCTCTCACCGTCCTAGCGAGGGCGGGGTATTCTGGGCGCGCAAGATCGAGAACTCCGGCTTCCTGCTCGCCGTAGGCAATATAGTTCAGGCAGTGCGGGAAAGATCAGCAATGGAAGTTATTGCTTGTGCAGCCTCCCGCAACTCGTCGACACGCGCAAGATGACGTTTCCGTTTTATCCTCGCAGCAACCGCCCAGAACCTCCGAAAACTCGCCAACTGATCCCAATGCCGCAGCCAAAACCCACCTGAGAGGCGACAGGCTCACGCTGCAATTTGCGGCCGCCTCAGCCGCGGACGGACTTCTTCAACACAATCGGTCACAAGCCGACTTCCGCGCGGATGGCAGAAAGGGTCCACTAAGGGCCATGAAACGGAACTTGACCTACCGAGTTTCCTATGGCCGCGCCTCAAGGATCATGTTGAACGGTGTCTCCGCAGCCCGGCGCACTCTCGAAAAGCCGCCGCTTTGGATGGTCTCGCGCAATTTTGCTTCGCCCGCCTGTGCACCAAGAGCGGCACCTACTTCCTGTGACCGTGAGGTCGGCAGACAGATCATGGTCGAGGCCGCATAGTAGAGGCGACCGACCGGGTTCAGGTTCTGTTGCAGCGTATCGCCTGCCATCGGCTCCACGATCATCCAGGTCCCGTCAGGTTTCAGGGATTGACGGATGTGTATCGCCGCGCCCGCGGGGTCGCCCATGTCGTGCAGACAATCGAAGCATGTGACGAGATCGAAATCCTTGCCGGAATAGTCCTTGGCAAGGCCCACGGCAAAGTGTGCATTTTCGGTAACGCCGTGCTGCCTTGCGTGTGCGGTGGCGTCCCGGATCGAGTCGGCGTGAAAATCGTAGCCATAGAACTGCGACTTCGGGAACGCCTTGGCCATCAGGACGGTAGACCAGCCGTGTCCGCAGCCGATATCGGCAACCCGCGCGCCGGCCTCGAGCTTCTTCACGACCCCGTCGAGCGCAGGTAGCCAGGACGAAACGATGTTGTTGTGGTAGCCCGGCCGGAAGAAACGGGCGACCGCGCAGAACATGCAACCGGCCTGGTCGCCCCAGGCAACGCCGGCGCCGGACTTGAATGCCGCCTGGACCTTGGGCTGGTTGTCGAGCAGCGCCGCCATCAGATCAAAGCCGCCCATCATGTAGACAGGGCTCTCCTCGTTGGCGAACACCATGGCCTGCTCGGGCGGCATCGCGAATTTGGCGGTGACGGGATCGTAGGACAGATAGTTGGAAGCAGCCTGATTTGACAGCCATTCGCGCAAATAGCGCTCATCGACCTTTGTAGCCCTGGCGAGCTCCATCGACGTCATCGGTCCGTTGGCGTGGATGGCCCTGTAGAGACCCAGCGTATCGCCGAGGCGGACCATGGCGACGCTGGATGCGCCGCCAAGATCCGACAGCATCTGGCCAATGAATGTGTTGAGCTTGCCTTCATCTATGTTGGTAGTGGACATGGACGTACCTCCCTCGATGGTTACTCACTGGATCAGAGGATTTCGGCGAGCATGCGCGCAGCGCGCATGGCGCCGTCGCTTTCGACCGGCTTGAACCTCGCCGGTTGCTTCAATGTGGCGACCATGGCTTCGGCGATCGTCTCCGGCGTGGAGGTCGCGTAATCCATTCGCTTGCCGGCGTTGTAGCGATCGAGGCGATGGGCGACGTGAAAATTCTGCTCGAAATGATTCCTGAGCGGGAAGTAGAGAAACGGTGTGCCAGCCGCGGTCAGCTCCATGCAGGTTGTCAGACCGCCCTGAACGAGCGCCAGATCGCAGGCAGCCAGATGCCGATCGAGATCCGGCACGAAGGCCCGGACCTCCACACCGGCAGGCGCATCGAGCGATGCGGGATCGATCCGCGGGCCCGCCACAAGGATCATCCGCAGTTCCGGCAGGCGTGAGCGGACCAGCGGAAAGCTCTGCAGGATGCGCCGGATGAGGTGCGTGCCGACGCCCGATCCGCCGACAGTGACAATGCACACGCACTCGCCAGGTCGATAGCCCAGGCTGCGGCGCAGGTCGTCGCGACTGCCGAAAGCCCGCGGATGCTCGCCGATGATGTAGCCCGCGAAGTCGAAATGCTTCGGCACCCAGTCGCGCATGGAAGGAAGGTCCTTGCCGAAAGACAGCGGCACGATGTCCTCCGGCGAGCCGACGAAGATGGCACGGTCGCGCACGCTGGGATGGCGCTCGACGTGACCAATCATCTCGCCATTGTAGTCGGTCGTGAGGAAGGCCTCGTGCTCGCCATTCGCGGGCATCGGTACGTAGCCGACGAAATCGGTGAACCAGGCGAGCCCGGCCTTCTTGAGTTCGGGATGCTCGTGCCAGTAATGGTCGATGTCCCAGGCCTCGTCAGCGATGACGAGATCGTAGGCGCCCTCCTCGACGGCATCCTGGAAGATCATGAAGTTCTTGATGAGCACCTCGTCCATTCGGCGGATGGCCTGAAAGGCGTTGAGATCGTGCTCGCCTGATTCCAGTTCGATGTGCAGCGTCTCGCTCGCCAGCCTGCTGCTCAATGGATGGACGCGCTCACCGCTGGATTCGAGCAGCCTCGTGACCGGATCCTGGGCGAGCCAGTCGACCTCCAGATCCGGCTGAAGTTTTCGCAACTCCCGCGTAATGGCGATGTCGCGGCGACCGTGGCCGAGCCCGATCGGAGACGACAGATAGAGCGCCTTCTTCGTCTTTGCAGATTTCAGAACTTTCTTGAGTGCGGCGGTACCCAGTCTGCGATCGAGGAAATCGGTGATCAGCGCGTTGCACTTGGCGGGGTAACGTCCCAACAGACTGTGGCCGCCGCCGGGAAAGGTTACCAGCTCAGCGTTCGTGGCCTCGGCCACGGCCTTGCCACGGGCATAGGGCTGCAGCTGATCGTCGTCGCCGTGAATCACGAGCACCGGACAGCGGATCTTGCGGTACATCGCCTCGCCGACATCGAACTTCGATGCAATCGACCGTGCCTCCACGATCCTGGCCAGCACCGCGCCGGTGGTTTCGCCAGCCCATTCGATGCCCTCCTCGATCTGCCTGGTCGAGTGTCGGTCGCTGAAAATGTTGCGGACGAAAAATTGCGCGAAGTCGGGATAGTCGGCCAGCCAATGCTCGCGGTTGTACTTGTTCCAGCCGTCGAACGTCTCCTGCCTGGTCAGAAAATGCCCCGGCGCCATATAGGGGTAAGCAGGCCCGATGCCTGCCGAGGTTCCAGCCAGGATGGCGGCGCGGACGCGCTCGGCATGATAGGCGGCCACCACGCTCGCAATCATGCCACCGAAGGATAGTCCTACGATGATCGCCTTTTCCGTGCCGGTCGCATCCATCACTGAAAGTAGATCGGCGACGTAGTTGTCCAGGCTGTACGCCGCCACTTCGGCCGGCCGGTCGGATTTTCCGTTGCCGCGGCCGTCGTAAGCGACGCAGCGAAACCGCTCGCTGAAGTAAGGCAGCTGGGCCTTGTAAACACGGGAATGAACGATGCTCCACGGTGGCACGAAGACCATGGTCTGCGGGCCGTCGCCGTAGACCTCATAGTAGATCTTCACGCCATCACGTTCGACAAACCCATCCTGAACAGGCAGCTTTGCACGCATGATGTCACCTGATCGCTGAACGACTTTCTGCGATGCGAATGAGTTCGCCGAAGCGCCGAAGTGCCTGGCGAACCGGCAGCCCCTGCTTCTCGAAGCCGAGCAGATAGTGGCTTTCGGCACCGATGAACGCGCTGCCTACGAGAGAACTGACCTCTTCGGCACTCAGCGGGCCAAACCCGCCGAATTCGCGCCCGGCTTTGCGGGCCAGTTCCGTGATCAGGTCGAGCCACCCCATGATCCCCGCGCGGACGACCTTGGCGACCGCGGGGTTTGACCAACTGGCGGCCGTCAGCTCCTGCATCACGCGCACGTAGCCCGAGGCGATGTCCTCATCGAGATAGTCGCACGCCCGGTCCCATTGCTCGGAAAGCTTGAGCGTGGTGTCGCCGAACAGCGTGTTCTGACGGTCGAGCAGTTGCGCGTTGAGATACTCGAACAGCGCCAGCACCATGTCCTGCTTGGAACCGAAGTGATAGTGGATCTGGCTCAGCGGGACGCCCGCGGCTTCGGCGACACCACGGGTCGACAACCCGGCATAGCCGTTCTGGCGCAAAATTTTCTTGGCCGCCTCCAGCAGCACGATTGCAGTATCCGGCTTTTTTGCAGTGGCTGCGCGCGCCATTTACTCACCTCGTCCGGAGAGAACATTAATTCGGTCGATCGACCGAGTCAAGATTGGAATGCGATTCGCACTGACTCCGCAGCGAAGTGCCGCACGTCTGCTTTGCTTCAGAAAGCAGATGTGACAATGAAGCGAACCGAAAACGAATTGCTCGTAGTTTGTTGCCGGTGTGGCATCGGGATATCGCCGAGAAGCGAGCCGGCAGATGCCAGAATGCACCTGCCAAACCTACCGCGCAGTCGTGATCTAACCCGTCTCCGCCAATCGTCTCCTCAAAAACGGGAATTTCTGCGATTGGAG
>JAESGP010000218.1_pt1 | contig 15311 bp, 13 predicted proteins | sample 9269741 | NCBI WGS metagenome assembly JAESGP01 (sample SAMN15720684, study PRJNA650882) | algae metagenome | isolation source: Desmonostoc vinosum HA7617-LM4 and co-occurring heterotrophs from cave wall | place: USA: Waikapalae cave, Hawaii | collected 2011-05-27
GATTGATGTATCGCCTTGAGAGTAAGCGTTAATTATTTTTTCTCGAAATTCGATGGAATAAGCTTTCATAGTCCCGGTTGATGCAAAGTGCCTTTAGTGTACTCTATCTACCTGCAATCTGCTGTATTTGTCTCCTCAAAGGTAGGGTTTTCACCTACATCAATGGAACAGTTATACGTATTGAGGAAGTTCCCAATACATACTCTAGGCTATGAATTTACTTAGAAACGAATCGCACACGGAAAGTTTCTGTATAATAAATAGTTAGCGTTGCATAAACGCGGGATGAATTGAGAATTTTGGACAAAGCCGAAACTCGATTCTTTGCGCCTTTGCGTGAAACAAAAATCATCCCACTAATCAGCAACGCCAAATAGTTGTTCTGCTGACGCAGTATAGCTTTCTCCAAAACGTCAACATCAGGATGTAAAAGCATTCTATGCAAAAGTACTTAGAAATTCCTGCCCCAAACGGTACAGGATGGCTGAATATTCTTGAAGGAACTGTTGCGCATAATGAAACGCAGCGATGGTCTGAAACACGAGTCCACTCCAGCGGTGGTGGTGGTTATGTTAATCCTCAATACGGTGGCTATGTAGAACCCCCAGTAGTCAGTTCCAGCGTAACGCACCATGAGAGAAATATTTTCTGGGTTCAGGAAGCGAATGGCAATCAAACGCGTTTTTGCCTAAATCACGATAATTTTCCAGTGGCTCTTGGACATAAGGTTCGCATTATTTGGGGCGGTTCTACCAAAGATACAAATAACGGAAGCTATATTTTCGCTCAAAATTTTACGTCTGGCCATCATTACCACTTTGAGCCGAACGATCTATCAAACTGGGCTTTCAAACATGGATTAATCCAGTGGCCGCTGCTTTATCAGTTGATTTTTCATTGGTCACCTATTTTAATCTGGGGCTATTTGGTCTTCGCCTATCTACCATTATTAACTAATCATGAACTAGCGAATAATACCATTAAGAGCATCCTAACAAAATATGATGGCATTGATTTTAGTTTTAGTGATTTCTTAAGGCTGAATTTAGAATTAATATCTCACTGGTCATTCTCCTTATTGATTTCAAGCTTTACAGATTGGGAATTCTGGATAGGTCTCATAATAGGCTTTTTAGGGTGTTGCATATCGGGCTGGTTATTGTCAATTTTTGGCTATTTTGTCTTTGGTTATTGGTGGGAACGCAAAATTCTTAAACCATTTCGTGATCGTGTATTTTTGTCCTACGACATGTCACTTTGATATCTTCCAAATCAATAGTCAATAATCACCATAATAGCAGGGCGATGTTAAGCGGACTGCTTGGGGTATTCTGACTCCTTTTTACAGTACGGGATATTTACTCGTGATAGCAGGTTGCTGTTTAAGGTTGTGAGCAACTTTTTCGATGTAGGTTTCCCAAGTTTGACCAAGCTCAATAGCTTTGTCTATCTCAGGTTATAGAGTAATTAAATTTTCTCAGCTTATTTGGTTTTTTATTTGCTGGAAATACAAGGACAACTCATTACCAGTACAAGAGCAAAACGCTACAGAGACATCTTGTACCACTGGGAATGAAGTCATAGCACAGATTTTCAACGAATGTGAGAAGTACGGGTTTGATATTAGCAATGATGGAATTTATAGGGATGACGTGAAGCTAGGTGAAGTGGGATGCACTGATGAGCAGTGGTGGTTTGTACGTGTAGGGGAGAATCAGCAGCGCATACCCTGCGACTCGGCGTTGGATGCAGTGTGGTGGCTGTCGATGGTTGACGTGTTACCTACTGCTGAAACTGAATCCGCTTTACACGAAGACTTGTCATACAGACAGCTTGAACAGTTAACCCCTAACGAACTGCAACAGTTATTTGAGAACGCAGATTTTCAACAAAGCAAGGAATTGGTAACAGCATAATTCCTGAAAGTAAGTGGCATTATATCTGCTGCTCACTTGACTTGCTATTGGGAGAAAACCAAAAGATGGTACTCCCAAAAATTAATCACTTTGCATATTAAAAAGATAACCTGAAAGGACATATTAGAAACTAGACAACAACAAACTGTTGATAAGTTAGTGTTAGGTTAGGATTAAGTTTAGCAAACCCAATAGCAGAGATAGTTCCATTCCCATCACTATCAAAAAGCAAGTCACCGTTAGTGTCATTGTAGATAAAGCGGTGAGCGTTAGTAGAAGCTTGAGTTCCCAAGGTAAACCGACTAATATCAAGTTGTCCAACAGGCAAATTATCACCAAAACCAGAAGTAGAAATTTCAATCAAATCATCGGCAACGGTAAAATCAGTGAGAGTGTCAATGCCATAACTAGACTGGGTGAAAGAGAAGCGATCGCTGCCCGTACCACCTGTTAAAGTATCCTTACCAGCACCACCATCGAGGAAATCGTCACCGCGATCCCCTTGAATCAAATCATCGCCAGAGTCACCAAGTAGGCGATCGTTTCCTTTATCACCGTTAATCACATCATTTCCAGCACGACCAACCAGAATATTGTCACCACTGTTACCAATGATGGTATCGTCAAAATCAGAACCAACAGCATTTTCGATAGAGTTAAATTTGTCAGTGACATTAACTGATTCTACAACTCTTTTATTGTCAAAGTTGATACTCACTGCCTTGGTGGCGTAGCGATAATCAAGAGTGTCCGAACCATCATCTCCATCAATATTGTCAGAACCGCCGTCAGCATGGAAAACATCATCGCCATCGTTACCGCGCATGGTATCGTTACCTGCCAGTCCCCGGAACACTTCATCTGCTTCAGTCCCTTTTAGGTTGTCGTTACCAGTGGTTCCGGTTAGGGTAGGTAGCCGTTTATCTCCTGATTTTTCTAGCAACTCAAAAATAGAAACCTCGTGATCACCAGCAAATCGAAGTTTGTCTTGGAAGTTGGCTAAATCCTGAAAATCAATCACTGTAATTGAACCAATCAGTGTTGTAGTTTCGGGATTGTAAATTTCTATCTTGAGGTCGGGGGATACTTCACCTGGAAGGATTTCTCGAAAACTTTTGTAGTTGGTTGCATCATCAAGTTTACCAACTTGGAGTTTAATATCATTCAGGGTAATACCACCACCAAAGACGATAGTATCAATGCCTAGCTGATCGTCAATAATGTCATAACCATCACCAAGCCAATAAGCATATTGGTCATCTCCTCCATTCCCTTGCAGCAAGTCGTTATTTTTCCCGCCGATGAGAACGTCTGCTTGCTCACTGCCTTTGATAATATCATTTGCATCACCGCCATAAAGCCATGTAGCTTTATCTGTATCAGCAACAAGGGTATCTATATCTGCACTGCCATCTTGAAAATATTTGATTTGACCAAGTTCGAGATGACCGGAATCTGCAAAACCAAGGCGTTCGATTAGTGGATTCGTGCCAAAATTATATTTTGTTCCCTGATGAGTAACGATAGAAAGAAAACGCGAACGCTGAATATCATAGTTTTCTGAAAAGCCTACCCAAGAGAGATGATTGCTATCTTTATCAGGTAAAACTCCGCCTCCTTGAATTGTAATAGTGTCTGTCAGTTGTGACAAAATTGCTTGAGAGTTAGTAATTTCAGTGTTCTTTGGTTTAACACCAATTGTTAAATCGATAGAACTCAGTAAATCAATTAGTTCCTGTTTTGTAATAATTGCTGAGTCATTGGGATAACCATTGGTGAAATATTTTTCATAAGCAAGATTGATTGAATTTGGGTTGATCGCCTTTAAACCACCAAAGATATCGTGATAGGTAATATCTTCACCAAAAACGATTGATTGCTGCTGAGAAATCTTCTCGTCTTCATTGGGAAGCACACCATAGCTAACGCTGTCTTTGTAATTAACTTTTAACTCAATAGTTTGATTTTTGAGACTAGGATAGAGTGCTTTGTAATATTCGCTTTTGACTTTGATTCTACCGTGTTCTGATGTTTCATCCAAGCCGGTTTGCACAATCGTTTGTCGCAATTGATCTTTGTTGCTTCCTCGATTCAATAAATAAACATCACCTCCCTCGCTGACGTTCAAAACATCGTTGCCTTTGCCACCATCAAAGATTTCAGCTTTAGCAGTACCAGTGATATTATCTGCAAAAGTACTACCAACCACCTTTTCAATACTGCTAAAACTATGTCCGCTTTCAGAACCGTTCAAATCGATCTCAACACCGCGTGATTTATCCCATTTAGCAAACGAGAGAGTATCAACTCCTTCTCCACCGCGTACATTGTAGGTAGCTGCCCCCTTGGCAACATCGATATCATCGCGATCAATAATAATGGTATCGTTCCCTGCGTCTCCATCGAGTCCACCGCCCAGGGTTGAACCGATGAGCGTATCATCATGGGTTGAGCCAATTGCATCTTCAATATTCAGCAGGGTATCTGTTTGTGTAGTCGTTTCCCCGGTTTTGGTAACAGCAATGCCAGTCTTCATATTGATTGTGACACCAAAGGTACTGGAGAGGAAACTCACTGCGTCGCGTCCGCCTCGTCCATCCAAGGTATCGTTCCCCATACCACCATCAATGATATTGGAGTAGCCATCCCCAAGGAGGCGATCGCCATTTGAACTACCGATTAAATCTTCAATACTATAAAGGCGATCGCCATCTGAGGAAGTACCGTAATATTTCCCTGCTGCGAGATCAACTCTTACTCCTTTTTGTGCATCTTCATAGCTGGCGACATCGAAACCTACACTACCATAGATGATATCTGCACCTGCACCACCAACCAGGTAATCATTGCCTTCATTTCCATACAGGGTATCTGCACCAGCATTACCATAGAGTCGATCTTCTCCTGCACCTCCGGCAATTTGGTCATTTCCAGCACCGCCATGAACTTCATCTTCATTAAAGTCTGGTTTAGATGGGGTGTAATTGCGGGAAAGTTTAATCTCTGAGGGTTCAGTTTTGCCAAACCAAGTGCGACGCACAACATCAAAAGCTTGCGGTGCATTAGATTTAGCCGAGTCGGATAATTCACCGCCTGTAGGAATAGGGTCAAAGCCGTTATTTTCATCGCCGTAAATGGTATCGTTGCCGTCATTCCCATAAATCAGATCGTTGTTATTGCTACCAATTAACAGGTCGTTTCCTCCATTACCTCGGATAAAATCTCGTCCTACACCGCCATTAATGGTGTCTGCAAAATCGCTACCAATGAGAATATCATTGCTGGAGTTGTTAGTTGCCGTCTCTGCATCAACAAAGATACTACTTCTATCACCAGCAATCCAGATATCGTTGCCATCTGTCCCTGTGACAACGCTGCCATTGGTTGAGGCGGCTAACTGTTGATAATTAATCTTGTTGGCAAAGTCTTCAATTTCAATAGTGCTGACAACTTTACCATCAACGACGATCTCTAATTTCAGAGTAGTACCATTTATAGAAATGGCCACATTGTCGGGTGCTACGCCGATTTTATCAAGTTCAATAGAATCAAAGAAACCAGCGAGTCCTCCTTTAAAGTCTGAGGCTGACCATTCCGTGAGTCCCAATTCTTCAGCACGAACGAAAGTAATAACCCAACCTGCGCTAAAGTTTGAATTGGGTTCTGTTGCAATCAATAAATCAATGACATCTTTATTTTCCAGATAACGGCGATAGTCTTGGGCAATCTGAAAGTCACCGCTTAATTCTTCAAGGGTTTCAGCTTGAGAGTTTTGGATAACCCGCTTGGCAAAGAGATCCCCTCCGGCAATCTCTAACTGGCGTAGTTTACTTAAAACGCCATATTCAAGTTGCTTTTGGGCTGTTTTGAAACCTTTTCCTGCAACCAGGAAAGGACTTTTCTTATCCTGCCAAATTCGGAAACTTTCTCTTAAGCTCTCTTGGTTAATGATTTCTCCCTCAATTCCTTCAATATAAGAATTGAGTGCATCTGAAACGAATTTGGCTATTTCTACGACTGCTTTGCGCTGACCTCCTTCTTGCCTTCGTCCAGTAGGATCGGAGATAAACTGCTCCAAGATTGGGTCATAATCAATCCAAGCATCGGCACGGGGGGGATCTTGACCGAACCAATCGTCAGCAATTTTACTAATAATGGGAGCGAGGGCATCACCGAAAAGCGTACCTAATGCTGTTCCAATAAAAGCACCAATACCAGGGAGAAGCACACCGCCTAACGAGCCTAAGAAAGCCGTTGCAGACGTAGTTATCCCCAACGTTGTGAGAATGCTACCGCCTAAACTGGCAAGTGCGGTTTTTACCCCTGCTAAAGCTAATCCAATGGATGTCCCAATTGTTCCCCCAATCGAACCGCCAATCGCTCCTGCTGTGGTTTCAGGCGCGATAATTTGACGGGCAAGATAACCACCAACAAAGGAACTCAGATTGGTGACAATAGTAGTAGTTTCAAGAGCTTTGTCAAAACCTAAAAAGGGATCTAATGTACCAGTTGCTCCGTTAGCAACATATTCCGCGACATTAGCCACAACGGTAGATGTGACGTTGCCGACAGAAGATCGCAAAAGCTGACCACCAAAATCCCCTGGAATATCCAGTAATTCCGAAAATTCGGCGGTAAGAAATGAACTGATAGCATTTGAACTTGAAGATTTGATGTTATTAAAGAGGTCTTTAGCGAAACTATCGAAACCTGCTTCGACTGATTCTAAAAATGTTAACGTGCCAGCATTTTGGTCAAGACCTGCTTTGGTATCTCGGAAATAGATATGTAATGAGTCGCCTACATTACCTAACACGGTAGAGAGTACAGAGCCAGTGGCAATTTGTGCAAAAATATCATCACCAGCAATAGCTTCACCAAGAGAAGAACCAAACAGTGTACCAATTTGTTGTCCTGTATCCTTACCTGAGGCAAATCGGACATTGAAGTCACGTTCTACAAGATTATCTTGTCCGTCATAAATTTCATCTCGGATAATAGTCGTTTCACGGTCTTCAAAATTAGCGATTGTTCGTAAAAGATTCGTGTTTCCATCGCCATCAATATCTTTGACTATGTAAGTAACGGACTCACCACTTGGGCTTTCCGTAAGAGCAACTTGAGTTCCATCAGGAAGTTGAAAAGCTATCTTAATTTCACTGCCAGCTAAAATATGATCTCGCACAGAGGTATTATGAACGCGAATTCCTCCTGCGACATAGGTATGTAATCCTTCAACAGTAAAGTTATAGACCGTATGCTCATTCTCTATTGGTTGAATGCCAGGATGGGGAATAAGTTTACCTGTTAGTCCAACTAAAAAGCCATTGCTATCAATTTTTTCTAAAGTTTTAAAGCTCCCATCTGGTTGTAAAAAATGATGTCCTAATGTAACTTTAATATTTCCTAATTGAACAACTTTTTGATTAGGATTAATAAAGGTTTTGGTAACTTGACGAGGCTGTAATTTTCCTAATCCTTCAAATGCCATTACTTCATCGCCAATTTTGATTTTTTCGATAGGCTTATAAGTACCATCTGACATTAAAATTGGGGTTTCAGCGGTAAAGCAGTAAGGAATTTCATTATTCCCATTCAAATCTAGATCTTTCTTTTCTAAGAAATCGGCTATTAATTTTTTCTTTTCTTGATCTGAATATTTAAAAAGTGATAACTTGTAAATAAAAAGAGGGGTTTTAAATGCAAGATTTACTAGTTCACCCAAACTTCTCCCATCTGAGTAAGATTGCTGTAATTCTGCTCGAACTTCAGGAGAAAATTGCAGCGCAATTATTGCCCCAATTTTAGCATCATCAGAACTCTTGGGATCGTTCAAGACACTTTGCCAATAAACTACTTCTTTTTGGGTTATTTTTAAGTGATTTTCGTAATTATTACCTGATTCTTTCATCAAATTTTGTATTTCTGGATCTTGAAAAAAAGCGCCTATATTGGCACTATATTCATTTTTAAAAGCACCTAGTCCAAATGAAGAATCCCCATTGTAAATCAAATCAATTGCTTGATGCACTCCATATCCAACAGTGCCTTTTTCAAAATCTTCAGTAGCTTGTAAAGCACCAAGTCTGTTAGTTGGATATTTTAGAGTTGAATTAGTTGCTTCTGCCATTTTTCTGAGCCTACCAGTTTTTACTTGTTTAATTGATTAAAGTTAGACAGTTTAAATTTTCTTTGCAGTCGCATTACTTTCTGCAAAAGCAAGAAATGTGATCTCCCTGTTTGGAAACACCTTCTCTTTCAAATCCTTAATCATTTCCTCTTGTCCACCATAAGGTGCAATAATATCCACTAACCACAAGCGATCGCCTGATTTCCAATCATTTGGTGTAAGCCGCGCATTACCCGCCATTAGCCGCTTTTCTACTTCCTCATTCACATAAGCCCAAAGTGCTACCCCTATCGGTCTATCAGTGGCATAAAACACCCGAAACTGCTTGAACATGATGGGTGTCATTACTAACCATTCCAAATCAAAAAGAAAGAAATTTTTATGCTTTGGTGACTGTGTGAATAGCCAAACCACCTCGCCAAAAAGTGTTGCTACTGTTTTTTGATTACCCCCTGGTGTCGGTTCAGTAAAAATTGAGCCACCGCTAGTTTGTTCTTTTGGGTTACCGCTACTATTATTTGCAGTATTATTGCCTTTTTGCGCTTGTTGCTTTTCTAAATTTTGAGGCTGATTCATATCGTTTTTTTGTTTATATATTTACTCTCGGTTCTGAATAATTCACTCTGAAATTATTAACAAAACAATCTTGATTCTTATGTAACCTTAGCCAAGCGATCGCTCTTGATACTTAATTCTTAAAACTCTCTACTAGTCATCATTGAGATTTTGTGGACAAATCTAATGATTATGACTGTTGCACTTTAGAGCCACGGAAAAATCCGATTTAGCTATATCAGCTTTAACAATAATTAATAGTTTAATTATTTTTGATTTCTTGTGTTCTTCTTGCACATATATATAGATATAAACCTCACTATTTGCTCATCAAACTCTCAGATGAAACAGTATGAATAAGGTTTGACGAGTTGATATTCTATATATCGCTCAAAATTAAATAAAATCTAGTTTGAAAGTTATTGCCGATTCAGCTTTTGAGCAAAAGCGCATTATAAAGGTGTGATCGCAGTTTTATCTTCTGAGTCGCTAGTCTTTACTCCATAATGTTCTGAATGCGAACAACAGCTTGGTTACATAAACACGTTGAACAACACAGAAACATTAAATCAGAAACGCTGTCATCATACAGCAATTAGAATGATTAAGCAACAAATCTAACAACTGTGATTGCAAGAATGTCACAATCGACCAATTTTAGCCTTGCCTCCACATTTTCCCAAGGCAAATTTACATAACGATACCCACACCAAGCAAACTCACACTTCTCTCAACTCCCCTCGCTACACCTGTAGAGTTACAGCAGTCTCAAGCAAGCCAATCAAAGGAGGAGTGCTAAAGTTATTACACATAGAGGTCATTCAGACCCTATCAGTTTAAGTTTAAGTATAATTACACCTTCTAATCTCCTTTTGCTTGCCTGATAGCTTATCGAAGTTAGAAGCCAGGGGAATTCAAATTGTTTACAAAACTTTACTAATACTTACCTAGTCAAAGTGAGTGGATTATCTTTTTCTATATTCAAACTCTAGAACACTCAACAATTTCTCCTCCACAGCAGTTAGATAAGGGCGATTCAGCTTCCCCAATGACTGCAACAGATTTCTGACTGTTTCCTCCTATGAATCGGAGTATATTCGAGCGATGCGATCGGACAGCAATTGCATCTGCTCACACTCCGCAGGCAGATAGTCGTAAGATTTCAAGTGCTTTAACCCAACTGTCAGCTCTCCATCCCAGACCCTTACAGTACAACTAAACTCACCAACATGGGTAACAATACACCAGCAACCGCCTTTGCCTCGGAGTTCCGGGTTGTCTTTTGCTAGAATCTGGCAGACTTCACCTAACTGGTAGGTGTTAGGTACTCTGGTTCGCTCCATTATGCGCTGCACCACATCAATTACAATTCTGGCACTAGGAACTTTACCGCCAGCTTCTTTTACTGCCCGTTGCCAAACTTCAACCTGCTACTGGGGTTCAAGTGTCGATACAATCTGCGATGGCTTCGCCAACGTCAAGGACGAACGCGTAACTCTGTTAAAGCTTTAAGAGCCTCAAAAAATGCTCGTTCCACCTTGCGTTCTCCTAGCCCTTTAATCTCAACTTCTTTGACTTGTCTTATCCGCAATCTGGTAATGCGATCGCAAACCAAGAGCATCTGTTCACACTCAGCAGGCATATCCCATAGCCTGAGAACTATAGTGTGAAAAACTTTGGTGCTAAACTTTAAACCAGAGTCAGGAGCAAATCTCATGTTTCAAGCTTTACCGAAAACAGTAACTTTTGCAGAATTCCTGAATTGGAAGCCAGATGGCGGATGTTATGAACTACACGATGGGGTCATTGTTGAAATGCAGCCAGTAGGAGATCATGAAGAGATTAATGGTTTTTTAGCTGGTGAGGTGACTTACGAGTTTAAAAGATTAAAACTTCCTTACATCATACCCAAGCAAGCACTAATAAAAATTCCTGATAAAGAGTCTGGGTATTCGCCCGATGTGATAGTGATTAATCAAAACCATCTTTCATCAGAACCAATGTGGAAAAAATCTTCAACAGTGACTCAAGCTGCATCTGTTCCCCTAGTTATCGAGGTTGTCAGCACAAATTGGAAAGATGATTATGCACACAAGCTAGTTGACTATGAAACTTTCGGCATTCCTGAATATTGGATTGTTGACTATTTAGCTTTGGGTGGTAGGCGGTACATAGGTAATCCCAAACAACCGACTATTTCTATTTACTATTTAGTAGAAGAAGAGTATCAAGTTAACCAGTTTCGAGGTAGCGATCGCCTGATCTCCCCAACATTCCCAGAATTAAATTTGACTGCTGAACAGATTTTTCAAGCTGGGCGATCGTCAACCGAGTGAAACCTCACCTTGATGTTGCTCTAACCAAGCTTCTAAATCAGTTAAACTCGAAAAATCAAGTTAAGCGTCGTAGCATTAAGCAAATGATCAGCGCTAGTGAATATTTAGAGATGATGATTAGAAAATATTGCGCCACTGATACCAATTCTCTATGAAGATGCATAGAATAAAGCCTCATAAAATAGAGCTTCAAGAATGAAATCATAACAGGTCAAAGAGGAGATTAACTCGGAAGACATTTGAGCTAACTCATGTTGAACCCGTTGACGCAATTGTTGTAAGTTGGAGAAATTTTCACCCTTAAACTGACGTTTAATAAACTGCCATAATCTTTCAATCGGGTTGAGTTGAGGACTATGAGATGGTTGAAAGATTGGGATGAGATTTTCAGGCCAAGATAGTGCTAAAGCTTGATGGGCAGATGCTTGATCGATTTGCATCATTGCCATATCATCACCCAATTCAACACAAAGGGCATCAAGGAATTTCTGAAAATTCTTACTATCGAAATGAGAATATTCCTGACAAAAATGCCATCCTGCCAATGGTTCAACCACCCCATACAGCCAGAATGCCTTTCTTGGCCACTGTACGCTGACTATGGGTTTGACACCACCAGCTGTAATCACTCGCCCAGTTTCTGTTTTCAACCCTAGTCTGGTTTCATCCTGACACAAGTAACGCAGTCGCTTGCCTTTGCCAAAAAGGTTTTGCAGAGTTAGTAAAGCTAGAGGAATGTTTAAAAAAACATTCCTCTAGCTTGTTCATCCTGATCTTTACTAACAGGTCTAGCTACTTTAAGTGTCGCCTTGAGTTGATAGTGTACTAAGCGATAGACCGTCTTATATTTGACTTGCAGATGGAATTCCTGCTCTAACCACTCCACAATTTGGCCATAGCTACTAAAACCCTCTGAACATTCCAATCTTGCTACCAGCTTTTTAAGGATTTCTCCTTGAATTTTAGGTGTCGTTCCTGGGGCAGGTTTGGCTTCTAAAAGTTCTTCTAGTCCCCCTTGTCGATCTCTTTGTAACCATCTTGTTACCGTTGAACCGTCTCTACTTAGCCTTTGACTCATATAGAATTGGTATGAGGCGTAAACGCCTCTTGGCGGCTTTCATCCCTTGCCTGAAGTACGGAACGCTGCGCTATGCGCCTGTTCCTCAAGGGTTTTCAGCCAGCCTTTCTTATAATCTTCGAGTCGAACTGCGATCGCTCCTCCTTGAGATGGGCAATACGATTGTACCAATGGACAGTGATGATGATCATGATGCTAAAAAACGCCTCCAAGATGCTGGTGCTTTTTTAGATACTGAACATAACAGTGCCGTTGCTAAAGCTAATGATATTTCTCCTAGCGAGTACCGCGCTCGTAAAAGTAAGGATTACCTCAAGCCTGAAGAAGTTTATGAATGCGAGAAGTTTCGGATTCGAGATTCTTATGGCATGGAGGTAACTGAGTCACTTGTGGAGAAGGATGAGGGGGGTAGGTTAGTTAGGGCGATCGCTTCTATGGAAGCTATTTTATCAGAACCAGGTGGTACTGTTGTCGATCCACATACTAATAGAGAATATCCAGCACCGCCCAAGATTGTTGCAGACAAGGATTATTCGGAGCGAGATAAGCTGCCACTGTCTATGGACTGGGGGAATTATTCAGCTCGTTGGTTAGCGCGATTCAATCTAGGACTGCATGATATATTGAAGCGCTTAGTTGCGGGGTCAGAAATTACTGCCGATGATCCTCATTTAGTAAGGATGACTGAAATCGCCATTCAGTGTGCTGCTCACATTAAAGCGATTCTTGGTTTTACTGTGCCTGCTGACTGTCAGCCCATTTGGTTACTTGCTACCTTGATTGAACAGTTAGGACTGAAGTTGGTAAATCGCAAGGAAGGGCCTCGTGGTGAGCAGGTGAAGATTCATTCTCTGGCGAAACAGGAATTGGAATTTGCTCTACATGTAATTGCTCATCGAGAAAGAAAACGCGCTAGGCAATTCGCAACTCGCGGCTTTTCGCAATTCGCAATTGTGCCCAAATGCTTAAAGACGGTATTGGGCATGGGGTTGAGACGGTCAAGGGTATCCTCAAGCGCTGGGGTACTGACTTGCGCTGGTGTGCGGTGTTGGAGTTGGAGGAAGTTGCTGTACAGGAATTACGGCAGTTGGAAGAGTTAGTACCGCAGTTTTATGCCTTGTTGTCTGAAGAGGTGTTGCCAATGGAGGGGATTGGCTAAGTAAAAATACTCCACTTAGTTAAAAGCAGAAAAACTGATGATTGTTCTGGTAGCTATTGATGGTACTGGTTCTATTTTGGGCTGTTTTCCCAAACATTAGGCGAGGTAGTATTTGATTTGATCAGTGTATAAGGCTTTATTCTCAAACAATAACTCAAACTTCTAGCCGAAATCTGGAAATTGAAGTAGCGTTCGCACAAAAGTTACTCGCTAAGATAGGACTGAGATTAACGTATCTGGCTCGGCGAGGTTCGCGTAAGAACAGGGAGTGTGTTTATGAATTTGTGCCACCCAAAGACGAGCGAGATGTGATTTTCAGTCGATGGCTAAACCGGGATGAAGCAATTCGTCAAAGTACAAATTCCAATTCCGTGTCAGTCACTAATAATATAGATCTATCAACACAAGTTGTTGACACGATACAGGATATTCCCCAAACTTGAGTTTATGACAGAAATACGACAACAGGAAATTAGGGATTTACGGGCATTGAATTTAACACCCAAACAAATAGCCCGAAAATTAGGGATTAAAGTGTCAGAAGTTAACGCAGCGATTCAAAATCAAGCACAGCAAACTACATTAGATAGATTAGCTTCATGTGAATTAGACCCCGTATATCAGTGTTTAGCAAGCGAGAGTCTAATCCAATTATTGCCGAAAATCCCACAAGAAAGCCCCATCAAAAATCTGCTGACCAAAATTATCCCTGCAAAGAACAATGACGATATTAATCGCGGTTTAGGATTAGTAGTTATTGCAAGAGTTGCTCGATACAATCAAATCACAGTTTGTAGTTACCTTTTAGATATATGGTGCTTAGGTGTTAAAGATACCATACCACCACGTACAGTAGACAGGGTAAAATTTCCAGAATTTGCGGAAGCACTATTCAATCTATTTCCTGGAAAACCGCAAGAGGTTCCTCTTGAAGTTGCCCAAGGGATGATATTTAGTGCTTGTGAATATGCAGAAAGCTTAGGATTTCAGCCACACAAAGACTTTTCTAAATCACGTTCGCATATCGGAGAATGGGATGGGAGAATACGTATTGAATGTGGTCGTGACGGGAAACCATGCTATGTTAATGGCCCCCACGATCACCCCCAAAAAATCATGGAAACATTGAATCAAAGCAGGGGCGAAGGTAATTTTGATTTTATAATTGGTTCGGCTCCTATTGAAGATAATTTTTGGTAAGTATAATTCAAAAGGATGATTCTGTTGCGTCATAGCGATGTAGCAAGTATGGTTAAAACTCACAAATCAAAAAACATTCCCCAAAAAGCAGTTAATCCTTATAAAGATGCAGTATATGTGCTGGATGTGTTTTTAATTGATGGCCCAATTACAGAGGAATTTGTTGCTCTAAATCCAGTGGTGTCTCGAACCATTGAGATCAAAGGCAGCAATACTTTGGAGGAGCTACATCAAATCATCTTCAAGGCATTCGACCGAGAAGAAGAACATATGTACGAATTTCAAGTCGGCGGTAGGGGGCCACAAGATCCAAATGCAAGACGCTATTGCATAAAACAAGCATTTTCAAGTTTCGATTTGACGCCAGCGGCTACAGGGGATGTGTCTAGTACTTCAATCGCGTCCTTGGGTTTATCTATTGATGATGCTTTTGGTTACTGGTTTGATTTTGGTGATGATTGGTGGCATCAAATTGATGTCATAAACATACAAGATAAAGCTCAATCGGGCAAGTATCCCAGAATTACTAAGCGTCTTGGGGCTAGCCCTCCTCAATACGCGGATTTCGAGTAGGAGAAAAGCTTACCTAACTAATCGCGTAATTTATGCTGCTTGCTGGTTTAACCAAGCTTCTAAATCTGCCACAACGGAAAAATCTAATAACGCCTCTCCTAACCCCTCCAATCGTCCAATAGATAATCCTCGAACTCGTTCAATCAACGATGTATCAATCTCACCAAGACGATGATTTAGCTGACGTATAATTAAGTCTTGTTGTCCTTCTTTTTTGGCTCTTTCGCGGTCTTGCTGATAAAGTGGGGTCTTGGCAACTTTTGGTGATCTAGGTTGGGGTAAGGCAGAAGGCAGAGGGCAGAAGGCAGAAGTCGGAAGGAGGAAAGATATAATTAAAGTACTTCAAACTTCGTTCCATCAAACA
>JAESGP010000219.1_pt1 | contig 15110 bp, 15 predicted proteins | sample 9269741 | NCBI WGS metagenome assembly JAESGP01 (sample SAMN15720684, study PRJNA650882) | algae metagenome | isolation source: Desmonostoc vinosum HA7617-LM4 and co-occurring heterotrophs from cave wall | place: USA: Waikapalae cave, Hawaii | collected 2011-05-27
ACCGGGACGTGCCCTACGGCAAGATCATGGAGGTCATGGGTATCGTCGGCCAGGCTGGCTTCACGAAGGTCTCCCTGATCGCGCAATCGCCGGGCGGCCCTGCGCCGGCCGCGGCACCGGGCGCGACGCGATAGGGTCATGACCGCGCTCTCGTTGAACGACGATCCGGGGCCTCAGCCATCCGGGCTCGGGCCCGCCTTCCTCGTCGCGCTCCTCCTTCACGCGGCGGCCGTGACCGGGCTCGCGCTCTACACGCCCACGCAACCGGCTCCCCCGGGTGAGAGCATCGTCTCGATCGATCTCGCCCCGCAGATGATCGAGGCGGAAAGCCAGGCGCCGTCCGAGACCGCACGATCCGAGGCGATACCCGACCTGGCCAAGCCGGAGGGCGAGCCCGAGGCCGTGAATCCGGTCGAGACACCGGAGGAGGCAAAGCCGCCGCCGCCGCCGGAGACGGCCGAGATCCGTCCGGACGAGGCGACGCCGCCTCCGCCCACCGAGATGACCCAGGTCATGCCCGACGAGGCGAAGCCGCCGCCTCCACCAGTCGAAGCCCTGACCCAGGCGGTCCCCGAGACCCCGCCGCCCCCGCCCGAGGAACAGGTGATCACCTCGCAGGCGCAGGAGGCCGAGCCGCTCGCGCCGCCACCGCCCGTGGAGGTGGCGAAGCCGAAGCCGCAGGAGCCCGATCCGGCAAAGCTCGCCGCCGAACAGGAGGCGCGCCGTAGAGCGGCGATCGAGCGCAAGCGGGAGGCCGAGCGTGAGCAGAGGCGCCTGGAAGCGCTGGCGGAGAAGCGGGAGGCCGAGCGCGAGGCCAGGCTCAAGGCGGCCGCCAAGGCGAAGGCCGACCGCGACGCCGCACGGCGGGCTCAGGCCGCCGTCGAGGGGAATGCGCAGCGCAATTCGGCGGCCAGCTCGCGCCAGAACAGCACCGGCGCCGCAGCCAGGGGCAATGATCCGAACGCTCTGCGGGCTTGGCAGGGCGCGCTCAGTGCCGCCATCCACGGGCGCATGAACCGGAACGCGGCGGCGGGAACCGCCGGCGGCGTCGCCGTCGTGCGGTTCACGGTCTCGCGCACGGGACAGGTGCTCAGCGCGGGCCTCGCCAGCGCCAGCGGCATCGGCGCCATCGATAGCGCGGCGCTCGCTGCGGTGCGTGGAACCCTGCCGGCCGCGCCGCCCGGCTTCACCGACAGCTCCTTGGCGGTCACGGTTCCCCTGCGCTTCAGCCCGGGACGCTGAGGCGGCCCAGGGCGTTGCCGTCCGAAGGACGAGAGGGCGCGGGGGCATGACGACCTGGTTCACGAGCGACACGCATTTCGGCGATCCGCGAGTCCTGCGCATCGACCGGCGGCCGTATCCAGACCTGCCGACCCACGACACCGCGCTCGTCGCGAACTGGAATGCCGTCGTCGCACCAGACGACGAGGTCTGGCACCTCGGCGATTTCGCGCTCGGGCCTACGGAAGAGCGGATCGCCGAGCTGCTGGCGTCTCTGAACGGCAGCAAGCACCTCATCATCGGCAACAATGACGGACCCGGAACGCTCGAGGCGACGGGCTGGGCCTCGCGGGCTCACTACGCCGAGATCACCGTCGACGAGCACCGCCTCGTCCTCTGCCATTACGCCTTCCGGACCTGGAACCGGATGGGCCGCGGCGTCATCGATCTGCATGGGCATTCCCACGGCAAGCTGAAGCCGATCCCGCGCCAATACGATGTCGGCGTCGATGCGCACGCCTTTGTTCCTGTGACTTTGCCTCAAATTCTTGCTTCGCGACGCCCTGCGCGAGCGGCCAAAGATCGAGTGGAACCTTGAGCTTCGATCGACCGTTGCTCGGACCTGAACGGACGACAACGACGGGGCGTCGCTGACATCTTACCGGCGATGCCACTCATCCATCGAGACATCCGGACCGGTTCCGTCATGCGCCACGCAAGCCGTCTCTCCGCGCTCACGCTCGGCCTGATCATCGTCGCCCTGCCAGCGATCGCCGCGCCGTCCTGTCTGACGGCACAGCGAAAGGTCGACGAGGCGCAGGCCCTGCGCTTCCAGGCTCGGCAGGAGGCGAGGATCGGCGACCACGACCGGGTCTGCGAGACCCTCGACGAGGTGGGCGACCGCTACGCCGACGCCCGGGACGCTTTCGAGGATTGCGGCGCAGGGATCATCGCGATCGACCTGCGCAGTGAATCGCGGGCCCTGCGCATCGCGAAGAAGGTGAACCGCTGCGACTAACCACGTGCGGACCCGCACAGCGGTCCAGCTGGGCGCGGCGCACAGATATCAACATACACCGCGATCGAGTCGCGGCCAGACAAGGTCAGAGGCCATGAACACCGTTACCGCCCGCAACGATATCTCCCTGGTCCCCACCGGCCACGACGAAGGCACGGCTGTCTCCGGGCCTTCATTCGGCGCGGCACTGTGCGGCTTCGTCAGCACGACCGTCGCCACCACGATGGTCATGTTCCTGCTCAACAGCATCTGAACCTGTTTGCATCTCGTCGGAAGTGTCCTTCGGTCGATGCAGTCGATCGCGAGGCGGTCGCAACGACGCGACGCGTGCCAGCCTCTCCTCCCAGCCGCCCGTCGGCGGAGGTCTCAGGTCGACGTTTCAAAATATGCCTGGGCACCTGCCATAGCCCATCGCAGTATGCATATATTGGAGGTGGTGGGCCGTCGTAGCGTCAAGCCCTCTGGACAGTGATCGCCCTGTCGGCTGTTCTACCGGCCGGGTCCGAGGACGAATGGCATGGTTTGCGTCGTGGATGCTCCGGTCGAGAAGACGGCAACGCTGGTGGATCCTCTCCTCCTCGACAATCAGCTTTGCTATGCGCTCTACGCTGCAGCGCATCGGATGACGAAGTCCTACCGTCCGGTGCTGGAGCGAATGGGGCTAACCTATCCACAATACCTCGTTCTGCTGGTGTTGTGGGAGACCGATGGCGTGACCGTTTCCGAGATCGGGCGGCGCTTGAGGCTCGATTCCGGAACCCTGACTCCGGTCCTGAAGCGTCTCGAGAGCGCAGGTTTCGTCCTGCGAAGCCGTCGCCAATCGGACGAACGGGAGGTCGAGATCGCCTTGACGCCGCACGGAGGCGCATTGCGAAGCGAGGCGGTGGCCGCGCGAGAATCCGTGATGTGTCAGCTCAACATGTCGGAGCCCGAGGTACAGGCGTTGCGCGCGGACCTCAACGCGGTCATCCGAAATCTGAGTGCCGTCGGCTGAGGTAAACGGACCTCCCCGACATCCGCACATCTTCCGCCCGACGACGGAAAACGCTCCCGCTTCTCGCGAGCGTCACGGCTTTGTCGAATGAGGCGGCTAAATCTCCTCTCCCGCTAAGGTTGGCATGCGGTTGGTTTGCCGGGTAAGTTCTTTCCCGGTAGGGCCGGCTCTTACCTTGCGCCCGGTGCTCACCGCTTTACCCTCGATTGTGAGGTGGCTTGAACGTGGATTTCGGCAGGCAACGTCCGGCTCTGATCAGCGCCTTCAAGGCAAGCCACGCCTCGACGAGCCATGTCTCGAACGGCAGGATTGCCCTGTCCTCCACAGGCTTGTGCGAACCCCGCTCTCACAGCCGCGTTCCCCGCCGATGACCTTGGCTGTGCCCGATACCGAACGTGAGGCGCGCCGCCAGGTCGGCGCCCTTCCGTTTCGGCGAACGTCCGAGGGCGGCTTCGAGGTCCTGCTGGTCACATCGCGCGAGAGCCGCCGCTGGGTGATCCCGAAGGGCTGGCCGATGAAGGGCCGCAAGCCGTACGATGCCGCCGCGCGGGAAGCCTATGAGGAGGCGGGGCTCGTCGGACAGATCGGCAAGCGACCGCTCGGCTTCTACCTTTACGAGAAGCGCCTCAAGAGCCGCGACTCCGTGCTGTGCCAGGTCAAGGTCTTTCCGCTCGAAGTCCGCAAGCAGCTCAAGCACTGGCCGGAGCAGCACGAGCGTGAAGGCCGCTGGTTCTCACCGTCCGAAGCGGCGGAGGCCGTGGCCGAAGCGGGACTGTCCGGCATCATCCGGTCCGTGACCAAGCGAGAACTCCACGTCGGGCGGTAGAGCGGCGCCGCGATGGGCATGCGCGCGATTGCCAAGGCGTACGCGATCCGCTAATGCCCGTCGCGGTCCGGCGCAGCGCCTCTCTCAGGCCCCCGCGACAGTCAGCTGCTGTAGCTCAGTGGTAGAGCACTTCATTGGTAATGAAGAGGTCGACAGTTCAATCCTGTCCAGCAGCACCACCATTCTCAAGTTGATGCGACTGTCGGGCCGGGCAGGTCGAGCGTAATTGATCCGTCGCCGTCTTTGCCGTCTGGGACGAACGCCCTATCTAGGCGCTTTGTGAAACAGCCTCGCTTCGTCCCCGCGCCGCGCCGACTTCCGGGGCGGGCATTCCTGGTCCGATGGTCGATGCGATCGGCCTTGCTCGCGACGATCCTGTTCTCGCCCGAAGCACGAGCCCAGGAGCCCGCCTGCTTCGTCACCGGCGGCGGAACGCTGGAAATCTGCCGAGGGGGCGAGGCCGAAGGCGTGTTCTTCACGCCCCGTCCCTGCGAATTCGCCGCGAATGTGCAACTCATCCGTCTCACCGGAACGCGATCGGCGCCGGGCCCGCTCCAGGTGATCTACCAGGGCGAGACCCCGGCTGCCGCGAAACGCGGCGATGAGGCCTGCGAAGCCCGACGGGCGACGGATCCCCTCGACGGCGGGTCCCTTCGCTCCGGGCGCATGCCGGAGCAGCTCGCCGCCACGATGCCGCCGACCGGGCACCGCATCTGGGAGATGGCACGACAGCTTGCCCAACCAGAGAAGAAGCGCGAGCGCCGCCGCGGACGGCGTGCGAGGGCTCAGGCGCGCGCCGAGGCCGCCGCCGCAGTCCCCGTCGTGAGGCAGGCGCCCGAGGGGATGGCCGCCCGCGCGCCGATGGTCATCACCGGCCGGAACTGGGCGGGAGACGAATATTACTACGCCTTCCTGCTCGCCACCGTGCCCACCGAGAGCGGAAACCGTCGCGTCCTGCTTCAGGGGCGCACCTTCGATTTCGAGAGCTTCGACATCCGGGGCAGGGCGGAGGACGCGCTCACCTGGACGCCCTTCATGCCGCAGGCAGAGGAGAGGCCTCGCCGGCGCCGAGGCCGCACCACGACCGAAAATCCGAGTCCGAGCGCCGTGCTCGACGAGGCTGGCCGCCCGGTCATCGGCAATTGCGCCGGACAGGGCTTCGAGACGCAAGGCCTCGTCGGATCGATCAGCGTCGTCGATCAGACCTACCATTACTTCTACACCGACATCCTGCCGGCCGATTGCAACGAGGTGCCGGACAGGCAGCGCATGGGCCTCTACCTGCGGACCAGCCGCGACCTCACGGCCGACCGGGTCTGGTCCGTGGCGCGCCTGGTGGCCGAGCCTCTGCCCGCGCAGGTGATCGTTCGGGTCGCCAAGGCGAAGGGGATGGAGCGCTGGGCCGTGTCCTACAGCTGCCATCGGCCGGCGAATACGTCGGACGGGCCGGTCGCCGATCTCTGCGTGCAATACACGGCCGATCTCTCGATCGAGTCCCTCAAGTCCCTGCCCTGGTACGCCGAGCCCGTGATGGCGATGCGCTCGCCGGCCTATCTCGGACTTCTCTCGGGCGGAGACGGCAGCGGGCGCTTCGGACGCAGCCAGCATTTCTGGATGACGGATCGCTACGGCAACCTCGACACGCCGGGGAGCATGCCCGGCAAGGCGGGCTTCCTCACCTGGCTCGATCGCTTCGCCCCGGGCTACGAGGCGGCAAACGCCTCCACCGTCTATGGGAGGCCGGTCTACTGGGGCACCTGGTCGGTGCGGAAAGTCGGCGCACGATAGCGGGCGAGACTGGTTTCACCTCGCCCCGCATCCGCCGCGAACGAGCCGGAGCCTCATTCGCGGCGGATGGCGGCGATCAGTTGAGGTAGGTGCGGATCCAGTTCGGCGAGAGGATCTCGCCTTCCTCGGTGATGATCCAGGGCTGCTTGGCGGGATCGCCGAGGGCGCCGGCGGCGGCCTTGATCGCCTCGCGGAGGGTATCGAAGCGCGCGGGCTGCGCGACGGGCGAGGCCGACGGCGCGGTGCGCCAAATCGTCAGGTCGGCCGGTCGTTCAAGGGCTTCGGTTTCCATGACACTCATTTTCCTATGCCGAAGGGGTTGAAACCCGCTGGCTGGCTAGAGCTCTGACCAGTCGGCGCGGGACCCTTCTCACCATCAATCAAAGCAAGTCTTGGGCGGATTTACGATCAAATCAGGCATCTCTGCGTAACGCGGAACCGCTTCGATCGTATTTCCGTGACGAAAGCTTCGTGATTGCGCCACAAAGCCCGATACCGCCGCTTGGAAAGCTCCACCCCATCGAGAAAGGATGAACTCCAGGGGTGATCATTTCGTTACCATGACGACATGGCAAAGGCGGTGCGCCGCCACACGCCGTTTGTCCCGTTGCGATCCAAAGATTGAAGCGGACGCGGTGAACGACCAGTTAACGAAGCGTGGCCGGAAGGCGGCACCGGCCGGGTTCTGAAGGAGATGTGGCGTGGCGGATCGGTTCGGGCGGATCGCGGTCGGCCTGGCCCTCGGGCTGATGACCCTCTTCGTGGCTCAGCCCTACCTGACGGCCTTTCTCTATTCCGCCGACGCCCCCAGGGCCGTGACGGCGCGAGGCGATCTCGCGCCGGCCGAAGCCTCGACCGCGGCGCTCTTCGAGCGCGCCAGTCCCTCCGTCGTGCACGTCTTCGCCCAGGCCGCGGCGCAGGGTCGCGCATTGCTGCGCAGCGATGCGGAGGAGGGCGGGGAAGGCGGAAGCCAGACCGGCACCGGCTTCGTCTGGGATGCGGCCGGCCACGTCGTCACCAACAATCACGTCGTGGCCGGGCCGACGCAGCGTGGGGGCTCCATCGCCGTGCGCCTGTCGGCCGGAGAGGTCGTCGCGGCAACCGTCGTCGGCACGGCGCCGAGCTACGACCTCGCGGTCCTCCGCCTCGGGCGAGGCGCGGCAATCCCGCCGCCCTTGGCCGTCGGAACCTCCGCCGACCTCAAGGTCGGCCAATCGGCCTTCGCCATCGGCAATCCGTTCGGCCTCGACCACACCCTGACGACGGGCGTGATCAGCGCGTTGCAGCGTCGCCTGCCGACGGGGGAGGGCCGCGAGCTCTCCGGGGTCATCCAGACCGACGCGGCGATCAATCCCGGCAATTCCGGCGGCCCGCTCCTCGATTCCGCCGGCCGCCTGATCGGTGTGAACACGGCGATCTTCTCGCCCTCCGGGGCCAGCGCCGGCATCGGCTTCGCGATCCCGGTCGACGTCGTGAATCGGGTGGTGCCCGAGCTGATCCGGAACGGGCGCATGCGCAATCCCGGCATCGGCATCATCGCGGGCCAGGAAGCAACGGCCGCGAGACTGGGAATCGACGGCGTCGTCGTCCTGCGGGTCCTGCCGGATTCGCCGGCCGCCCGGGCGGGCCTGCGCGGCGTCGATCCCCAGACCGGCGTGATCGGCGACATCATCATCGGGGCGGGGAACCGGCCCGTCCACCGGCTGTCCGATCTGACCGCCGTCATCGCGACGACGGGCCTCGACCAAGCGATCGAGTTGACGGTGGAACGCGACGGCCGCACGCGCAAGGTTCGGGTCACGACGGCGGACGTGGCCGAGGCACGGCTTTGAATTCCCCTTTCCCGACACCATCGGGCACCGCGGCGTGACCCTCGTCCTGGGAGCTCTGGCCGTCCTCACCCTGTGGTGGCTCGGCCGAAACGCATCACGGATCGCTCCGGCGCTGACCGCGCGGGTGGTCAAGCGGATCGGCAGCCTCGTCGCGACGGGGCTTGCCCTGCTCTTCGCCCTGCGGGGCCGCATCGACCTCGCGCTGCTGTTCGGCTTCGCCGGGATCTGGCTGCTCGAAGGAGCGGTCGGCCTGACGGGACGCCTGCGTCGCCTGCTCGGGCGGTCCGGCGCGGGATCGAGCCGCTATCGGTCCGCGACGATCGCCCTGTCCTTCGACGCCGAGGGACGGGTTCGTGACGGAACCGTGCTGGTCCCGCCCCTCGAAGGCCGGGCCTTGTCGAGCCTCCCGCGAGACGCCCTGCTGCGGCTTCTGGTTTCCTGCCGGGCCGGTGATCCGGGCGGAGCGCGGCTCCTAGAGCTGTATCTCGACGGCCGGCACCCCGGCTGGCGTGTAGACGCTCAGGGAGATTCCGACCCGGGGCCGCGCCGTCCGGCGTATCCAGGGGCGATGACGCAGGAGGAGGCGTACGAGATCCTGGGGCTTCAGCGCGGGGCGACCCTGGAGCAGGTCCGCGCGGCCCACCGCACGCTGATGAAGCGGGCTCATCCCGACCAGGGCGGCACCGTCGAGGGAGCGGCGCGCGTCAACGCGGCCAGGGACAGGCTGACGAACCGACATCGCTGATACTCCACGCGCGTTGTCAGGGATTTATCGATGACCCGCCGTGAACGACGGCGGGAGCTTCGGGCGGCGCCGCCCGAAGAACTCAGCTTCGTGTGGCGAAGCAGCTGAAGCCGCTGCGCTTGAGCGCCTTGCAGGCGTCCTGCGCGTCATCCTGCTCAGAGAAGCCCGAGAAGCGGGCCCGGTAGAGGGTGGCCCCGCCGTGCTCGACCTTCACCGTGTAGGGCGCAGCCTTGCCCAGCGTTCCGCCGGCCCGGGCACGGGCCTCGGCCAGCATCGACTTCGCCTTGTCCTCGTCGTCCATGGCGCCGAGCTGGATCACCCAGGCCGTCGGCGTGACGCGGGGGCCGCTGAGCGAACGGACCGGCGCCTCGACGCGGGCCGGAGCATCGACGGAGGCGAGGCGGGCCTCGGACTTGCCGCTGGCCGGGAAGCTCGGCTGGGAGGGCGCCGGGGCGTAGGCCTGGGCCGCGCTCGGCAGCGCGGCGGGGCGCCTCATGGCGGCGCTGCCCGGTGTCGTCGTGCGGCCCGGCATGATGTCGAGGGGCTCGGAGGCCGCCGTCGAAGCCGTGGTCTCGACCTCGTCCGCGTCGGCGGAGGCGACCTGGGTCCGGGTGCGCGAGGCCGAATCCGCCACCACCGCCGGACGGGCGCGCTCGGCGACCTCGACCACGGCGGGGGTCTGCCGATTGCCGGCATAGGCGCGGGGGAGGGTGGAGCGCACGAGGTCGGCCATGATCCGGTCGCGGCTCGCACCGGACTTTCTGCCGAGCACGATCGCCACGATCTGCCGGTCGTCGGCCTTGGCGGCGGTCATCAGGTTGAAGCCGGAATCGCGGGTGTAGCCGGTTTTGATCCCGTCGACGCCGTGGACCGCGCCCAGCAGGCGGTTGTGGTTGCCGATGGTCCTCCCGCGGAAGGCGAAGGAGCGGGTCTGGAAGTAGCGGTAATAGCGCGGGAAGCGGTCCTGGATGGCCCGCGCCAGGATGGTGAGATCCCGGGCCGTAGTCACCTGGTCGGCATCGGGCAGTCCGGAGGCGTTGGCGAAGTTGGTGCGGCTCATGCCGAGCGCCCGGGCCTTCCGCGTCATCATGTCGGCGAAGCGCGACTCGGAGCCGGCGATGTTCTCGCCGATGGCGCAGGCGACGTCGTTGGCCGACTTCGTCACGAGCGCCTTGATCGCGTCCTCGACCTCGATCGTCGAGCCGGGGCGAAGGCCGAGCTTCGAGGGCGCCTGCGCCGCGGCGTAGGAGGAGACCGTCAGCTCGGAATCGAGGGCGAAGCGCCCGCGCTCCATCTGCTCGAACAGCATGTAGAGCGTCATCACCTTGGTGATCGAGGCGGGATGGCGCAGCGCGTCCTCGTTGACGGCGTGGAGCGTCCGGCCCGACTTCACGTCGACCACCATCGCGGCATAGGGCGGGTTGTAGCCGCCGCTCGGGCGGTGATGGCCGCGGCGGCGGGCGTCGGCGGGACCGGTCAGGGCGACGGCGAAGGCCGTGGCGACGAGCGCGACGGGGAGCGCGCGGGACGGCTGGAAGCGACCAAGAACGCTACGCATCACGAAAGATTGCCCTCGCCAGGCACGGCACCCAGCCGGTGCGCACCGCAACATCCCTCGCGGGGCGCCGGCGCCGCCGTGCCTCCGCAACATCTGTCAATGAGGCTAGGTGGACGCGGTTACGGCCGGGTTAATACAGTGCGATTGCTTTCGCGGCGTCTCTCGCAATGCAGCGGGAAGCTTGACGGTCGTTGTTGCAGTGCACATGCTTGCGTGTCGGGCGGATCTTCCGTTCTCCGACGGCCGCCTGTCCATGCAGGCTCGGGAGTCTCCGAAATGATCCAGCCTTCGACAAGATGCCGGGCTTCGACGAGGCCCGTGAATTCGGCCAGGCCGGGACCGATGGCATGATGAAGAGCGTCGCCGCGGTCTCGAAGACAGCCCAGACCCTCGGCATCGAGTGGGGCGACTTCGCGAAGCAATCCTACGATCAGGGCGTCGCGGCCGCCCAGAAGCTTGCGCAGGCGAGCTCGCCCCAGACGGCCCTGGAGATCCAGGCCGAGTTCCTGAAGGATTCCTACGAGCGCCTGGTCGCCCAGGCGAAGGTCACGGGCGAACTCTATTCCGGTCTCGCGAGGGAGATGACGCAGCCCTTCGCAGCCCTGATGCCGAAGGCGCCAGCGGCTTAAGTCCCGCATCCGCCAATCGACCCTTCTCCGGACCATCGGCGCGCATAGGCGCCCTGGTCCGGGGAGGCCTTGCCCGCACGAGCAGCGGCTTCCGGACGAAGTTCGGACAGTTGCGCGCATCCGACTGGCGAAGTCGGGTATCGACCTATAGATTGAGCCCGACGCGAGCGCGCCTCGCCGGCGCGCCCCGCGGAAGACGCAGCTTCACGAGCAGCAGCCCGCCAGATGGGGTCGGTACCATTCAGATGCAGGATGTCCTGATGCGGGGCGGCCGACCACCGGTGGCGGCCTCGGACCCGCGCGAGCCGGGGGGCGGCGACGGCCGATCCGGCACGGCGATCATCACGCGGACCAAGCCGAAGACGAAACGGCCGAGCCTCTACCGCGTTCTCCTTCTCAACGACGACTACACGCCGATGGAGTTCGTGGTCCACGTCGTCGAGAAGTTCTTCAACAAGTCGCAGGAAGCCGCCTACCAGATCATGATGCACGTCCACCACAATGGCGTGGGCGAGTGCGGAATCTTCACCTACGAGGTCGCCGAAACCAAGGTGACGCAGGTGATGGACTTCGCGCGCAAATACCAACATCCTCTCCAGTGCGTCATGGAAAAGAAATAGGCACCCCACACAGAGGCCCCGCTTTGCCAAGCTTCTCTCGCAGCCTAGAACAAGCTCTCCACCGCGCCCTGGCGCTCGCCGGCGAGCGCCGGCACGAATATGCGACGCTGGAGCACCTCCAGCTCGCTCTCGTCGACGACCAGGACGCGGCGGCCGTGATGCGGGCCTGCAACGTCGAGGTCGACACCCTCAAGCGCAGCCTCGTCGAATACGTCGACAACGAACTCTCGAACCTCATCGGGGACGGCCGCCAGGACGCCAAGCCCACCGCCGGCTTCCAGCGCGTGATCCAGCGCGCGGTGATTCACGTGCAGTCCTCCGGCCGCGAGGAGGTGACGGGGGCGAACGTGCTGGTCGCGATCTTCGCCGAGCGCGAGAGCCACGCCGCCTATTTCCTGCAGGAGCAGGACATGACCCGTTACGACGCGGTCAACTACATCAGCCACGGCATCGCCAAGCGGCCGGGCGCCTCCGAATCGAAGCCCGTGCGCGGGGCCGAGGAGGACAGCCCGTCCGAGCGTCCGAGCGGCGAGGAGGGCGAGCGCCCGAAGAAGAAGGGCGACGCGCTCGAAGCCTACTGCATCAACCTCAACAAGAAGGCCCGCGACGGCAAGATCGACCCGCTGATCGGCCGCGAGGCCGAGGTCCAGCGCACGATCCAGATCCTTTGCCGCCGGCAGAAGAACAACCCCCTGCTGGTCGGCGAGCCGGGCGTGGGCAAGACCGCGATCGCGGAAGGACTTGCCCGCAAGATCATCAACCACGAGGTGCCCGAGGTCCTGGCCGACGCGACGGTGTTCTCCCTCGACATGGGGACGCTGCTCGCCGGGACCCGCTACCGCGGCGATTTCGAGGAGCGCCTCAAGCAGGTGATGAAGGAGATCGAGGCGCACCCGAACGCGGTGCTCTTCATCGACGAGATTCACACCGTGATCGGCGCAGGCGCCACCTCGGGCGGGGCGATGGACGCCTCGAACCTCCTGAAGCCGGCGCTGGCCAACGGCTCGCTCCGCTGCATCGGCTCGACCACCTACAAGGAGTACCGCCAGTACTTCGAGAAGGACCGCGCCCTCGTGCGCCGGTTCCAGAAGATCGACGTCAACGAGCCGTCGATCCCGGACGCGATCGAGATCGTGAAGGGGCTGAAGCCCTACTTCGAGGAGTTCCACAAGCTCAAGTACACGACCGAGGCGGTCAAGGCCGCCGTCGAGCTGTCCGCGCGGTACATCAACGACCGTAAGCTGCCGGACAAGGCGATCGACGTCATCGACGAGACCGGCGCCTCGCAGATGCTGGTGCCCGAGGCGCGCCGCAAGCGCACCATCGGCATCAAGGAGATCGAGGCGACGATCGCCACGATGGCCCGCATTCCGCCCAAGACCGTGTCGAAGGACGACGCGGTGGTGCTCAAGAATCTGACCGAGAACCTGAAGCGGGTCGTCTACGGCCAGTCGAACGCCATCGAGGCGCTGACCTCGGCGATCAAGCTCGCCCGGGCGGGCCTGCGCGATCCCGACAAGCCGATCGGCTCCTACCTGTTCGCCGGCCCGACCGGCGTCGGCAAGACCGAGGCGGCCAAGCAGCTCGCGTCCTCGCTCGGCGTCGAGATGCTGCGCTTCGACATGTCGGAATACATGGAGCGCCATACCGTGAGCCGCCTCATCGGCGCGCCTCCGGGCTATGTCGGCTTCGACCAGGGCGGGTTGCTCACCGACGGGATCGACCAGCACCCTCATTGCGTCCTCCTCCTCGACGAGATCGAGAAGGCGCATCCGGACCTGTTCAACATCCTTCTGCAGGTGATGGACCACGGCAAGCTGACCGATCACAACGGCAAGCAGGTCGATTTCCGCAACGTGATCATCATCATGACCACGAATGCGGGCGCCTCCGACCTCGCTCGCTCGGCCTACGGCTTCACCCAGAACAAGCGCAGCGGCGACGACGTCGAGGCGATCAACAAGCTGTTCGCGCCGGAATTCCGCAACCGGCTCGATTCGATCATCTCCTTCGGCCACCTACCGAAGGAAGTCGTGGCCAAGGTCGTCGACAAGTTCGTCCTCCAGCTCGAGGCTCAGCTCGCCGATCGCAACGTCACGATCGAGCTCTCGGACGAGGCCCGCGAGTGGCTGGTCGAGCACGGCTACGACGACGCGATGGGCGCCCGGCCGATGGCGCGTCTGATCCAATCGACCATCAAGACGCCGCTCGCCGACGAGGTCCTGTTCGGGAAGCTCAAGGATGGCGGCGCGGTGCGCGTCATCGTCCGCAAGGCGGAAGGCGGCGAGAAGGACGCGCTCGGCTTCGAGTTCCCGGCCGGTCCCGTCACGCCGAAGCCCGAGAAGGACGTCACCAACGCCGCCAAGCGCCACAAGCGGGCGAAGCCCCGGACGGCCGCACCCCGCAAGAAGGACGACAAGGGCGGCGGCGGCGGTTCGAGCGGATCGGGCGGCGTCCGCACGGTCCCGAAGGTGCCCCTGGTTCGGGTTTGAGACGCGCGAGGATCGACTTCGCACGGATCGACCGGTAGCAAGCGCCACGCCCGCACCCGTTCGGGGGCTCGGGCGTGGCGTTCGCGAGCAGGAACGAGGGGAGCCTTGGGATGAGCGACTTGCATGAGGGTCCCCTCACGCCCGTCTCGACCCCTGCGCCGCCGTCGAAGCCCACACGGCGCGAAGAGCGCCGCCGGCGCCGCACGCGCCGGCACCGCGGCGAGGAGATCCTCGGCTGGATCCTGGTGCCGATCATCGTCTACGGCATCTACTGGGGCATCAACGCGGGCTTCGACGCGCTGGGCACCACACCGGGCACGGTCTGGGATCAGCTGATGCAGGTGAAGCAGATGATGGAGAAGCGGGCCTGATGGAGCCTGCTCTGGTCGATGGAGTGGAGTCAGCACACCCCAGCCTGACCGGTCCGCCCGCATCCGCCGTTATCGGTGAGCGGACCTACTGCCCCCGCCTCGCCCGGCTCGCGAACGTCACCGCGTCCTCGGCCGCCCGGAACTGCGCACGCGCCTTGTTCACGCATTCCTGCTGCTCGGAGGCCGGGTCGGAATCGTAGACGATGCCGGCGCCGGCCTGCACGTGCATGCGGCCGTCCTTCACGATCGCGGTTCGCAGCACGATGCAGGTGTCCATCTCGCCCCGGGCCCCGAAATAGCCGATGCAGCCGCCATACGGCCCGCGCTTCTCGCGCTCCAATTCGTCGATGATCTGCATGGCCCGGACCTTCGGCGCGCCCGAGACCGTGCCGGCGGGAAAGCCCGCCGAGAGCGCGCTGAGCGCGTCGTGAGCCGGGTCGAGCTCGCCCTCGACATTCGAGACGATGTGCATGACGTGGCTGTAATATTCGAGGAAGAACGAGCCGGTCACGGTCACGCTGCCGATCCGCGCGACCCGGCCGACATCGTTGCGGCCGAGATCGAGCAGCATCAGGTGCTCGGAGCGCTCCTTCGGGTCGGCCAGGAGTTCGTCCGCGAGCGCCCTGTCCTCGGCGGGCGTGGCGCCGCGCCGTCGCGTCCCGGCGATCGGGCGGATGGTGACGCGGCCCTCCCGCACCCGCACCAGGATTTCGGGTGAGGAGCAGACGATCTGGAAATCCTCGAAGTCGAGGTAGCAGAGGAAGGGCGCCGGGTTGGTCCGCCGGAGCGAGCGGTAGAGGGCGAAGGCAGGGAGCGTGAAGGGCGCCTCGAAGCGCTGCGAGAGCACGACCTGGAAGATGTCGCCCGCGATGATGTACTCCTTGGCCCGTGCCACCATCGCCGCGAAGTCTTCCGGGGGCGTGTTCGAGACGGGCTCCGGACGGGCGATGGCCCGCGGGTCGACCCGCGCCTCGACGGGAAGCGGGCCCTCCAGCACCTCGGCCACCCGGTCCAGG
>JAESGP010000220.1_pt1 | contig 14815 bp, 15 predicted proteins | sample 9269741 | NCBI WGS metagenome assembly JAESGP01 (sample SAMN15720684, study PRJNA650882) | algae metagenome | isolation source: Desmonostoc vinosum HA7617-LM4 and co-occurring heterotrophs from cave wall | place: USA: Waikapalae cave, Hawaii | collected 2011-05-27
CGCGGTGCGCTCGGCCAGGTCCATCGCGCGCTGCACGGTGACGGCCTCGGGCGCACGTGCCTCGCAGTTGCGGCCCGCATGGGCCGGCAGCGCGGCGGCCAGGCCCGCGGCCAGCGCCACGCCGGCCAGTGCGCGGCGAACGGCAGCGGCGTTCATCGCGTCAGGCGCTCGTTGTAGAGCAGCGCCTTGCCGATCTCGTTGGGGATGAAGGCGATGGCCTTGCCTGCGGCGGAGAGCACCCATCCCGTGCCGATGACGCTGACCGCCACCACGGTGCCCGCGGCCAGCGACACGCCGCCTGCTGCCGCCGCACTGAGCGTGACGCTCGAACGCGCGCCGTCGGACGCGCGCTCCAGGACCCACACCGTGCCTTCCGAGACGGCCTCGACGGCCACCACGGTGAGCATGGCCCCCGCGGACAGCACGACCGCCGGCGCGGCCACCGACACCGCCACGGGCAGCATCGACAAGGCGCTGGCCTCGGATGCGCCGCCGTGCGCCCGGGCCGGCGAGCTGACGCCGAAGGTGAAGGCCACGGCCAGCGCGAGCAGGCGTCGACCCACGGCGCGGTGCGAAGGCAGGGAAAAGGGACTCGTCTTCATGGTGCGTTCGGTGAAGGTGATGATCGGTCGGATCGGCATCGCGGTCTCGCGCGGCATCAGCGCGGGGCCAGGTCGGCGCCGGCGGCTTCGGCGCGGCCGCCCGCCCGGGCTTCGGCAAGCGCGGCCTCGTGCGCGTCGCGCAGGGTCTTGGCCAGCGTGAACACGGTGGAGATCAGGAACAGCCAGCTCACCGCGAGAAAGGCCTTGTAGGTGGGGTTGATGTCCATGCGGAACAGGCCCCAGGCGGTGAGCGCCATGGCCATGCCGAAGCCCCCCCAGACGACGGCGCCCCACATCGGCGTGTCCACGCGCCGCTGCTCGTTGTCGCGCACGTACTTCGACAGCGCGAAGGCGGCGCTCAGCGTGAACAGGTAGCCCATGACCATGAACGCGCGGTCGAGGTCGTCGCCCGGCAGCCAGGCCAGGCCCGACGCGCACAGCGTCACGGCGGTGCCGAAGCTGATCCAGACCTGCGCCTTCCAGGCGCGGGTGTCGTGGCGGACGGAGGCGGTGTGCATGGTGCGGATCGGGTGGTGGTTGAACACGGGGCGAACTGTGCCCACAACCGCCGCCGGTATCCATCACACCCGAGGGCGTTGCATCCAATGCAACGAACGGTACCTTCACGCGATACTTCTGAAACCCGGCGCGCGGCCACAATGCGGCCCACCCACCGCCTGCCCTGCACCGCAACCGCACGGCCCACGGCGCGACCGCACCCGAACCGCACCATGAGCAGCACCCAGGATCTGATCACCGCGCTGAAGGCCGAGCTGCGCCGCTCGGGCATCACCTACGCCGACCTGGCGCGCGAGCTCGGCATGGCCGAGAGCAGCATCAAGCGCATCTTCTCCAAGGGCGACATGCCGCTGTCACGCATCGACGAGGTGCTGGCGGTGCTGAAGATGGATTTCGCCGAACTGGCGCGCGCCGTCGCGCTGGCCGCGCCGGTGCGGCGCGAACTGACGCTCGAGCAGGAGCGCGCCGTGGTGGCCGACCCCAAGCTGCTGCTCACCGCCATCTGCACGCAGAGCCAGTGGACGCTCGAGCAGATCGTCGACACCTACGCCATCAGCAAGCCGCAGGCGGTGGGCTGCCTGCTGGCGCTGGACAAGCTGGGCTTCATCGAGCTGCGCCCGCACAACCGCTACCGGCTGAAGATCGACAAGACCTTCCGCTGGCGCCCCGACGGCCCGGTGATGCAGTTCTTCCGCGAGCACGCGGTGGTCGACTACTTCGACGGCGGCTTCGACGGCGCGGGCGAGCTGCTGATGCTGGTGCACGGCCAGGTCAGCACCGCGCAGGCCGCGCTGTTCAACGACCGGCTGCAGCGCCTGGCACAGGACTTCGCCCAGCAGCACGTGGCCGACCAGAAGCTGCCGGCGGCCGACAAGCGGCCCTACACGGTGCTGATCGGCATGCGCTCGTGGCTGTTCGGCGCGTTCCGCGCGCTGCTGCGCCATCCACCGCCCGCGTGACGCGCCGGCCGCGCGGCGCCGCGCGCCATCGGTCAGGTCGTCAGGCCAGCGCCTCGCGCAACGCCGCGGCGCACAGCGCGACCGCGGTGCGCGCTTCGTCCAGCACACGGCCCATGGTGATGAAGCCGTGGATCTGCCGCTCGAAGCAGACGAACTGCACGCGGTTGCCGGCTTCGGACAAGGCGTCGGCGTACTGCCGTCCTTCGTCGCGCAGCGGGTCGTAGCCCGCGGTGAGCACCAGCGCAGGCGGCAGCTTCGACAAGTCGGGCGCGAGCAGCGGCGATGCGCGCCAGTCGGACCATGACGCCGTGTCCGGGACGTAGTGCCCGCGGTAGTAGGCGACCGAGTCGCGCGTCAGCAGGTAGCCCTCGCCGTTGCTGGCGTGCGAAGGCGCGCCAGCCCGCATGTCGGTGGCCGGATAGACGAGCAGCTGGAACGCCGGCATCGGCGCACCGGCGTCGCGCAGTGCCAGGCACACCACGGCGGCGAGGTTGCCGCCGGCACTGTCGCCACCGACGGCCAGCCGCTGCGCATCGAGCCCCAGCGCGCCGGCCTGCGCCTGCACCCAGCGCGTGGCGGCGACCGCGTCGTCCACCGCGGCCGGGAAGCGGTGCTCGGGGGCGAGGCGGTAGTCCACCGACACCACGCCGATGCCGGCGCCGATGCACAGCTGCCGGCACAGCACGTCGTGGGTGTCCAGGTCGCCGATGGTCCAGCCGCCGCCGTGGAAGTACACCAGCACCGGGTGCGGGCCCGCCCCCGCCGGCCGGTACAGGCGCAAGGGGATGCCGCCGTCGGTCTGCAGCTCGCGCACCTCGGCCACCGCCGGCGGCTCGGGCTGCGTGAAGAAGCGGCGCTCGCGGTAGAAGCGGCGCGCATCCGGCGGTGTCAGCGTGTGGGTGGGTGGCACGCTGCGTTCGATCATCAGATCGAGCAGCGCGCGGGCTTGCGGGTCGAGCATCGGCATGATGACCACGATGATGCCGCAGCCGCACCGCGCGCACCCGAGCGGCCCCACGCCGGCACACGCGGCCGCGGGCGCCGACAATGCGCCGCTTCGATGAGAACCGGCTTGCTCTACGCCCTGGCCGCCTTCGGCACCTGGGGCCTGTTTCCGCTGTACCTGCAGTTCGTGGCCACCGTGCCGGCGTTCGAGGTGGTGCTGCACCGATCGACCTGGGCGCTGCTGTTCGTGCTGGTGCTGCTGACCGTGCAGCGCCGCTGGGCGTGGCTGGGCGACACGCTGCGCCGCCCGCGCCACGTGGCGCTGTTCGCCGGCACCGCGTTGCTGCTGTCGGCCAACTGGCTGGTCTACGTGCTGGCGGTGCAGACCGGCCGCGTCAGCGAAGCGAGCCTCGGCTACTTCATCAACCCGCTGGTGAGCGTGCTGCTGGGCGTGGCGGTGCTGCGCGAGCGGCTGCGCCCGCTGCAGTGGGCCGCGGTGGCGCTCGCCGCCGCGGGCGTGCTGTGGCTCACGGTGCTGCAGGGCCGGCTGCCGTGGATGGCGCTGGTGCTGGCGTGCAGCTTCGGCGTCTACGGCCTGCTGCGCAAGACCGCGCCGCTGGGCGCGCTCGAAGGCCTGGCGCTCGAGAACCTGCTCTTGGCGCCGCTGGTGCTGCCGCTCCTGGCCTGGTGGACGCTGCAGCACGGCGGCGTGCTGGCGCTGCGCGCGCCGGCCGACGCGGTGCACGTCGCCTGGCTGCTGCTGGGCGGGCCGCTCACCGCGCTGCCGCTGCTGTGTTTCGCCGGCGCCGCGCGCCGGCTGCCGCTGGCGCTGGTGGGCATGGTGCAGTACCTGTCGCCCAGCCTGCAGCTGCTGCTGGCGGTGCTCTACTTCGGCGAGCCGTTCGACATGCGCCGCCTGGCCGGCTTCGCCTGCATCTGGGCGGCGCTGGCGCTGCTGTCGGCCGACGCGCTGGGCCTCGTCAGGCCAAGGCCGGCTCGGGCAGCGGCGAGCGGATGAGGTGGTCGAAGGCCGACAGCGCGGCCTTCGCACCCTCGCCCGCCGCGATGACGATCTGCTTGTAGGGCACCGTCGTCGCGTCGCCCGCGGCGAACACGCCCGGCACGCTGGTGGCACAGCGTTCGTCGACCACGATCTCGCCGAAGCGCGACAGCGCGACCGTGCCCTTCAGGAACTCGGTGTTGGGCACCAGGCCGATCTGCACGAACACGCCGGCCAGCTCGATGCGCCGGGTGTGGCCGCTGGCGCGGTCCAGCACCACCAGCGCCGTCACCTTCTGGCCGTCACCTTCGATGGCCGTCGTCTGGGCGTGGGTGTGGATCGTGACGTTGGGCAGGCTGCGCAGCTTGGCCACCAGCACGGCGTCGGCCTTGAGCTGCTCGGCGAACTCGACCAGCGTGACGTGGCGCACCACGCCGGCCAGGTCGATGGCGGCTTCCACGCCCGAGTTGCCGCCGCCGATGACCGCCACGTCCTTGCCCTTGAACAGCGGGCCGTCGCAGTGCGGGCAGTAGGCCACGCCCTTGTTGGCGTACTCGGCCTCGCCGGGCACGTTCACCTTGCGCCAGCGCGCGCCCGTGGCCAGCACCACGCTGCGCGCCTCGAGCCGCGCCCCGTTCTCCAGCTCCACCGCGATGCTGCGCGCGCCGGGTTTCAGCGCGGCGACGCGCTGGCCGGGCATCAGGTCGACGTCGTAGGCGCGGGTGTGCGCCTCCAGCGCGGCGGCGAACTTCGGGCCCTGCGTCTCGAGCACGGAGATGTAGTTCTCGATGCCCAGCGTGTCGAGCGTCTGCCCGCCGATGCGCTCGGCGACGATGCCGGTGCGGATGCCCTTGCGCGCCGCGTACACCGCGGCCGCGGCGCCGGCGGGGCCGCCGCCGATCACCAGCACGTCGAACGCCTCCTTGGCGGCGATGCGCCGGGCTTCGCGCGCCGCGGCACCCACGTCCACCTTGGCCAGGATCTCGGTCAGCTCCATGCGGCCCGAGCCGAACGGCTGGCCGTTGAGGAAGATCGTCGGCACGGCCATGATCTGGCGCGCGTCGACCTCGGCCTGGAACAGGCCGCCGTCGATGGCGACGTGGCGCACGCCGGGGTTCAGCACCGCCATCAGGTTGAGCGCCTGCACGACGTCGGGGCAGTTGTGGCAGGTGAGGCTCATCCAGGTCTCGAAGACGAACTCGCCTTCCAGCGCCTTCACCTGCGCGATGACCTCGTCGCTGACCTTGGGCGGGTGGCCGCCGGCCTGCAGCAGCGCCAGCACGAGCGACGTGAACTCGTGGCCCATGGGGATGGCCGCGAAGGTGACGCCCATGTCGGCGCCGGCGCGCGTGATCTGGAACGACGGCCGGCGCGCGGCCTGGCCGTCGAAGCGCGCGCTGACGAGCTCGCTCAGGCCGGCCACCTGCTCGAGCAACTCGCGCATCTCCTGCGCGGCAGCGGAGTCGTCGAGCGACGCGATCAGTTCGACGGGTTGGGTGATGCGGGAGAGGTAGCCCGCGAGCTGGGCCTTGATGTCGGCGTCGAGCATGGTGTGAACCTTTGGGCGGCTGTCGGGGGTCGTGGTCGGAACACGGGCCCGGCCACCGCCACCGCACATGCGCGGCGATGGCGGCGACGGGGCCCGCAGTGGCACCGGTCGGGCCCGCGCGGCACGGGCCGCGCAGGCGTGGCGACGACGCGCGTCGTCGTCAGATCTTGCCGACCAGGTCCAGCGACGGGGTCAGCGTCTTGGCGCCTTCGTTCCACTTGGCGGGGCACACCTGGCCGGGGTTCTTGGCCACGTACTGCGCCGCCTTCAGCTTGCGCAGCGTTTCCTTCACGTCACGCGCGATGCTGTTGTCGTGCACCTCGGCGGTCTTGATCACGCCTTCGGGGTTGACGATGAAGGTGCCGCGCAGCGCCAGGCCTTCTTCCTCGATGTGCACGCCGAACTGGCGCGTGAGCTGGTGCGTGGGGTCGCCCACCAGCGGGAACCGGGCCTTGCCGACGGCCGGCGACGTCTCGTGCCAGACCTTGTGCGCGAAGTGCGTGTCGGTGGTGACGATGAAGACCTCGGCCCCGAGCTTCTGGAACTCGGCGTAGTTGTCGGCCGCGTCTTCCACTTCGGTGGGGCAGTTGAAGGTGAAGGCCGCCGGCATGAAGATGAAGGCCGCCCACTTGCCGCGGATGGTCTCGTTGCTCACCTCGACGAACTTGCCGTTGTGGAACGCCTGGGCCTTGAACGGGGCGACGGTGGTGTTGATGATCGACATGGGTGGTGTTCTCCGATGGGATGGATGGTGAAGGAGTGCTATCGCTCTTGCGACTTGGATAGCATTATCCCAAAAGCTGGCGCGGCAGCGGATCGCCTGCGTCTATCGCGGAGATAGGCAAGTTGCATTCCGCGGAAAGGGCCGGGCACGCCACCCGGTGAAAGTCCGCGTCGACACGCCGCGCCGCGGTGTGGCGCGGCGTGGCGACGGCTCAGGGCACCTCGAAGCCGATGCTCGCCTGCCAGACGCGGTACCAGTCCTCGGCCGAGAGCCGGATGGCGGTGGCGGCCATGGCCTCGCGCAGGCCTTCGATGCGGCCGCTGCCGGCAATGGGCCAGGGCCGCGAGGGGTGCCGCATCAGCCACGCATAGGCCATGGTGGCCACCGAGGCGCCGCCGTGCGCCGCGCCCAGTTCGGCGAGCGTGGCGCGCACGCGCAGCACCTGCTCGTCGCTGCCCCACAGCAGCCGGCCGCCGCCCAGCGGCGACCAGATCATCGGCCGCAGCCCCAGGTCGACGCACTGTTCCAGCGTGCCGTCGGCCAGCGCGCGCATCTGCAGCACGCTGAACTCGATCTGGTTGGTGACCAGCGGATGGCGCTTGCGCAGCATCGCCAGCTGCCCCGGCGCGTGGTTGCTCACGCCGAAGTGCAGCACCTTGCCCGCGGCCAGCAGTTCGCGGAAGGTGGCGGCCAGCTCCTCCGGGTCCATCAGCAAATCGGGCCGGTGGATCAGCAGCACGTCGAGGTGGTCGGTGCGAAGCGCCGCCAGCGACGCATCCACCGAGGCCAGCACGTGCGCGCGCGAGCTGTCGTACGACTTGATGCGGTGCCCCGGTCGCGCCGGCGACACCAGCTTGATGCCGCACTTGCCGACGATCTGCAGCCGCCGGCGCAGCCCCGGCGTGGCGGCCAGCGCGGCGCCGAACAGCGATTCGACGGTGTAGCCGCCGTAGATGTCGGCGTGGTCGAAGGTGGTGACGCCGGCATCCAGCGCCTGCTCGATCCAGCGCACCAGGGCCGGCGTGTCCAGGCCACGCTCGTGCAGCCTCCACGTGCCGGCGATGACGGGCGAGAGCTTCAGGTCGCGGGCGGCGCCGCCGGGCGACGGCGCGGGCCAGGTGGAGGCAGAAGGCGGCGACATGGTGCGCGACGATAGCGCGCCCGGCGGCGCGGCCGCCCGTCCCGGGCACAGGCCGTTGTCAGCGCAGGTCGCCTGCCAGGCTGGCCAGCGTCTCGGGCGCGATGGTCACGTGCGCCGGGTAGTGCGTGTGGTCGCAGCCGAGCTTGACGCTGGCACCCGCGCGGATGGCCTGGCGCGCCGCGGGCGCGAACTCGAAGCGCACGAAGTGCACGGACGAGGTCTTCTCGGCGGTCTCGCGGTCCAGGTCCTCGTCGGCGATGGCGTAGATGCGGCCGTGCCCTTCCACCTCGACGAACATGCGGTCCTCCACGCCGATCAGCCGCGCCAGCTCGCGCTTGCGCTCGTGCGGGTCGGGGTACTCGATGAGCAGCGTGGCCTTCCAGTTGCTGCCGTCGGGCACGAGCGGCGCGTAGGCGTCGATCTCGGCCTGGATGCCCTCCTCGTCGAAGATCTTCTCGATGTGCAGCATCTCCTGGATCTGACGCCGGATGGTGTGCTCGTCCTCGAACTGCAGCGTCATGTGCTCACCCAGCGCCACGCTGCGCAGCCGGCGGTGGGTGATGGCGTCGGGCTTGCTGCTCTTGCGGATCTTCGAGTAAGCCTCCAGCGTGAGCAGGCTGTCGCGGGTGATGGCAGGCATGGTCTGGACTCCGTTGCCGTTCAGGCCAGGCCGTAGGCCCGGCGCAGCAGGCTCAAGGGGTGCTGCAGCGCCTTGGGCGGCGTGCCGGCCTGGGCCATGCCCTGCGCGATGTGGTGGCCGGCGAGCGCGCAATCGCTGGCGATGACGTCGGGCTCGTCCTTGGCCATCGCCTTGAACACCGGCTTGCCGATCTTCATGGCCACGGGGTGGGTCGCGGTCTTGACGCCGTAGGTGCCGGCGTGGCCCGAGCAGCGCTCCACGGTGTTGAGCTTGACCTCGACCGTCTGGCCGATGAGCTTGAACATCTCCTCGGTCTTGCGGCCGATGTTCTGCACCCGGCCGTGACACGGGATGTGGTAGCTGACCTTGCCGAGCGCGTCCTTGAAGTCGGTGCGCAGCAGCCCGTCCTTGTGGCGCGCGACGAGGTATTCGAAGGGGTCGAACATCGCCGCCTTCACCGCCTGGGTGTCGGGGTCGTGCGGGAACATCAGCGGCAGCTCTTGCTTGAACATCAGCGTGCAGCTGGGGATGGCGCTCACGATGGCCCAGCCCTCGCGTGCGTACTTCGCCAGCACCGGGATGTTGGCGCGCCAGGCCTGCTCCACGCTCCTCAGGTCGCCCAGCTCGAGCTTGGGCATGCCGCAGCACTGCTCCTTCTCGACGATCTGGTAGGGGATCTGGTTGTGCTCCAGCACCTTGAGCAGGTCTTCGCCGATGCCCGGTTCGTTGTAGTTCACGTAGCAGGTGGCGAAGACCGCCGCCTTGCCCGGCGTGCGCTGGCCGTTGACCGCGACCGTGGCCTCGCCGCTCATCGCCCGGCCCCAGCGGAAGCGCTGGCCGGCCAGCTCGGGCATCCAGGCCTCGGGGTGCACGCCCAGCTGCGCGTCCATCGCCTTGCGCGCCGGCTTCGTGCGGTTGATGGCGTTGACCGCCTGCACGACGATGGGAATGCCGGCGAACTGACCGTGGGTGTCGGTGCTGGCCAGGAACTTCTCGCCGGCCTTCACCCCGCCCTTCTCGTGCTTGATCGCCTTGGCGCGCAGCATCAGGTGCGGGAAGTCGAGCATCCACGGGTGCGGCGGCGTGTACGGGCACTTGGCCATGAAGCACAGGTCGCACAGGTAGCACTGGTCGACCACCTTCCAGTAGTCGTCCTTGGCCACGCCGTGCACCTCGCCGTCGGCGGTGGCGTCCACCAGGTCGAACAGCGTGGGGAAGCTGGCGCACAGGCTCACGCAGCGGCGGCAGCCGTGGCAGATGTCGAAGACGCGCTCCATCTCCTTGAACGCGGCGGCTTCGTCGTAGAAGGCCGGGTCCTGCCAGGCGATGGGTTCGCGCGTCGGCGCTTCGAGGTTGCCTTCCTTGATCATCGGGCGGCTGCGGGCGGATGGGTGCGGCGCCAGGTGTGGCGCGAGGCAACGAACAAGGGGCCCGAAAGCCCCTTGCTGCGCGGTCGGCGGCGGCGTTCAGTCGACCAGCTGGTCCAGCGCCTTCTGGTAGCGGTTGGCGTGCGAGCGCTCGGCCTTGGCCAGCGTCTCGAACCAGTCGGCGATCTCGTCGAAGCCTTCGTCGCGCGCCGTCTTGGCCATGCCCGGGTACATGTCGGTGTACTCGTGCGTCTCGCCGGCCACGGCGGCCATCAGGTTCTGGCGCGTCGGGCCGATGGGCATGCCGGTGGCCGGGTCGCCCGAGCCCTGCTCGAGGAACTCGAGGTGGCCGTGGGCATGGCCGGTCTCGCCCTCGGCGGTGCTGCGGAACAGCGCGGCGATGTCGTTCTGGCCTTCCACGTCGGCCTTGTTGGCGAAGTACAGGTAGCGGCGGTTGGCCTGCGACTCGCCGGCGAACGCGTCCTTCAGGTTCTGCTCGGTCTTGGAACCCTTCAAGCCCATGGTCTGACTCCTGGTGTGATCGGGTGCGGTGTCCTGCCGCCCGGCGCCCTCGCCGCTGGCGGCCGCGACGACGCTAGCAGAGCCGTGTGGCGGCGGCCAATTCATCGGCGCTATTCGGCCGATAGCCTCGGGTTGACCCGAACCGCCAGGCGCTCAGCGCAGGCCCAGCAGCCGCAGCGCCAGCTCGTGCAGCCGCCCTTGCGGATCGACCAGCGCGTTGAGCACGGTGAAGTGGTTGGTGCCGGGCACCGTCTCGCACACGGGCACGGCGGTGGGGCCCCACACGTCACGGATCAGCCGGTTCTGGCGCAGGAACTCGTCGCTCTCGTCCAGGCCCACGGCGGCGTAGAGCCGGCCACCCTTGGGCCGCGGGAAGAACGCCGGGCTCAACCGCGCCACCGAGGCCGGCGTGAGCTGCAGGTCGCGCTGCAGGAAGGGCGTGTGGCGCACCGGCTCCAGGTCGTACAGCCCCGAGATCGCCAGCGCGCCCTGGACCGGCTGCGCCGGCAGGTCGTCGGCGAAGTCCTTCCAGCGGCAGCTGAGCATCATCGTCACGAGGTGGCCGCCGGCCGAGTGGCCGACGAGCGCGATGCGCGCCGGGTCGCCGCCGAAGCGCGCGGCGTTGCGCCAGGTCCAGGCGACGGCAGCGGCCGTCTGCAGCACGATGGTCTCCACCGGCACCGCCGGCGCCAGGCCGTAGTTGGGCACCACCACCAGCGCACCCTCGGCGTTGAAGGCGGGGGCGACGAACGAGAAGTCGGCCTTGTCCAGCGCGCGCCAGTAGCCGCCGTGCATGTACACGAGCACCGGCGCCGCACCGCCGTCCGGCCCGCCCGGCGGCGGCGGGAAGACGTCCAGCCGCTCGGCGCCGCTGTCGCCGTAGGCGATGTCGAGCTGCGCCTGGGGCGACGCGGCACGGGCCAGCGCCGACGCTTCGGCCCAGCGCGCCAGGTGCTGCGGATGCTCCGCCACGCGGGCCCGGTTGTCGTACTGGGCCTCGAGCCATGCGGGGTCGAGACGGATTTTGCTCATCGGCGCTCCTGTCGCGGGCGGCGCTCCCGCGTGGCGCCGGATGTTAGACGCGCCGCGCGCGCCCCCCGGCCGCCCCGCCCGAGCCGGTGTAGACTCCGGCCCCTGCCGTGGGGACGTAGCTCAGCTGGGAGAGCGTCGCGTTCGCAATGCGAAGGTCGGGAGTTCGATCCTCCTCGTCTCCACCACAGATTTTTTGTTTGTGGATCAATGGTTTAGACCACTGCGAGAGTCGAGACTCGAGACTCCTAGAGGTCTGCGGAAGAGCGGCGATCACACTCTTGGCACAAGAAGTGAACGCCACAGGCCATCGCCGGCCTCAAGAAACCCACTTGCTCAACGAGCGTAGCTCCACGGCCCTTCCAGGGTCGTGGATTGGTTCGTCCTACTCGTGGGTTCTCTATGGCATCAATCCGCATCAAGCGCGCCGCTGACGGCAGCGTCAGCTTCCACGCCCAGGTTCGTCGAAAAGGCTTCCCTCCTCAAACAGCCACCTTCCGTCGGAAGTCCGACGCCACCCGCTGGGCTCAACAGGTGGAGGCGGACATGCGTGAGCGTCGCTTTTTCTCCGTCTTTGAGGCGGACCGACACACCGTTCGCGAGGCGATTGATCGCTTCCTTCAGGAAGTCGTTCCGACGCGCCCCTCCCAGCGACGCGACCTCGAGAGCCACCTTGGCTGGTGGCGAACCGAAGTCGGCGCATTTCGTCTTTCAGAACTGACTCCGGCTGTAGTAGCCGCGGCTCGAGACAAGCTTCTTCGCACCAAGACGGTACGCGGCAAGCTGCCAGCTCCCGCCACTGTGCTGCGAAAGATGGCGTCCCTGGCTGCAGCTCTGAAGGTCGTTCAGCGAGACTGGCAGTGGCTTGAGAGTTCGCCCATGGCAACGATCGCCAAGCCGAGACCTGGACGCGGTCGCGTCCGCTTCCTATCTGACGCTGAGCGAGAACGGCTGCTAGAGGCTTGTCAGCGGTCAAGCCTTCCTTGCCTTCACACAGTGGTTCTTCTTGCTCTATCGACAGGGATGAGGCTCGGCGAGGTGATGGGACTTCGGTGGGAAGTGCTGGACATTCGTGAGCAGCTCCCAGTCGGACACGCGCAACTCCTGCAGACCAAGAATGGCGAGCGGCGTCCAGTCGCGATCGCCGGGCCGGCCCTCGCTGCGGTTCGCGCCATGGCACACAGCCAACAGCTGGTCCTGGGACCTCAAAGGCCGCTACATGGACTGCTATTTCCAAGTCAGCGACTAAACGGGCGCAAACCAGTGGACATCCGCCGCCCCTGGACCGTCGCCGTGAAGGAGGCAGGCTTGGAGGACTTCCGCTTCCACGACCTCCGTCATTCGACCGCTAGCTATCTGGCCATGAACGGCGCCACACCGTCCGAAATCGCCGAAGTGCTGGGCCACAAGACGCTCACGATGGTCAAGCGCTATGCCCACCTGTCGCAGGCGCACACGGCCGCTGTAGTGGACAGCATGAACAAGCGCATCTTCGGCCAAGGGGGTGTGAAGTGAGAACTGAACGCCCAGATGGCAGAAACCCTGCGGACTACGCTCGCTTCCGCGACGCCGATCTAGAACGACTAGCGTGGGAGTTCTTGCGCCGTAGCGCAGCCTATCAAGTCGACTGTCAGCGATTCCTTGGCGGAGCCGCAGACGCAAAAGCGGTCGCCGCGAAGTGGTCTCTATTCGAGTTCAAGCACTATACGGACGGCTATAGCCGTGGGCGTAGGCCGCGCTTTCTTCCCACCTTGGTTCGGTCATTCCCCAACAGCGGCAGCACGGCACGCACACAGCGGGTGACACTTCAATCCGGTCAAATTGCGTTTGTCGTGAACGCTAGTGCGCTCGTGAACTGGTCGCAGGCAAAGGAAGCCCAGCTCAACCGACTATCGCGCCGGCTCAATGACTTTGTCTCAATCATTGGTGCGGACCATGTTGGGGAGCCTAAGCCGCTGCAGCCGAAGTCGCACAACTACATCGAGTGTCTGCAGATGCTCGACCTTCTCCACAGTGGAGCGAGCCCCGCCGAGATCAAGCAACTGATTCCCTCCATACGAATTCGCGGAGGCGAAGACGCAAGCGAACGCGCCGACCGCAACAAGCGCTTCTCAAACCTCAAAAGGCAAGCACTTGACCTCGCAACTAGAGGGTACATCGAACTGGCCATAGTAGGGGCAGCGCGACGACCACCCTATGGTCGCGACCTCACCAAGAAGCAAGGGGCTGTCCAGCCGGACAAGTACTCCTAAAACCAAGATGCGCTTAGCGCATACCTACATCAGGAAGGCCTCGAGCTGTGAAAGCAGCCCGGGGCCTCTTTCTTTCCTCGACCACACAACGCGACAAGTCCACAGTTGCAATCGCTGGCCAGCACCTATCGCAACCTGGAGTCGCAGATGTCAAAAGAGTCCCCCCATTCAATCCCAACACCCTCCGCATCCATTTCTGAAGCTCGAGGCCCAGCAGCTATCGCCCCCGTGCGCATAGTCGACGCAGAGGGGCCAACAGGTGTAAAGCTGTCCGTCCTTCGGCAGCTGTGGTTTCGGTCGCTCGATCGCGTCGCCGCGAACGGTCAGGTTCTGCCAGGAAACGGGTTTGCTCCAGCCTTCTTAAAGCTTGGGCGGGCCGTCTACGTTGACGTCGGAGCATTCCACGCGCTATGGCGCAAGGCTCAATCGCACCATACGGAAGTCCATGAGACCACCAGCCACCATACGCCGCCCCGAGGCGGCCGAAGGAGTCCGCAATGAACTCCAGAACGCCGGAAATGCTCTCACCGCACGAGCCTCTGCGCCTCATGCGCGCAGAACAACTCGTTCGCATGGAGCATCCACCGATCCGACAACACTGGGGACATTTAATTACCGATCGAATGCTCGGGATGGTGTACGCCGCACGGGGAAGCGGGAAGACATTCTTCGCCGTGGGCCTCTGCGTCTCAATCGCTTCTGGCAAACCCTTCTTGGGAAACAAGCCGAGCGAGCCCCGCCGAGTCGTCTACCTCGACGGCGAGATGGGATCCGTCCTGATGAGCAAGCGCCTCAAGGAGACGCAGGCGAGCCTCGGTGCTCGTCATCTGAAACGAATAAAGGTCCTCGCCCCAGACCTGTGCCCACGCAGCCTCCCCAGCCTGGCCACGAGAGACGGACAGAGGGAGATAGACAGGCTAATCCCCACCGATACCGAAGTCATTGTCGTAGACAACATGAGCTCCTGGAACAGGGGTGGAAGAGAGGACGCCGAGGGCTGGGGCACATGGCTCGATTGGATGCTACGGCACAAACACAGTGGGCGGACGATCATCATCGTGCACCATGCCAACAAAAACGGCGGGCAGCGAGGCACGAGCGCTCGCGAGGATCAGCTCGACTTCACCATCGCGCTGAGCCCTAAATCAGTTCAGAGCCAACCCGGTGCACTTTCATTTAGGCTCACGTGGGAAAAGCTGCGCAGCATCGGCCAAGCACACGCCGCCCCGATGGACGTTACTCGGGTCGAGGACGAAAAAACCGGGAAGATTACCTGGCAACACCAGAAGGCAGAGTCAACTCAAGACCGCCATCAGAGAGCCGTGCAGTTGAGAGCTCAAGGACAATCGCTAAGCGCGATCGCCAAACAAATCGGCGTCGACAAAAGCACGGTCAGCCGAATGCTGCGCCATCGAGCGTAGCAAGCGTTGCGCGTTGCACGGGCCCCAGGTTGGCTAGCCAGAAGCGGTGCCAATCGCTCCTCTGAGCACTCACTTCACGATCGCTCCGTGCAGCGCGCAACACCTTGAAGCCTTAAAGAGTCGCGAGAGGCAATGTGGTGGTGCG
>JAESGP010000221.1_pt1 | contig 14799 bp, 12 predicted proteins | sample 9269741 | NCBI WGS metagenome assembly JAESGP01 (sample SAMN15720684, study PRJNA650882) | algae metagenome | isolation source: Desmonostoc vinosum HA7617-LM4 and co-occurring heterotrophs from cave wall | place: USA: Waikapalae cave, Hawaii | collected 2011-05-27
GACCTCGAGGCGGTGCCGGCGCATTTCATAGCCGAGATCATCGACGGGGTTCTGGAGACGCATCCCCGGCCGAGACCGCGTCATGCGATCGCGGCGGCGGGGCTCGCGGGCGAGCTGGCACCGCCCTTCGGGCGCGGTCGTGGCGGACCCGGTGGCTGGATCTTCATGATCGAACCGGAACTCCATTTTGGCCGCCAGGTTCTGGTGCCAGATCTCGCCGGCTGGCGCCGCGAGCGGCTGCCGGCCGAACCGGATACGGCCTTCATCGAGACGCCGCCCGACTGGGTCTGCGAGATCATCTCTCCCTCGACCATCCGGCTCGACCGCGGACCCAAGCGCCGCATCTACGCGGAAGCGGGCGTCGGCCACCTCTGGCTGCTCGATCCGACGGACGGGGTGCTTGAGGCCTTCGCGCTGACCGGCCGGCAATGGCTGCTCGTCGGCACCGTCCAGCGCGGCGAGGCGGTGAGCCTGCCGCCCTTCGCCGCCATCTCGTTTCCGCTCGACGACCTGTTCGCCTTCGACGATCCAACCGCCCCGAATCCGCCAGAGACCTGACGCCAGGAATCGTTCCCATGCCGATCAACGTCCTGATGCCCGCGCTCTCGCCGACGATGGAGAAGGGCAACCTCGCCAAGTGGCTCAAGAAGGAGGGCGACGCGGTGAAGTCCGGCGACGTGCTCGCCGAGATCGAGACCGACAAGGCCACGATGGAGGTCGAGGCCATCGACGAGGGCGTGCTCGCGCGTATCCTGGTGCCCGAGGGCACGGCCGACGTGCCGGTGAACGACCTCATCGCCATCATCGCCTCCGACGGCGAGGACCCGGGCAGCGTGCAGGCCTCGGCCGGCGGCGCCAAGGCGGAGGCGCCCAAGGCTGGAGCTCCGAAGCCCGAGCCGACGGGCGCCGCGAACGCGACGCCGGGCGAGGGGACCATGTCGTATGCCCGCGTGAACGAGGCGCCCGAGGGCGCCAGGCCCGCGCAGGGTGCGCCAGCGAAGTCGAACGGCGCGGCTCCGGAGGGCCGTGTCTTCGCCTCACCGCTCGCCCGGCGCATCGCGGGACAGGAGGGCATCGACCTGTCGGCGGTGAAGGGCTCGGGCCCGCACGGAAGGGTGATCGAGCGCGACGTGCGCGCGGCCCTGGAGGCCGGCACGGGCAAGGCGGCCCCGGCCGCGAAGGCGGCGCCTGAGACGGGCAAGGCCACGGAGGTGCCGCTGCCCCCGGCGAAGGCCGCTACCGGGACGCCCGGGCTCACGGCCGACCAGGTCCGCGGCTTCTACGCCAAGGGCACCTACGAGGAGGTGCCCCTCGACGGGATGCGCAAGACCATCGCCAAGCGCCTCACCGAGGCGATGCAGGTGGCCCCGCACTTCTACCTCACCGTCGATTGCGAGCTCGACGCTCTCATGACCCTGCGCGAGCAGCTCAACGGCAGCGCCGCCAAGGACAAGGACGGCAAGCCGGCCTTCAAGCTCTCGGTGAACGACTTCGTCATCAAGGCGATGGGCCTCGCGCTGATGCGGGTGCCGGCGGCCAACGCCGTCTGGGCCGAGGACCGGATCCTGCGCTTCGACAACGCCGAGGTCGGCGTGGCGGTCGCCATCGACGGCGGGTTGTTCACGCCCGTGATCCGCCAGGCCGACCGGAAGACGCTCTCGACCATCTCCAACGAGATGAAGGATTTTGCGAGTCGCGCCCGGGCGAAGAAGCTCAAGCCCGAGGAGTACCAGGGCGGCGTCACCTCCGTGTCCAACCTCGGCATGTTCGGCATCAAGCACTTCACGGCGGTGATCAACCCGCCGCAATCGACCATCCTCGCGGTGGGCGCGGGCGAGAAGCGCGTGGTGGTGAAGGACGGCGCGCCGGCGGTGGTGCAGATGATGACCTGCACCCTCTCCTGCGACCACCGGGTGCTCGACGGGGCGCTGGGCGCCGAGCTGATCTCGGCCTTCAAGGGCCTGATCGAGAAGCCGATGGGGATGCTGGTGTGAGGGGCGGGTGATGCGAGAGACCGACACCGTCCTCGACACGATCTTTGCCCGCCAGCCCGGCGGAGCCACCCCCACCCCCGGCCCCTCCCCGCATGGGGGAGGGGAGTAGGAGCGCACCATGCCCGACACCTACGACATCCTCGTCATTGGCGCCGGTCCCGGCGGCTACGTCGCGGCGATCCGGGCGGCGCAGCTCGGGTTCAAGACGGCGGTGGTCGATCGCGAGCACTTAGGGGGCATCTGCCTGAACTGGGGCTGCATCCCGACGAAGGCGCTGCTGCGCACGGCCGAGATCTACCACTACATGCAGCACGCCGGCGATTACGGGCTCTCGGCGAAAGAGGTCTCGTTCGACACCGCGGCGGTGGTGAAGCGCTCGCGCGGGGTCTCGTCCCGGCTCAACGGCGGCGTCGGGATGCTCTTGAAGAAGAACAAGGTCGACGTGATCTGGGGCGAGGCCTCGGTCGATGCGGCGGCCAAGGGCAACCAGCCCGGCAAGGTCACGGTGAAGGAGACGAGCCGCGCGCCGGCGCCCAAGGGCGCGCTCGGGGCGGGCTCCTACGAGGCCAAGCACATCATCGTCGCGACCGGCGCGCGCCCCCGCGCCATCCCCGGCATCGAGCCGGATAAGAAACAAATCTGGACCTACTACGAGGCCATGGTCCCCGAGAGCATGCCCAAGAGCCTGCTGGTGATGGGCTCGGGCGCCATCGGCATCGAGTTCGCCTCGTTCTACCGCACCATGGGCGCCGAGGTGACGGTGATCGAGCTGCTGCCGCAGATCCTCCCCGTCGAGGATACGGAGATCGCCGGGCTCGCCCGCAAGCGCTTCGAGAAGCAGGGCATCAAGATCCTCACCGGCGCCAAGGTGACGAAGGTGGAGAAGGCCGCCGATTCCGTCACCGCCACCATTGAGGGCGCGGACGGCAAGTCGCAGACCCTCACGGCCGAGAAGCTGATCTCGGCCGTCGGCGTCGTCGGCAATATCGAGGGGATCGGGCTGGAGAAGCTCGGGGTGAAGATCGAGCGCGGCATCGTCGTCACCGACGGGCTCGGGCGCACCAACGTGCCCGGCCTCTACGCGATCGGGGACGTCGCCGGCCCGCCGATGCTCGCCCACAAGGCCGAGCACGAGGGCGTGCTCTGCGTCGAGACCATCAAGGGGCTGCACACCCACGCCATGGACAAGGCCAAGATCCCCGGCTGCACCTATTGCCAGCCGCAGATCGCGAGCGTCGGCCTCACCGAGGCCAAGGCCAAGGAGCAGGGTTTTGCCGTGAAGGTCGGCCGCTTCCCCTTCGCGGGCAACGGCAAGGCGATCGCGCTGGGCGAGCCGGACGGGTTGATCAAGACCGTGTTCGACGCCAAGACCGGGCAATTGCTCGGCGCCCACATGGTCGGGGCCGAGGTCACCGAGCTGATCCAGGGCTACGTGGTGGCGATGAACTTGGAGACCACCGAGGAGGACCTGATGCACACGGTCTTCCCGCACCCGACGCTCTCCGAGATGATGCACGAGAGCGTGCTGGATGCGTATGGACGGGTGATCCACACGTAGCGCCTCTCCTCCCCCTTGCGCGGAGGAGCCGGAGGTGGGGGTGGTTGGGTGACCTGCTGCGGAGGCCAGCGGAACCACCCCCACCCCGAACCCCTCCCCACAAGGGGGAGGGGAGAGCCCTTATCTCAGCGGCTCGGCGCCGGCGCACCCTTGCCCGAGGCACCCGGCGAGGAGCCCGAGCCGGCATCGTTGGCGCCGGTGCTGTTCGTGGTGCCCGAGCGGCTGGTGCTGCCCGTCGTGGGGCCGCTACCCGAGGCGCCGGGCGACGACCCCGCCCCGGCGTCGTTCGGGCCCGTGCTATTCTGGGTGCCGGACCGGCTGGTCCCGGAGCCGGAGCCCCCGGCCGCCGCGACGGCGACGGAGCCCAGGAGGATCGTACCGGCGACGGCGAGCGTTTTGAAATGCATTGTTTCTCTCCCTAATGGTGGCGTTGCACACGCCGAGGTCAACATCCGACAGAGGTGCGACGTTCCGGCACGGAGGGGAGGGGTCTTACGGCGCGCTGCCGTGCCTTTCCCCCTAGCGGGGGAGGCGTTGAAGGTGAGGGTGGCTGGGTGACCTCAGACTGACGCAAGCGGAATCATTCCCTTGCGCGACATACCGCTGGCTGTCGATACTCTGGCAGCCGCCATGTCTTCCCAAACCGTCATCCCGGGGCTGCGCAGCGGAACCAGGGATACATAGCCACTAATCAGGTTCGTTACCTCTCCAAGCGTTTAGGACGCCAGGAGAGCCGTTCACCATCCAACCCCAACGGTCGTGTCTGTGCGCTTCCATTTGGCCATTTCTGATAATATAGGGTAATGGTGCGTTGATTTTTCCCTCAGAAAGAGCCTTCCTAAATTCGTGTAAAGAGGAAAAAATCGATCGTGGATTATACGATCGATCCGAATCTCCTAAAAATTCAAAGTAAATACTAAATCTACTAATTAAAAAGTCAAGATCTTTGTCATTTATTTCCTCTTTAACTGTAATATCTATAACTTTCGGCTTTATATTGTGCGCGGTGAGTATATCGTACGCCTTCGCCATCTCAACCTTATAATGTGGGCTTGTGAGTACTATGCAATATTCGTCGGATAGTGAACAAATTCTATAATAGTTACTCTTTAATTCAACCTGCTTCCAAGTTAATGAACGCATAACTCGATCAGTATCGCCAGTTGCGACATGTATTACACGCTGGCCCTGATCTTTTAAATAAGACAGAAGTGGTATAAAGTCTTGATCACTGGAAACTACTGCTAGAAAATCGTGCTCGCGCATCGTCATGTGCTTGATTGTTTCGACCGCCAGGAGTACATCAACACCCGATTCTGTTGCGCGAGATATTGAGTCTCCACAACTATTACATTTTATCGAAGTCTCCTTGCGGACGCGCTCCTTAAACTCAAAGAACAAACCGGGCAAATGCCCATATTTGTCTAGTGTTTTGTTCACAAAATCATTTTCTTTCGGACTACTCTTTGAATAAGATCCAAATATATAGCATCCTGCAAGCTCCCCGGAAGTGTCGTCGCCATACCCACGATGGGTTTCTTGAACTATTTGGTCCGCAAGACTGTTCCATACGACATCTATATCGAACGTAGTCTGCTTTCGCGCGTTTATCACAACATTCCAAAAGTCAATGAAAATCTTTATTCGCCGCCGGCCAGGTTGAACGACTCTGATCGTATCCCGTAAGCTCATGGTTGTGCCTACACTAACCTCAAATATTTATGCGTCCTAGATTTAAGCAACCCGATCACTGCGTCCCCTGCACCCCACTCACCCGCCAAACCACCTTCCCCACATCATCGCTCACCAGCAACGCCCCGGTCTTGTCCAAGATCACCCCCACCGGCCGCCCCTGCGCCTTCTCCTCCGCGTTGAGGAACCCGGTGAGCACGTCCACCGGCTGGCCCGCGGGCTTGCCGTCCTGGAAGGGCACGTAGATCACCTTGTAGCCGCTCTTCGGGCGGCGGTTCCACGAGCCGTGCTGGGCCACGAACAGCCCGCTCTTCCAGGCCTCCGGCAGGCTCGAGACCATCGAGAAGGCGATGCCGAGCGAGGCCGTGTGGGTGCCCACCGCGTAGTCCGGCGTGATCGCCTTGGCGACCAGGTCGGGCCGGGGCGGCTGCACGCGTTCGTCGATGGTCTGGCCCCAGTAGGAATAAGGCCAGCCGTAGAAGCCGCCCTCCTTCACGGAGGTGATGTAGTCGGGCACGAGGTCGCTGCCGATCTCGTCGCGCTCGTTCACCGCCGTCCAGAGGGCGCCGGTCTTGGGCTCGAAGGCGAGGCCGTTGGGGTTGCGCAGGCCCGTCGCGAACTCGCGCATCTGCTTGGTCGCGATCGTGTATTCCCAGATCGCGGCGCGGCCCTTCTCCAGCTCCAGGCCGTTCTCGGCGACGTTGCTGTTCGAGCCGACGGTGATGAACAGCTTTTGGCCGTCCGGGCTGGCAATGACGTTCTTGGTCCAGTGGTGGTTGATGCCGGCGGGCAGGTCGACGACCTTCTCAGGCGCGGCGGTGATCTCGGTCTGGCCCGGCTGGTAGGGCACCTTCACCAGCGCGTCGGCATTGGCGACGTAGAGGTCGCCCCCGACCAGCGCCATGCCGAAGGGCGAGTGCAGGCCCTTCAGGAAGACGTGGCGCTCCTCGGCGACGCCGTCGCCGTCCTTGTCGCGCAGGAGCATGATGCGGTCGGGGCTCGGCACGCCGGCGCCGGCCATGCTCTTCACCTTGTCGGCGACCCAGTCGGCGATGCCGGTGGAGGGGTCGTCGGTCTTCGGCTTGTTGGCCTCGGCCACCAGCACGTCGCCGTTGGGCAGGAGGTGGAGCCAGCGGGGATGGTCGAACCCCTCCGCGAAGGCCGCGACCTGGAGGCCCTGCGCGGGCTGCGGCTTGGCGCCGTTCGCCCAGCGCTCGACGCGGGCGATGTTCACCGTCGGCATCAGGGTCGGGTTGGGCTTCGGCAGCGTGGGACTTGCACCCGTGCCCTGCGCGACGTCGAGGCTCGCGCGCTCGGGGTAGACGATGAAGCGGACGAAGGCGGCCCCGCCGAGAAGGATCACGGCCAGGGCCGAAAGGCCGATCATCGTTCCGGTGCGCATGGCCTTCTCCCGAGCCGGCGCTCGGGTGAGCGCTCACGGCGGGATAAAGCGCGACCTTGGGTTTCGCTCCCTGCGGCAGGAGAGGGCGCTTCCCTCCCCCTTGCGGGGAGGGATTGAGGGTGGGGGTGGTTCCGCCTGGTGAGCGGGCGGGTCACCGAGCCACCCCCACCTCCAACTCCTCCCCGCAAGGGGGAGGAGAGCCGCGCCTCACCCCGTCAGCCCGACTCGCTGCGGGGCCCTGGCGCCGCCGACGCGCGCGCCCGCGGGCAGGCGCGGCCTGACCTCACGCTGCGGCGCCTGGCCGGGCGCGTAATTCCCAAAGTCCTCGTGGAACTGGTCGACGATCTCGCCCGAGGTCTCCAGGCAGCGCGCGAGGTACTGGGGCAGGGACGGGGGCGGCGCGAAGCCCTCGCTGAGCAGGCGGTCGTTCGAGAAGGTCACGTTGAGGGCGCAGAATCGGTAATAGGCCTGCAGCGCCCGCATCATCGCGACCTTGATCGCCTCGTCGAGGCCGAACACCTCCGCGAACCGAGCCTGGAGCCGGGCGCGGTCGCCCGCCGCGAAGGGCTCGTAGAAGCGCGTGCCGCCCTCCGGGTCCGCCGCCTCGAAGGCGTGGGCCAGGGCGTCCCACCGCGTGCAGTGCCGCTCGCCGCCGGAGAGGTGGTAGACCTTGTGGGCCAGCGCGGGCCGGTCGAGCATCGCGATCAGGGTGTCGGCGACCCAGTCGGCCGGCACGATGTCGATGGCGCCGTCGGGATCGCAGGAGAGCAGGCGGAGCTTGTCGCCGGCCCGCATCACCCAGAGGATGCTGGAGCCGGGCCGGGCGCCGAGCGCCGTGTGCCCGATCACGATGGAGGGCCGCGCCACCACCAGCGGCAGGTCGGGGAATTGCTGCGCGAGCGACATCTCGGCCGCCGCCTTCGAGGCGCTGTAATGGACGAGGTGGTTCGCGTCGTGGGCGGGGTACCGCGTCTCGTCGATCAATCCGGCCGGCGCGGCGCCGCAGATCATCGCCGTGCTGACATGGAGGAAGCGCGTGAGCCCCTTCATCCGCGAGGCGCGGCGGGCCAGCGCCAGGGTGCCGTCGTGGTTGGTTTTGTGCACCTTCTCCTGCGCCCACCACGAGGTGTCGGCGGCCAGGTGCAGGACCTGCGTGACGGAGTCGAGCCGGGCATCGTTGATCCGGTCGGCCTGGGTGAAGTCCCCGGCCACGACCTCCACGCGCTGCGCCAGGCGCTGGGCGGTCAGCGGGTTGGTGAAGCGCCCGAGGCGCGCGGCGATGCGCTGGCGCCCGGCCTCGGCGTCGGGGGCCCGCACCAGGCAGACCCATTGCGCCGGGTGGTTCGAGGTCAAGGCGCGGTGCAGCACCGCGCCGCCGATCAGACCCGTCGCACCCGTCAACAGAACTCGGTTCACCGCGTGATCTCCTCAACCACAGGCTTTATCCCACCGACGGTTCCCCGAGAGGATAGTTAAAGATTGGATATCAACAAGCAAAAACATTGATGCGAACAACCTTCCAGGCGTTACAGAACTATTATCCTTACAATACCGTAAACAAACGTGGTTAATGCGCGGCACGTAGTACTATCGTACAGGGTGCCGTTGGTTGAGGCAGGCATGCGGAAGCCTTCGCCGCCATGGTGGCGGCCGAGGGGTATGGCGTGGAAGCGTTCTTGAAGGCTTGGGAGGCAGCTTAACCATTTACGCCCGAAGCGCAATCTGTGTTTGCGGCGGGAGTGTTTTCCCGCGCCCCGGGCGAGGGTCCCTGCGCGCGGCACCCCGCCACGCCGGTTTGCCCTGAGCGGCGCGAATCCCTAGATCAGGGATCGGACGCCCGCGAAGGGCGCCTCCTGCGGTGTGTCATGCCCGTCGTCCTCGACCTCCTGCACAACGATCGGCGCCCCCGCCACCCCGAGAAGGCGCGCCGGCCGGATTCCCCCGTCCAGCGCAAGCCCGAGTGGATCCGCGTCAAGGCGCCGGGCTCGCCGGCCTACGCGGAGACCCGCGCCATCGTGCGCGAGCACGGCCTCGTCACCGTCTGCGAGGAGGCGGGCTGCCCCAATATCGGCGAGTGCTGGGAGAAGCGGCACGCCACCTTCATGATCCTCGGCGACACCTGCACGCGGGCCTGCGCCTTCTGCAACGTGCGCACGGGCCTGCCCGAGGGGCTGGACGCGGACGAGCCCGAGAAGGTGGCCGACGCGGTGGCCAAGCTCGGCCTGCATCACGTCGTCATCACCTCCGTCGACCGCGACGACCTCGACGACGGCGGCGCCGCGCATTTCGCCCGCACCATCCGGGCGATCCGCGGCCAGAGCCCCGGCACCACGATCGAGGTGCTGACCCCGGATTTCCTGCGCAAGGCCGGCGCCCTCGAAGCCGTGGTCGAGGCGAGGCCCGACGTCTTCAACCACAACCTCGAGACGGTGCCGGCGAAGTATCTCACCGTGCGCCCCGGCGCCCGCTACTTCCACTCCGTGCGGCTGTTGCAGCGGGCCAAGGAGCTCGACCCGACGCTCTTCACCAAGTCCGGCATCATGGTGGGCCTGGGGGAAGAGCGGAACGAGGTCGTGCAGCTCATGGACGACCTGCGCTCGGCCGAGGTCGATTTCCTCACCATCGGCCAGTACCTTCAGCCGACGAAGAAGCACCATCCCGTGATGCGCTTCGTGCCCCCCGACGAGTTCAAGGGTTACGAGACGACGGCCTACGCCAAGGGCTTCCTCCTCGTCTCGGCGACCCCGCTGACGCGCTCCTCCCACCATGCCGGCGAGGATTTCGCGCGCCTCAAGGCGGCCCGCCTCGCCCGTCTCGCCCCCGCCTGAGGTTCCCTTGCCCGCCTTCCGGATCACCCGCACCGTGCGGCACTCGCCGCAGCAGATGTACGACCTCGTCGCCGACATCGAGCGCTACCCCGAGTTCCTGCCGCTCTGCGAGTCGCTCCGCGTCCTGCGCAGCCAGCCCGGGCCCGACGGCACGGAGATCCGCGTCGCCGAGATGGGGGTCGGCTACAAGGCGATCCGCGAGCGCTTCACCACCCGCGTCACCCTGGACCCGGCGAACCGGCGCATCCTGGCCGAATACGTCGACGGCCCGTTCCGGCACCTCGAGAACCGCTGGGCCTTCAAGGAGGGCGCCGGTGGCGCCTGCGACGTCGAGTTCTTCATCACCTACGAGTTCAAGAGCCGCACGCTCGGGCTCCTCATGGGCACGATGTTCGACCGCGCCTTCCGCAAGTTCACCGACGCCTTCGAGGCGCGGGCGAACCGGGTCTACGGGGCGGCGTGACCCTCAGGTCTTGAGCTGGGCCACCGTGTAGGAGGGCGTCAGCTTCGATCCGCTGAGAAAGGTCTTGATGATATCCGGGAAGATCTTGAGGGAGTGGGCGTAGGTGGCGGTCACGACGATCCCGGTCTGGCCGATCGGGATCGCCTTCACCGCCGCCGCGATCTCGTCGGCATTTAGAGCGGTGCCTGCCGGACTCGCATAGCGGGCGACGGGGACGACCGTGGCCATCTCCACCTGGAACATTCTGAGCGTGATCTTGTCCGTGGCGAGTTGCGGAGCGATGTTCGTCTTGGCCGCGTCGGTGGCGTAGCCGTCCATCTCGGTCTTGCAGCTCGTCCCCTGGTCCTGACAATCCGACCAGACGCGGGCGTACTGGGTCGCGAGGCGGTTCGTCTGATTGTAGACGTGGAAGGTGAGACCGAACTCGACGGCCCCCGCGCCGAGCAGCAGCATCGGGGGCACGACCAGGCAGAATTCGATGGCGGCATTGCCGCGCGTCGAACGGAGGAGGCGGCTGACGGACCTGCGCATCGCCTATCGCCCCTGACGCCGCAGCAGCACGGCCGCGGTGACCTTCGTGAGATTCGAGAAGCCGGGCGCGATCGCGACCACCGGGGTCTGGGCGCGCAGGACGAGGACGCTTCGGGTATCGCTGCCGCCGTAATCGTTGACGCCGTCGGTGATCGGGACGACCGCGCCCGAGAGGGCGGCCATCGGGCGGATCTCCACGGCGAAGGACGGATCGGTCTTGGTAATCAGGCCGTGGGCCTTGGTGGCGATATTGTCCTTCAGCGTCTCCGCGGACGGAAAGACCGGACTGGTGGCGTAGTTGAAGCTGTTGCGAATTTCGTCGGCGGTTTTGATCAGGCCCGTGTTGAGCGCCGATTGTGTCATGTAATAGAGGCCGATCTGCAGGAAATACAGCAGCAGAATGAAGAACGGCCCGCAGACGAGGGCGAACTCCACCGCCGATGCGCCGCTCGACTCCCGTCCGAAGCGGGAAAGGCGGCGCCGGGTCGCGGTTCGGATCGGGAAAGGCGTCATTGCCGCGGCGCCGGCGGCACGAAGGGATCGGCGATGATATAGAAGTCGTTGCCGAAGGAGAGGCGGGAGTCCGGAGCCGGGCCGGGCGTCGGGATCGTGACGGCGCTGGGCGGAGACAGCATGTAGGGGCTTCCGAGCGCGGTGAGCTTGACGTCGTCGATGGCCGGGCCGTTGCCCGTGCCGTAGACCTCGTCGCCCTGCGCCGAGAAGGTGAGCCAGTACCAGCCGGGCTTGGTGATCTTGACGGTGGGGCTGCGCCCCCACCAGTTGTGGCCGGAGACGTAGCCGCAGGTGTCGATCACCGGGTTGTTGACGGTGGAATCGTAGTTGAGCCAGTTCACCTTGTCCGGCTGGACGGTCGGCGTCACCGATGTCGTGCCGTCGGGATTGGTGTAGGTCGCCTGGCCTCCCAACGTGGTCTGTGTTGTGGTGGAGGGCAGAGTGGTGGTTTCCTCCCAAGTTCTAGTGGTGCACTGTTGAAATGGGGGTGGAAGAAAAGGAAAGCGACAGGTCGTTTCGGATCGTTGGGTTCTCTGGGTTCCACCTGGAGTCGTGACTGCCTTTCCCAGCGCCGTATTCGGATTGAGGGTGCTCACGAGCTGCCCGTGGGCCAGGAACACGCCCAGCACGTTCGTCCCGCGAGTGATGTCGGCGGTGTTCGTGGCATAGCGCGCTCGCCCGGACGCCTTGGTCTGAGACATCGGATAGAGCGACCCCGAACGCGGCGCCGACGTGCAATCGGTGCCGAAAATGTTCGACGGCCCGCTGTAATCGATCATCGAGATGTAGCTGTAGCTGATACTGTAATATCCGGGAGCGAGCAGAAACTTCCGGCTGATGAGACGATTGAGGGGATCCGGGCCGGTCGAGAAGCCGTCCCATCCCTGCAACGAGACGTACTGGCTGCCCTGAAAGGCACCCTGCAACCACATATTGACCTGATTGTAGGGGCCCGTCGCCCAGCCGCTGGCGGCTTGGCTCGGCCATCCGGATTGCGGTGTCCCGCTCGTCCCGACGCTGTTGGCGAGGTTTCCGCCCTTCGCGCGGTTGAATGCGATGGCGGGATCCTGGCTGTAGGTCGGTCTGTCGAACGAATCCTGGAACAGGATCTTGTTCGTTCCGAAATTGTTCGCCGCCTGCCAGCTCGCCGGGAAATTGTCCTGCGGCGTTCCACGGCAGGTGTCGATGCACAGCCGGATGTTGTCGATCTGGCCGCCGTAGCTGTCGTTCTGCCCATCCGCGGCGAAGGAGAGCCAGTAATAGCTCGAACTCGTCACCCTGATGCGGACGCTGCGCTCGATCCAGTTGAACCCGTAGACGCACATGTCGATCAGGTTGGCGCCGGCGAGCTTCTGGGTGCCGTCGATCGTGTCGTGGAGGGGCGCGGCCGCGAACGTGTCGCCGGTCCGGTCGAGATAGACGTTGATCTGGTTGGTGCGCAGGGCGTCGGACACGCGACCGCCCACCGGCGACCGGTCGTTCGCCCAGGTGAGGTCGCTCGCGGCGGAGCCGCAGAGATAGAGCGGATCGTAGTTGGGATAGCTGACGCGGCTTCGATAGAAGTAGCGCAGCTCGTAATTGCCTGCCGCAAGCTTCACCCGCGTAGAAATGGATGAGTTGCCGGCGCTGCCCGAGCCGTTGTCACAATCCAGCTCGGCCGCCCGCCTGCCCTCGACCACCGTGGCGTTGATGATCCCGGCCGGATTGGTCTCGAGACAATATCCGGCGCTGTACCAGGCGGTGCCGCTGGCCCCGGTGTAGATCGGGTTCGTACCCATGCCGTTCGCGGGCGTGGATAGGAACATTTTCTCGGTTCCGTTCGGCGACAAGGCATTGATGAACGCCGTGCTGGGCGTCGGCTTGGCCTCGAACCCCTCGCTGGCGACGACGCTTGCATCTCCGTTGCCGGAACTCGACCCCGGGCTGTCGTAGCAATGGGAGGTCGCGGAGATCGGAAGCGTCTCGATCCGCACGATCTTCAGGAAAGCCGTCGGCACGGCCAGCGACAGATCCACGTAGGCCGGCCCGTCCTGGACGGACCTGAACGCGTAGGTCGGAGTCCAGCTCATCTTCTGCGCGCTCAAGGCGGAGTCGATATAGGCATTGACGCTGGCCGCGTAGGACTTGCCGCCCGACGGGATGGCGGCATCCGCCCTGGCGAGCTGCAGGACGCTCGGGCGGCTCGCGAACTGGCAGGCGAGGGCCGCGACCTCGGAGAGCTTCTGGCGGGCGTTGTAGGTCCGCATCAGATCGAGGCTGCCCCCGGCAAGCGCGACCAGAACGACCGCCACCAAGCCGAAGATCATGGCGATCTGGCCGTCCTCAGCGGAGCCGAACCGACCACCCTGCGCGAGGGCTCGCTTGATATTGAATAAAGACAATCCAGACATCCCGCTCACACCGGATGTGAGAGCTAGAGCGGGATTCTACAAATATTGCGTTAAATCTGTACCAGACTAAGCGATGGACTAAACTGAATTCATTTCGGCGTCGGTCCGCGCGACGCCCCGGCGCAGGGACGTTGCCCGATCGAACGCGGCTGCTCGTCCTGTCAGTCTTGCCCGCGATGCGCGTCCAGAAGCGCCGCTTCCAGCAGCGCCAAGGCGTCCGCCAGGGCCGCGAGACGGACGCCACCTCTGCCGAGGTCGCCATAGCGGCGTTCCAGGTGCCGGGTGCCGCCGCGGAGGGCGAGGCCGAAATGCACGAGCCCCACCGGCTTCTCGGCGCTGCCGCCCCCGGGACCCGCGATGCCGGTGATCGCCACGGCCGCGTCGGCCTCGGACCGCGCGAGCGCGCCCTCCGCCATGGCCCGGGCCACGGGCTCGCTCACGGCGCCGTGCGCGGCGATGAGATCCGCCGGCACGCCGAGCATCTCGGTCTTGGCGGCGTTCGAGTAGGTGACGAAGCCGCGCTCCACCACCGCCGAGGAGCCCGGCACCGCCGTCAGCAGGCCGGCGACGAGGCCGCCCGTGCAGGATTCCGCCGTGGCGATCCGCCGGCCGGCCGCCGCGTAGGCGGCGACCAGCGCCTCGGCCCGCGCCAGAAGCGCGGGATCGTCGATCACGAGCGGCGCTCGGCGGTCTCCGCCGCGTCGTCGAGCTCGGCGCAGATCTCCGGCAGGCGGATCGTGGCGGCGGCCTGGGCGGCGAGGCCCTCGGCGCGGCCGACGAAGCCGAGCTTCTCCGTCGTCGTCGCCTTGATCGAGACGGAGGTCAGCGGCACGTCGCAGATCGTGGCGATCCGGGCCCGGATGGCCTCGCGATGCGGGCCGATGCGCGGCGCCTCCGCCAGCACGGTGACGTCGAGATGGTCGATCCGGCCGCCGCGCTCCCGCACCAGCGCGACCGCATGCGCGAGGAACCGGTCCGAGGACGCGCCGCGCCACTTCTCGTCGCTCGGCGGGAAATGCGTGCCGATGTCGCCCTCGGCGATGGCGCCGAGCAGCGCGTCGGTGAGCGCGTGCAGCGCCACGTCGCCGTCGGAATGAGCGAGCACGCCCCGGTCGGCCGGGATCCTCACGCCGCCGAGCCAGACATGGTCGCCCTCGGTGAAGGCGTGGACGTCGAAGCCGGTGCCGAGGCGGGTCACGTAATTCGTCATGGCGGGAGCCTCGGTTCGGTGGGTCGCGGAGAAGTCGCGGTCGGCCGCGATCAGGTCGGCGGCCTGCGTGATCTTGCGGTTGCGAATGTCGCCCTCGAAGACGACGACGTCGAGCCCGGCCCATTCGGCCAGCGCGCCGTCGTCCGTGAAGGCGTCGAGGCCGGCGTCGCCCGCCCGGCGGTGCGCGTCGAGGAGGGAGGCGAAGGCGAAGGCCTGCG
>JAESGP010000222.1_pt1 | contig 14712 bp, 19 predicted proteins | sample 9269741 | NCBI WGS metagenome assembly JAESGP01 (sample SAMN15720684, study PRJNA650882) | algae metagenome | isolation source: Desmonostoc vinosum HA7617-LM4 and co-occurring heterotrophs from cave wall | place: USA: Waikapalae cave, Hawaii | collected 2011-05-27
CACATGCGCTGTGCAGCAAGAGCCGAACCCAGGACGAAACCAGGAGCTGCGGCAACCGTCGCATAGAGTGCGCCAGGAAGGAAGCGGGCCATATTCGCCGGGTGGAGTGTGACGCCTAACGTTCGAGGTGAGGCGGGACCGACGGTATTGGGCAAGGCCCGCGCGGAGCCATGATAGACGCGCTGGCGTAGCGCGGGCCTTGACCAATGCCGTTGGGCCTCGCCTCGACCGAGGGGTTAGGCCGCAGTCTTCGGCCTGGCCGGCAAGGGAACTCAGGCTCTGGCATTGAGTGGCAGCTGCGATGGGCGTTGCATTCGCGTGACTATGCCCTGGACTTCGTGCCAGCCGGCGACACCTGCCACCTGGACTGGCTTCACTTGTCCGCTACCGACACGAGCTTGAGGCGAGCTCCGGCGCAAGCCTTGACGCTCACCGAGGACTTCGACACTTCGAAGTGCTTTGCGACCAGTGCGACCAGTTCCGCGTTCGCCTTTCCTTCGACGGGTGGTGCTTTCACGATGGCGATGAACGTTCCGTCTGGCTGCGGCTCGAGGGTGCTGATTCGCGCGCCCGGGCGGACCTTGACCTGGATGATGGGCATCTGCCGGCTTTTCTCTCGGGTGGTGTGCAGCGGCGGTGCGTTCTCTGCGGCCTAACGTTCGAGGTGAGGCGGGACCAGCGGCATTGGGCAAGGCCCGCGCGGAGCCATGATAGACGCAGCGGCGTAGCGCGGGCCTTGACCAATGCCGTTGGGCCTCGCCTCGACCGAGGGGTTAGGCCTCACTGAACAGCGTGGAAGCAAGTTTTCTGAAGTGCGGCCGGGGGCGGAATGCGCAGGAGAACACTCAGTCCCCAGTGAACTTGACGTAGGTATGCGTCTGGTCGACTGTGAGTTCAACCAACCGAACGACATTTTCGAGATGAACCCTTTCCTCTGGGTCCACGCTCTGCTTGAGCTCGGATCTCAGTTCTGCAAGCAGATGAGGAACTTGGCTCTGATTGAAGATCGCATCGCCCCAAGGATCAATGAACTGAATGCACTTCGACTCGGAGAACATGTACCAACGTTCGATCGCAAGACGAGTGAGGCATTGACATGGGTCGAAGACCTCTTGCTTCGACTCCCCGTCCTCTGTGATCCAAGCAGCGTTGATGCCCATGCTGGGTACGATCGTGAGGCCTAACGTTCGAGCTAAGCTGCCCGCGGAGGCAGGTACTGTAAGCCCGGACTGAGACAATGTACGGAGTACCTCAGGCCGGGCTTACAGTGCCTGCCGTAGCGGGTCAGCTTGAGCGAGGGGTTAGGCCTCGCCCAAAGTGAGCCACGGTACTTGCGCACTCTAGTGCTACTTCTTCTGGCGGCGAGTGAGAAAGCCAAAGCGCGCGATGTCAGCGTGTGCAACCGCCAAAGCAAAACTCTCGGGAACGCAGTTCGCGGCCGCAGCTTTGCGGATGTCATCAGGGCTGGTGAGCCCATGCTTTAGCGCGGGCCTTGACCAATGCCGTTGGGCCTCGCCTCGACCGAGGGGTTAGGCCGCAGTCTTCGGCCTGGCCGGCAAGGGAACCCCGGCTCCGGCATTGAGTGGCAGGTGTGATGGGCGTTGCTCATGCGCGTGACTATGCCTTGGGCTTCGTGCCGGCTGACGGCACCTGCCACCTAGACTGGGTTCACTTGTCCGCTACCGAGACGAGCTTGAGGCGAGCTCCGGCGCCAGCCTTGAGGCTCACCGAGAACTTTGATACTTCGAAGTGCTTTGCGACCAGTGCGACCAGTTCCGCGTTCGCCTTTCCGTCGACGGGTGGTGCTTTCACGCTGGCGATGAACCTTCCGTCGGGCTGCGGCTCAAGGGTGCTGATTCGCGCGCCCGGGCGGACCTTCACCTGGATGATGGGCATGTGCCGGCTGTTCTCTCGGGTGGTGTGCAGCGGCGGTGCGTTCTCTGCGGCCTAACATTCGAGTTGAGCCGCGCGCGGAGGCGGGCGGCGTAAGCCTGGTGCGCGAAAATGCACGGAGTACCGCGGACCAGGCTTACGCTGCCTGCCGTAGCGCGTCGGCTCGAACGAGGGGTTAGGCGTCACTGCGAAGGGCACGACGGAGCGTTTGCTGGGAGCCGGTACATTACTTCGTCTGTGTCCTCGCCGTGAAGCCGATAGCGATAGGTAGCTTGGTCGACGGACAGGACATCGACGCAGAAGGCATGCCGAAGGGGGAGTAATGGATCATTGGACTCCGTTACCTTGAAGCAAACCGTCCGCTGCTTGATGGTGTACGAAGCTGACACGCGCATCAGTTCAGGCAGGTCAGGCACGATCGCGCAGGCCGTGATGCTGCCATCAGCAAGTATCTCCTCGTGCGAGTTGCAGCGCTGGCCATCCGATCCTCGGAGGCACCACTTTCCGAGCAGCACTTGCTTCAGTGTTTCTTCTTCTGAAGGTTGCGGGGTTGAGCACGACATCAACGCCGAAGCCGTCAGTGCGAGGGCGACGTGGGTGAAACGCATTGTGTGTGACGCCTAACGTAAAGGTGAGGCGGGACCGACGGTGTTGGGCTTGGCCCGCGAGGCGCATCATAGACAGCGAGCGGCTCGTGGGCCAAGCGCAACGCCGTTGGGCCTCGCCTCGACCGATGGGTTAGGCGGCGCGGTGAGCGAAGGCACGGCGGCGCCGGCCAGACGTTGATGCCGACGCGAGAGCCTGTAGGAGCGAACCAACAGCCCGCGGCTGCACGGCCGTGAAGGGCCTGGATGACAAGCTATGCGTTTGAACTGGCGCGCAGGCGGTGAAGCGCCTGACCAAACAGCGAGCAGTTCCCGGTGCAGGCTGCCCGGCGGCAGTTCTTGAGCAGCGGCGGTGAGGAACAAGCCGGGCTGCCTGCGACGCGCGCCGATGCATGGATGAGGGAGGGCGCAGACGGCGGTGCCAGCCGACGCCTAACGTTCGAGCTAAGCCGCACGCCGCGGCAGACGGCGCATGGCCGCGGAAGGCAAGATGCCACAGGCGCCTGGAGCGGCCATGCGACGGCTGCCGTGGCGTGTCGGCTTGAGCGAGGGGTTAGGCAGCGCTTTAGGCGGCGGACTCACGAAAGCCATGATGCCCAAGGTAAGCCGGCCTTGGAAGCCCGAGCCGCGTGAAGCCGCTGCGGGCGATGTGCCGGGACAGCACTGGCTAGACGAAGGAGGCACTTGCCGGCGGCAAGCGAGCCGGACGACGGGGACCAGACTTGGACAGGTTCATGGACCGCGTGCCAAAGCGCCGGGTTGTTCGCCGCGAAGCCGCCAAGGGCAAAACCAAGCCTGCCGGAGCTAGGCATTGCAGCAAGCCCCTCAAGTGCACGGAGGCGGACGGGCACCCGCTTCGGCGCGGACCTCGGCCGAAGCGAGGCACTTCGGCTGTTTGCCCGGCGCCGGAGGCGCCGACTTCGGCAGTGAACGACAGCGCTGCTTCTCGCGCTGCCTAACGTTTGAGTTGAGCCGCGCGAGAAGGCGGGCGACGCTTGGCCGGGCTGCGAAAATGCACCGAGTGCCGCGGCCCGGCCAAGCGTTGCCTGCCGTAGCGCGTCGGCTCGAACGAGGGGTTAGGCGTCACTGCGTTGGACGTGCGTGGTAAGCGACTACTCATCTGTAGTGTTGGCCTCAACGGCGCCTACCCCAAAGATGTCCGAGACAGGGAAATCAACATAGAGCTTGGCGGCTGCCGCAAGGTGATTGGGCGCATGTGTAAGAAGCGCCTGGAGCGCTTGGTGAACCTTGGCCTTTGAAGAGGTGGTGGGACTCTTGCAGATCTCAACAAAAACGGCGAGATCGGTCAACCAGTCTGTCAGATGGAAGGCCACTTCTCGCGCAACCTCGACTGGCAGCTCTGCTTGCTCGCGTGCCGTCCTCTCGATAAGCGCGGAGATCAGCTTTGCATCAAACGGCACGATCGACGTGGTCATGACGTGAGGGCGTGTGACCGCGGCGGTGTGGTGTTGTGACGCCTAACGTTCGAGGTGAGGCGGGACCGACAGCCGGCCACGCGGAGCCGAGAATACTAGGGCGGCGGAGCGTGGCCGGCTGTTGGGCCTCGCCTCGACCGAGGGGTTAGGCCGCACTGCGCCTCGCTAGGGTGAGGACCTCCCCCTCAAGCTTGAGGCGAGCAAAGCCCCAACGACCAAGGTAGCCACTATTCGCACCACAAGCCATCCGTGCGCGTGGATAGGCTCGAAGATGTCGTGTGCCAGCCAGCATGCCGACGAGACGAATGCAAATAGCGTCGCGGAGGGTGGCGGGCGATTGCCTTGGGCACGCACGGCCCCGACCACAAAGAAGAGGGTGGTAAGGATGGCGAGCAGGATCGATGGGATCGCGATGTCTATCGGTACTGCAGCCCAAGACGCTGGGTCGTCCGGTGTTTCGGAACTCCTCCGCAGCTGAAGTAGTGTGTGCGTGAGACCGAACAGCCAAAGAAGAAGTAGCAGAAGCCCTCCCAACGTGAGTTGGGTGCGCGCCCGGCGCAGGAAGTGCTTCATGTGCGGCCTAACGTTCGAGGTGAGGCGGGACCAGCGGTATTGGGCAAGGCCCGCGCGGAGCCATGATAGACGCAGCGGCGTAGCGCGGGCCTTGACCAATGCCGTTGGGCCTCGCCTCGACCGAGGGGTTAGGCCGCACTCTCCATCTCGATGATGCCTTCCGCTTTACGGATGACCACAAAGCCCGTCCGAAGGTAGAGGCGCGAAGCGGGGTTAACGCTCAGAACCGAAAGTCTGAGCTTTGCACCGGCCGAGCGTGCCTGGCCTTGGACGCGGTGAATGACCTGAGCGCCGTAGCCTCTGCCCTGAAACTCGGGCTCGATCTGGAACTGCTCGATCTCCCATGAACTGCTCGAGCGAACGACCTTGATCATGCCGATTACTCGGTCCTGCATGAGCAAGATCTCGCAGCTATGCAGGCGCGTAGCGGCTCTGAGTTCGTGCTCTTCGAAGGAGAGCTCCGTGCCGGCCTTGCGGATGTGCTCATCGATAGTGCGAAGGCGTAGTTGGGTCAGATAGCCCAGATCTTCGGGATTCGCCGGACGGCTGGTGATGAGTGGCACGGCGTTGCTTGTGCGGCCTAACGTTCGAGGTGAGGCGGGACCGACGGTATTGGGCAAGGCCCGCGCGGAGCCATGATAGACACGCGGGCGTAGCGCGGGCCTTGACCAATGCCGTTGGGCCTCGCCTCGACCGAGGGGTTAGGCCGCACTCGTGGGCGCCCGCTCGGTGAGATGCCTGAAGGCGAGGACAGCACAGGCGCACACCACAGCGAGGCCGGCCGTTGCTTCAGCCCAGATGGTTAGGTTTGCCGCGATGGTGTGTTCGGAGCACAAAGCGACGGTGTAGTGCGCGAGTCCGTCGACGCCCAAGAGGCCGAACGCACCAAGCACCAAGTAGCCCAGCACTCGACGACCAGTTCTTAGGGCCGCGGCTCCAACGAGCCCGCAAGCCGCGACACCGATCCAAGAGAGGTAGACGACCTCCCGCGTGAGCCACAGCGGAAGGCCCGGATACGTTTCAACGTGCTCGGCGTTATGGACGAAGTGAGCCAAGCTTGCGACGAGGTACACGCCGAGCAGAGCTTGCATCGGGTAAGTCAGAGCTTTGGTGCGTCACAGGTGTGACATGTGCGGCCTAACGTTCGAGTTGAGCCGCGCGCGGAGGCGGGCAGCGTAAGCCTGGTGCGCGAAAATGCACCGAGTGCCGCGGACCAGGCTTACGCTGCCTGCCGTAGCGCGTCGGCTCGAACGAGGGGTTAGGCCTCAGTTCACGGCTTACCTCTTGCATATGGGTGGTCCTATCGACAATGTAGACCCCGGAGGGCCCCTCTTGAAGCAAAGTTTCTCCTTCTCGCTCCATGAGTCACCGCGCTTAGTACATGTTGTCTTTGATACCTCCGCCGTCTTCCATGCCTCCAACTCATCGGCAGTGCACGGCCGGTTGTGATGATCCACGCCACATGTGACCCCGGTAAACAACTCGATTCGAACCAGCCCTTGGCGGCGGCACTCCTCTTCGGTGGGTGGGGGAGGCGCTGGTGGTCGCACTTGAGGAAAGCGCTTGCTGCAGTCAGCCAGCATCGCCTTTGTACCTGCTTCTGTTCGAGCCTCTCGTGCGGCCTGAGCACGGCACTCCAGTAGTTGCCGTTCCTGTGACTGATTGGAGATGGCCGGGCCGACAGCAACGGCGAGCAAGAAGAAGAGAAGCCCGGGACTGCGCCGAGAGATCTTGGGAGAGGCCATTGCGGAGGCGGCTGAGCTGATTAGAGCGGCGACAGGAGGCATAGGTATTCCCGGATACGCGAAGACGCGAGCTCTGAGGCCTAACGTTCGAGCTAAGCTGCCCGCGGAGGCAGACGGCGCTTGGCCGCGGAAGGCAGGATGCCACAGGCGCCTGGAGCGGCCAAGCGACGGCTGCCGTAGCGGGTCAGCTTGAGCGAGGGGTTAGGCGGCACTGCGCGTACGCTACGGACTGAAGCGACGAAAGCAAAGGAGAACAAGCGCTGCTCCTGTGCCAAGTATGGCGAAGCCTTCCACGTAGCAGCGCCAGCCCGCACCTTGGCAACTGAGCTGTGCCAGGCCTACTGCTGCTGGAAGAACAAGCGAGATGAACGCGACGAGCAAGGCGCCTGTTGCGAGGCCAAGCCAGCGCCCAACGTTAGGGCGTGACACCAGGACTAGCGCCAGCAGAAGGAAGTAGGCAATGAACAGCCATGCACCCGCTTGGCTACCGCGCGCGTCGTCGGCGCGATGGAACCATGGCCACTGCAAGGCCGCTCAAGTGGCGCCAAAGACTACCGATACAACGGCCGCCGCAAAAGACCTGCGCGTTTGTGAATCGGAGTTGATCAGGGCTCTGGGCGCCATGGGCTCGTTTGTGCCGCCTAACGTTCGAGCTAAGCTGCCCGCGTAGGCAGGCGCTGTAAGCCCGGACTGAGACAATGTACGCAGTACCTCAGGCCGGGCTTACAGTGCCTGCCGTAGCGGGTCAGCTTGAGCGAGGGGTTAGGCCGCACTCCTAGCGCTGTGGCGAGTTTTGAGTGGGATGCGTGCGGCCAGAGCGAAAGCAACCGAGCTAGCGATTCCAAGGCTAAGGCCGCTGGCTGTGGTGATTGGCAGCATTGAAATCGGCTCGGACCACGCTAATGCTGAGGTGGCGCCAACAAGCGCGAGACCGACGCTTGAGCTTGAGACTAGAAGAAGCCCAGGGTACTGACTGCGGCTGACCGCGAAGGATGCCAGGGGAAGCACGAAGTAGCTGGCCGCCAGCCAGGCGACAGGCAGCCCAAGAACGTATTCGTAGTTTGGTTCGGCGTTGAGCAGCTGCACGGCACCTGCCGCTGGTACTGCATAGACCCAAGACCAAACGCCCACTAGACCTGCAGCAGGCAGTAGCGAAAGGCTTGCGAAGATGGCTGCAACGGTTGCGATATTGCGTCGAGGTTCGATGAGAGCGCTGTTCGAGGCGCTCGACCGAAGCGCAAGCCTTGGGAGCAAGATGCCCAATGCGAGAAGCGCCACTGCCCAAGGATTGTCGAAGCTGGCGGTGGGAAGACCTGGCATGTGCGGCCTAACGTTCGAGTTGAGCCGCGCGCGGAGGCGGGCAGCGTAAGCCTGGACTGAGACAATGTACGGAGTACCTCAGGCCAGGCTTACGCTGCCTGCCGTAGCGCGTCGGCTCGAACGAGGGGTTAGGCCGCACTGAGATTGTTGCCTTGACGTGATGCCTATGAACGCCTTGCCGCTGACATGAAGCATAGACCAAGACTGAACAATGCCAGGGAAAGGAACATCCACATCAATGCCAAGCCGTTTGGACCAAAGACCGCGAAGAAGGCGTCTTTGAGCCACGAGAGGCGACCTGTATACGGCGGGGCGGTGGGGTCTAGTCACTCATTCGCCGAAAGCGCCAAGAAGACTGCGGCCAGACCAAGCGAGAGATTGGCAAAGCGTCGCTCCCCCTCCTTCTCACGGCCCAGCCGGGTGTTGCGGCTCGGCTGCGGAATCGGTTGCTTCTCCATGCGCGCCTTATCCCACCGCATGAAGCCGATGAAACCTATGGCAAAGGCGAGGAACAGCCAGAACTCCATGTTGGGCGGAGGCGGGGCGTTTCGTGCGGCCTAACGTTTGAGCTGAGCCGCGCGCGGAGGCAGGTGCCGCTTGGCCGCGGAAGGACAATGGCAACTGTGGCCTGGAGCGGCCAAGCGGTGCCTGCCGTAGCGCGTCGGCTCGAGCGAAGGGTTAGGCCTCACTCGCTCTCCAGCAGCCATGCTTCTCTCTTCTTGACTGCCTCGACGTAGGTTTTCAGGGTTCCAGACGATCCTTCGTATCGCATCGCGTAGTTTACGCCCAGGACCTGATCGATCTGATAGATGGATCGCAGTGCATCACCGCGGAAGTAGTCGATCTCACCCTGAGAGTTGAGTATTCGCTCTAGGGTCGGCAGCGCTCTACGATCACGAATGTGACCGAGAGCTCCGATTGCATATCGTCGGTACTTCATGTCTCTGTTTTCAACTGCTTCGCAAATGGCGGGAACAGCGGCCTTTCCTGCTTGAACCAGCGGATCATCAATCTCTGGTTCGAAAACTGCATCCTTGTAGAAGTCGTTCCAGACGCGGCGAAGCTTGGCTCCGCCGGGCCGGTACTCCTTGCCTTCGCCCGCGGAAGCGTTCCAGGTAAGCGAAACCAGGGCAGTAAGCAGCCAGCGGCGGTGCATCGTGAGGCCTAACGTTCGAGTTGAGGCGGACCCGACGGCATTGCGCCAGGCCCGGGCGGCGCATGATAGACGCTGAGGCGCCGCGCGGGCCTGGCGCAATGCCGTTGGGCCTCGCCTCGAACGAGGGGTTAGGCCTCGCTGTCCGCCCGGATGCGCGCGAACTTGGTGGCCTTGCACTCTGGCACGCTGACGAGCTGAGGGGCACGGCCACTTGCGGCTGGCAACTACCCCGATTCAGGCGCCGCTGGTGGATGACGCCACCATCGTGGCCGCCTCACGGCCACGCCAACCTGACTGACTGGCGCCCCAGCGCGCGGCGCGAAGCGCCAACAACCAACTGATTCTCTTGCTGGCTGACCAGCAACGTTCCGAAGGCGGACACGCGTTCAGTCTCGGGCACTCGACTGGCCCGCGACGCTGCTCTCGTGCGCCTTGTTCTACGCGCGCCTGCTGACGAAGCGACGAGATCGGTATTCGGCTGTTCCCGCGAGGCCTAACGTTCGAGTTAAGCTGCGCGCGGAGGCAGGCGGCGTAAGCCTGGTACGCGAAAATGCACTGAGTGCCGCGGACCAGGCTTACGCTGCCTGCCGTAGCGCGTCAGCTTGAACGAGGGGTTAGGCCTCACTGCGTGCCTCTCAGTCACCGACCACGAAGTAGACCATTTTCCACCTGCCGTCAAGGCGCTTGAAGCCGGCGCGATACGACGTGCCGGCGCGCGCCGGACACTGAACGACGCCTGCCGAGACGAAGCCGCATTTGCTTCGTGCCGCCTTCGACAGCTTGTTGAGCATTGCGGGCCGACGCTTCCACTCTTCAAGCGCTTGTTCGGCGCTGCCATCCCCTCCGAAGCTCCAAGTGAAGTCTTGGACCATCATGCTCCGTAGCGCGCTGAAATCCTTCCTCTGTGCGGCACCGGAGACCTGTGCAATGAGGCTTGCAGCCTCCTTCGGTATTGGCGATGACCCGGCCATCGCTCCCGCTGCCACGCACGTTGCCTGCGGAAGAAGTGCGGCGGCAAGAATGAGGAAACGCTTCAACTGTGAGGCCTAACGTGTTTTCGACAGCATAGCGGCCCGGGTGCCTATGGCAAGAACCGGGTGCATGCACCCGGAACCTGCCATATGCGCCAATGCGGGTTTACCCAGGAAGGGCTGCACGATACTTCAGCAAGCGTAGGCCCTTGGCGACCATGTGAGGGACAAGCCAGACACGGCCTTTCTTGTCCCACTGCGCACCGCAGGCAAGCAGGAGCGAGCGAGTTGTCCGTGAGTCCGGAGGCAGCCGCAGGGCGATGATCGTGCGCTGCCGTGACGCAACCGGTGTGGACTCAACAAGCAGCTCGACGGTGGTGTGACGGACGTTGCCGTCTTCCGACAGCCGATGGCGGACGCATACAAGTTGATCGCCGTACCTGCGAGCGAACCGCTTCGCGCCGTCTTGTTCTGGCCCATACTTCTTGGCGACGCGAAGTCGCTCCAACGGCTGTTCGGTTTTCTTCACGCTGCCCGCACCAAAGTCGTTTCCTGTGAGGCCTAACGTTTGAGTTGAGACGCGCGCGGAGGCGGGCGGCGTAAGCCCGGGCTGAGACAATGTACGGAGTACCTCAGACCGGGCTTACGCTGCCTGCCGTAGCACGTCGGCTCGAACGAGGGGTTAGGTGTCGTCACCGCGTTGCGCTTGCACTCTGTGCGTTTAGCTCTAGCCCTAAATAGCGCAACTGCTCAGGCTTTGACGGATTAATGATAACCGTGACCGTCGTCCAACTTCCGGCCCGTATGGAATCAGTCATCGATACCTCAACATTTCGCTCTATCGCGTCCGCCCAGTCTTTGCCGTAAGAATGAGTGCCTTTGACGTTGCTGAAATTGAAGAAGTGAGGGTTGCCGACACTGATAGTGACGCGGTGGCCCTCTAAGTACGGTTCGATCTTGGTGCATGAAGCGAGAAACACCAGATTGCCACTAAGGAACAAGAACTCATCGTACTTCCCAGTGTTGCAGTCAAGTGCAGCGTACCTGTACGTCGTGCGCGTCTGGAGGCTCCGTACCTGGGCTTCAAGCAGCTTAATCCTCCGCTCGTGATCATCTGTCACCGACGCTTGCGTGCCGGGATTGTTCTGACGAGGCTGCTGCGCCACGGCGACTGCAGGCAAGAGCGAGGACAGCAGTGCGGCGACGGGAAGGATTCGAAGCATGGTGTGCCAGTGGTGGGAGTTACGACGCCTAACGTTCGAGTTAAGCTGCGCGCGGAGGCAGGCGTTGTAAGCCCGGACTGAGACACTGTACGGAGTACCTCAGGCCGGGCTTACAACGCCTGCCGTAGCGCGTCAGCTTGAACGAGGGGTTAGGCCGCACACCTAAGACAGCCAAAGCACGGCACCGTCACCGCGTTCGCGGGCGTCCAAGTAGAAGACTCTAAGTTGCTGATAGAACTCAAGGATGTAGTCCAGACCTTCCTGCCCGTCGCGTTCCCAGATCTCAGGGTAGATGCCTTCATCATCCATCTTCTTTGGATCGTAGCGTTGCGCGAATACCTCCGGAGTCAATGGTTCTAGGGCGTTTGCTACTGCGCTGACTTCCTCGGCCGACATGAGCCGCGCTGGTCCATAGCCCGCATCTTCACCTATCGGCGCCCCACCCAGTACAGCCTGCGCTTCAGGCGTGCTTCCTTCTTCGGCGGAACCGGCAAGCATGAAGTGAATTGCGTGCCACGACTTGTCTACATCGACGTAAAACGGCGGTTCTCCCTCCCCGCTATCTGGATGAAGGTACTCGTCCAGCTGATCGGGATTGGCCCGAAGTCGAGTCAGATCTTCCTTGCTTACCGCAGCGAAGCAACCAACCATTCCCATAGATATCTCCGAGCAGTGAAGTGAGTGTTTGTGCGGCCTAACGTTCGAGTTGAGCCGCACGCGGAGGCAGGCGGCGTAAGCCCGGACTGAGACAATGGACGGAGTACCTCAGACCGGGCTTACGCTGCCTGCCGTAGCGCGTCGGCTCGAACGAGGGGTTAGGCCGCGCTGTGTTGCTGTGGCGCTGGAAGTCTGAGCCTGCGCCGAGAACGGCCGGAAGGACTGCGCCTTGAGGCTGCTGCACGACGCGCCAGACGGTTGCCATGAAGGGGATTCTGGCCGCCGGCGCGAACAGCGACAAGTGCAGCGCACATGAGAGCGCCTCCCGAAGCGCGCCGACAGCGCAACCCAAGAGCACACGGCTTGTTGCCCTGTGCATGGAGCGCGAGCCTTTGCCCTTGCAGATGGCGTGCGTGCGACTCTAGCCACCTCGTTTGCCGCGGAGGCTGACCGGAGCGGGAGGTGTTGCGGCGAAGCCGCGGCCTTCTGTCGTTTCGCTGCGTGGCAACGTTCAGCGGCGCTTGTTTTCGCGCGGCCTAACGTTCGAGTTGAGCCGCGCGCGGAGGCAGGCGGCGTAAGCCTGGTACGCGAAAATGCACCGAGTGCCGCGGACCAGGCTTACGCTGCCTGCCGTAGTGCGTCGGCTCGAACGAGGGGTTAGGCATCAGTGCAGCGCCTGGGAGGTAAGGAGCTGGTACGTTGCCTTGCCCCACGTTTGGCGGACCTTGTCATGTTCGTAGCCGACTGCCTTGGCTGCCAAGTCGATGGGCACCCGGAATAGGTGGTCGAACTCCGCGCTTAGCAGGCCAAACAAGGAGAACCCGCCACGCTCGGCGTTCTGCAGTTGCAGAGCGGCGGCTCTCAGCGCCTCGAGCTCGGCTGGCGGGGAACCGCTGACGTGCAGGTTGCGAACATTGCGGTCTGCCGCATGAACCACGCTCCACATGCACTCGCCGTTCTTCCACATGAAGGACGCGCTAGACATGTTGTGTTCTTCGATTCTGCAGCCCGTAATCTCGCAGTCTTGTGAGATCGATGCGAGGGCCGCGGATTCGGTGAACTTGTGCCAGGGATGGTTCAGAAACAGAAGCAGCACACCGGCGGGAAGCGCACAGAGGCATTCCATGCCTTCCGGGTAGTCCCGTACTTCACCGGTAGCGGCAAGTCCCAGTCTTCTCAGGAGCGTGGAGGCCTCGTGGCCACGAACGGCAAGCCATGAAACGTTGAATCCCATGTGAGATGCGCGGCGAGGCGTTTCTGAGGCCTAACGTTCGAGCTGAGCCGCGCGCGGAGGCGGGCAGTGTAAGCCCGGACTGAGACAATGTACGGAGTACCTCAGGCCGGGCTTACACGGCCCGCCGTAGCGCGTCGGCTCGAGCGAGGGGTTAGGCGGCAACGCTGACAACCAGGATTTCCGCAATCTTGGATTCGACAAGTGGGTCGTGCTGATACTTTATGAGGCAGTTGAAGGTAACTTCTGTCTTTGTCATTGACAAGATGAAGTCCTCGACTGCTTGGGCGCCGATGTTCTTGAACTTGTAATTTCCTGGCGGGATAGGCTGATCGTGTGATACCTGGGCTCGTCCCGCGCTCTCGTACTTGTTGAAGTCGAATATGTCGCAGACCAACCTCTGCGGTGTCTCATCAACGTGCATGGGTGGGAAAAACAGTCCTTTCTGATCCGCTGCCATTGAAAGAACCTGCGCGCCGCGCTTGGTGCGGAGCTCGATTCGCTGGACTTCATTCAGATCAAGAAGCTCGTCGAGTTCGCGGACCCCGCCAATCACTTGGGTGCCGATCTGGTAGACAGGAGCGTTGTAGGTGATGTGAGTGTCGCCCGTGACAACGGTAGTGTTGCCGACTCCATCTTGCTGTATCGACACCCGCGCGCCTGAGTGGGCAGCGCCGTATATGGCCTTGAGGAAGTCAAAGGTTGTACTTAGCAGCTCCCACAGGTCTTTGGCGTCGCTAAACAGAGGAAGGGCGGTTTGAAGGCCGGCGTAGATTGCGCCAAGCTCTGCAATGAACGAGCCATCTCGGTAGCGCTCAATGCGTACCTGAAAAAGCTCTCTGTCGCGTTCGCTTAATCGCTGCTTCCCCGTCGCAGCACGGTACTGGCCGTCGAAGACGTGCTGCAGGGCTGTGAGACCAGCTGCCACCTTGTCCAGGCGGTCGCTTCCCTCGAAGGCGCGACCGTCCATCTCGAACACGTACTCATCCGCCAAGACACCCTCCGGCTCTTTTGGATCGGCTGGACTCTACAACACGGGAAGCCGGGTGAATGAGGGCGCGGTCTGGCGTCTAGACCGTGACGGGCAGCGGCCCCGGACTTGCCGCCTAACGTTCGAGGTGAGGCGGGACCGACGGCATTGCGCCAGGCCCGCGAGGCGGATGATATGCCTTGGCGCCTCGCGGGCCTGGTGCAATGCCGTTGGGCCTCGCCTCGACCGAGGGGTTAGGCCGCGGCCTCCGCATGGCTTGTGCATTGGACGCGTCCCGGAGCGCATGCGCCGCGCTACCTTGAACGCGCTTGCTCGTAGGCGATAAGGTTGCCGTCAGGATCGCGGACCACGAACCACCTTGATCCCCAATGCGTCGGCTCAGGTGGAAAGAGTGTCAAACCTTTGCTTTGAAGCTCTTCGTACCTGGCTTCGAGGTCGTCTACGACAAGGTGAACCGTCGGGCGTGTTCCGTTGATGCCGTGCGACTTGGAATGATCTGCAGCGGCGTGGCGCTCGGCGAGGACGATGGACACGCCACCCCCGGTGAGGCCAACCCCGCGAGGCTCCCCAGGCTCACCCCATGCAAAGCGCTGCTCCCAACCGAGTTCGTCTCGGTAGAACTCGACTGCGGCGTCAAACGAGCTCGGTTCGATGAAGATGTGATCGAAGCGGTCTACTGGCACGGCTGCTCCTCCGCGGCCTAACGTTCGAGTTGAGCCGCGCGCGGAGGCAGGCAGCGTAAGCCCGGTGCGCGAAAATGCACCGAGTGCCGCGGACCGGGCTTACGCTGCCTGCCGTAGCGCGTCGGCTCGAACGAGGGGTTAGGCGTCACTGTGGTGCTAGGCGCTGGGCCTTGCGACAGTGAACCACCAGAGCGCCACACCGACGGCTAGTTGTGAGCCGTCAAGAGG
>JAESGP010000223.1_pt1 | contig 14683 bp, 25 predicted proteins | sample 9269741 | NCBI WGS metagenome assembly JAESGP01 (sample SAMN15720684, study PRJNA650882) | algae metagenome | isolation source: Desmonostoc vinosum HA7617-LM4 and co-occurring heterotrophs from cave wall | place: USA: Waikapalae cave, Hawaii | collected 2011-05-27
GGACATATGGAACGGCCGCGTATAGCCAGTCCTGCGTTGCCCAAGGCTGTTTACAGAATGTTCTGCCGCCTGTGCCCTCGATAAATGTTACGGCCGCGGCGACACCCTCTTCATGCGAGAGGGCCTCACCAAGGACGGCTTTCTTCTATTATAAAACATGGGATGATGCCTGCGAAGGCGTTGCAGTTCGGTCCGGCCCATTTCTCAACGAGGTTGGTCTTTGGCGTTCAGTGGGATGGTCACGCTCACCCGCAGGCCATCTGGATCAAACGCGAAGTCGACCTTGGCACCGATCTGGTACACGAGAACACTGTTCAGAAGCTGCGAGCCAAAGCCCTCGCGGGTCGGCAGGGCGACAGGCGGGCCATCATGCTCGTTCCAGGTCCAGCGCAACACAGAACCATCTGGGCTGTCCTCAAGGGCCCAGGTGACCTCAACCCGGCCATCGGGGTCACCAAGCGCGCCGTGACGAACGGCGTTGATGGTCAGCTCGTGCAGCGCCATGCCGACCGGCACCGCCACCTCGGAAGGCAGGAGCACTTGTGGTCCGTGAAGTGTCACACGCGCCCGACTCGGCTCGTCATAGGCCTGGAGTTCGGTGCGCAGCAGCCCTTCGAACGACACGACCTGAGTATCGTCCTCCGTGATCAGCGCGTGCGTCTTCGCCAGCGAGGCGATCCGCTTCGTGAATGCGTGCCGGAACTCCCCTAGGCCAACCGAGGACCGTAGGGTCGCGTTGAGCACTGCTTGCACCGTCGCGAGTGTATTTCTCACTCTGTGGTGAAGCTCGCGCACCAGCATCGATTGCCGGTCCTCGGCCGCGCGGCGTTCGGTGACGTCGCGCTGCGCTGAGACCCACCTTTCGATGTGGCCGTCAGCACCTCGAACCGGGGTAATCAGCCACTCCACCACATAGGTCGTGCCGTCCTTGCGGTAGTTGATGGCCTCACCCTGAAACGGCTCGCCATCGGCGAGGGCGGCGCGCATGTCATCAAGGACATCGCGGTCCGTTCTGGGGCCCTGGAGCAGGCGTGGCGTACGGCCGAGGACCTCACTCGGTGCGTAGCCGGTCATGCGCGTGAAGGCGGGATTTACGTACTCGATGCGTGGACCTGGTTCATCAAGCTCGGCGGAGGTGATGAGGATCGCCTCGCCCGAGGCCTCTACGGCGGCAAGGAGGACCTCTAGGTCGGGCCGGACTTGCGCCCCCTCGCTGTGAACCTGCAAGCCTGCCTCCGTCATGGCTCCTCGTTCAGGAGCCAGGCGGACAACCGATGATCTGCCCATGAGTTGCGGACTTGCGTCGGCGACCTGGAGAGAGCCCGGTCCAGGCCCCGTCAGATTGAGCAACCCGAGGCAAGGCAGGAACGCCAATGCGCCACGCCCTTGAGGCGCGGTAGCGCGTGGTGCGGGATTGGCGCGGAGCCAGGCAGCAGATGTGGTTCGCGCTCGACGAAGGCCGGCCGCTATTTGCCTTTGCAGGCATCTGGCGGCCCTGGATGGAGGTACGCGGCACTAGTCTTGAAGATGCTCCTCAACAATGACCTGTCACCACTGCGGTCGTGCATCGCCGGAAACCGCAGCAACCCCGCGGTAGCGGACTCCTACGAGCAAGCCGCTCTTCAGGTGCTGCTGGACATCTGGAAGTTCAGGGCACTGGCAGGCTGACCCGCAGCATCGAGACGTGCACAAATCGATCTGCTAAATTCACACATGAAAGCGTAGCCATGGGACATCCGTGCCAAGCTACGTAGCGTGAGATCGTGTGTTCGATCCCCTGTTCAAAGGTTGCGTCATGAGAGCGCTGATCTGCATGGCGCTGCTTCTGGTCGGCGCACACCCTGTCGCCGCGCAATTCAAAGGCTCGATGATCTGCAAAGAGGATTTGTCGATGGCTTTGAGAGCGAGGGCGGAGGACGATCAATTCAGCTTCGAGAGCGTCGCCAAGCGGACGTTCTCACTCGCTATCAACCGGGAGTTCCTCAGCTTGATATCAGCGGGTCAGTCCGAATTCTACGAGTGTCAGAAGGTCTCCTATCGGACGAGCAGGAACCGCGCTCAAAACACCATCAAGTGTCAGAATGCCACCAACTTCCTGACGCTGGATCTAAGACGATTGCGGTTCATCAAATCGCAGATGGATCCAGAGGATGAGACCGAGGTCAGCTTCAGCTACGGGTCTTGCACGCTGCTTTGACCGGGCCGGGTTCAGATCCTGATGAGGATGACCGCGTAGCCGACGATGACCACGGCGAGCAGGATCCCAAGGGCCACGACGCGCCACTTCGGTTGGCCTCCGTCAGAAGCTTCCTCGTCGTCCATCTCGCGACCTCCGGCCGATAGAACGTGGTCCCTCCTATGACCGTTCAGACCTGAGCGCTGCGGAACTAGCCGCAATGACGAATGAGCCCTGGCAGGAGCCGATGTGCGGGGCTTCTTCGTGGTGGAGCTTGTCTGGAAGTTGCTGCTTTAGCTCTGCCCCGAACGTTCCGTTTTCGGCTTATCGGCTCGCCGATCGGTAAGCTTTCGCAGAACGGCGCGCACATGACGGCGAACCGCCTCTTGCCGTTCGGATGGAAGTTGGTCGACCGACCTACTCTTTGGCTCCTCGTCCAACAACGACATCGCAGCCACGCCCTCGAAGACCATAATGCGGCCAATCTCATACCATTGATAAGCTGTCTGTGCGGTGCGGTTAATCACCATCCACCGAAAGCTCAGGATTCCATCAAGATCACGCGCAATTCAGTTGATCGAACAGCGCCATGCAGCGCATTGCAGGCTGGGCACAAAGTTCACCACGGCATCACCGAAGGTTTGGACGAGACCCGCTGGACAGCACTGTCGGGAGGAAACATTGCTCACCCGGTTCTATTTCGATTTGCAAAACGGTTCGTCCTCCCTGCGCGACCACGAAGGGGTTGAAGCCCGCGACCTCGATGAGGCGATCAACGAAGCGCGATCCGTGATCGCAGAGATGCGCGCATTCGCGCTCAAGAGCGCGGGTTTCCAGCATGCGGAGCTTGACGCACTCTTCGCTGCTGGCGTGGCCGGTATCTTGACTGTGTCCCTCAGCCCGTGAGTGGCGCCCTCCCTGCGCTCACCGAGTACCAGCGGAAAAGGGGCTATCTCAGGTGAGCGAGCCAAATGGCACCACGAACCGCCTGGACGAGGTCGCCCGGCTCGCGACTGCACTCAGCGATCGCGTGCTCAACGCGCAGTTCCTAGGACACGAGATCCCGGCCGAGCAGGTGGATGCGCTGCTCAAAGCAGCCACCCTTCTTCAGGATCTCGGCGAGCCCTGGCCAACCATGTTGACCCAAGCGCTGCTCGAGATTGCCGACAGAGCCCAGGAGGCATCGTCAGGGGACGAGGCTCGTACAGCCGGAGAAACTGACCTGCCACCTCCGGAGACCGAGCCTACGGTCGAAGGCGGGCTCAAAGGGTTCCTCGCGCGAGCGCGCAGAAGGAAGCGCTGAGGCGGTTGGCGCCAGCTTCATGGAGCAGAACGGCGCAGGGCTCGAGGTCCGGGTGAGAGAGCAAGGCCTTTGAGTGCGATGCGAGCCAGGTATTCACATCCGCTCTTCGCACATCCTTAACCCTTGCATGATGGCTGATGGCACGCATTACAGGGCGCAGCCATGCCGAGAATTCGTACCATTGTTGCAGGCGCGATCTCGGCAGGAATGATCTGCTGTATGAGCATGATCGCTCTTACAAACAGGCAGACGAACTCCGACAAGCTGTCTGTTGCGACAACTTGGGTTGAGCCGCAATCCAATCCTGCCGTTACCGGCTCGACTGCGAAAAAGGATGAGACCGGCGCCTCCTATCGCAAACGGGTTGAGGTGCCTCAACAGCGTGATCTTGCTCAACCTGCAAAGCTTGACGTGCCGACGACGTGGAAAGATCCGCCTCGGCGCTGAGGCCGCCCTGAACCAACCCGCTCATGCTGGGTTGCCCCCACACGTCATGGGAACCTTCAGCCCCGCCGGCAGCCGCCGCGCGGGGTTTTTTCGTTGCTAGAGCGCTTCTCGCGTCTCGCTCCGGTCGGCATAAGGGGGAACCTCCACCAGAGCGCCGATCAAACGCAACAAAGCTTGGTGCTCTGGCCCCTTCGCGCCACCTTGGAGAAAGGCTCCCAATTCGATGTGGGACAACTGACCGCCGGAAGGGCCGTTCGGCTGATGGATAACGAGGGCCAGGCCGCTCTGCGGTTCACGTCCGAGGAACCATGTGTCCCCGTTCGGGCTGCGATAGAGTTCTCGCCGATTTGTCATAGACATGGACGCTTACTCCTAGCTTGACCCCGAGCATACGCCAGCGAGTGGGTTCATGCGATGGAGCGAGGCAAAAACAGCACTCGCTTCGGCCCAGCCAACAGCTGCCTGCAAGGCTTTTTCATGCGCGCAGGCGATCCATCGACCTGAGCTATGATTCCGCTTTGCGCATAGCACCTATGCTGCTATGGCAGCGCACCTAAGAAAAAGGGCCGCCCCGAAGAGCGGCCCGAGTCTAGGGAGGAAACGCCCGTGAGGGCAGCGAGATCGCGACGCCATCGCGATTCCGCACCGCAATATGCGTCATTCAATATACCAGGACAATCCTGAGATATTGTTCAACTCGCCCGGCTCGCACCGCGGCGGGTTTTTCTTTGCCGATTATACCATTCGCACATGCATGAGTTGGAGTAGGCGGCGCGCCTGAAACGGTTCGAGTCCGTCAGTGCGGCGCTGGCTCGGCGCGCTGCTCTTTCCGATGCTTCTTCTTTTTACGAGGCATGACGACCGGCCGATCAGCGCTGCCGTCCTCCACACGCTCGTTCAGCGCAAAAGCGTGAAGGTCATGCATTCCATCAGCGCTGCCCGCATGCCCCTCAGTGAGAGCGTAGAACGCCGCGCGGACGATCTCCTTCTTGCTAGCCTCCGGATGCTTCTGGCGGACGGCGGCCATCAATTCCTTCTGCTTCATGCCTGAGGCTGCAAGGGAGCGAAGTGTCTCTGCCAGCGTCTGGATAGAGGGCATGGTATGCTCCTGGTGGAATGACGCGTCCTGCTTCCGTTCAGGGTTCGACTTGGCGATCCGCCTCAGGTTAGCATCAAACTCAGCTTCGTCCTCATTTGCCCCGCCTCGCGTGCGGCCTCCCTTAAGCTCCGCCAGGCCGGCACCTGCCTGCAGGGCTTTTCGTTGCGGCATTGAGAGCGCAAGATACCCTGGTCTGGGAACTTCACTCCTGTTGCGACCTGGACAGGCCCTGCCGTTGCACATCGTCTTCGATCAGCGGCGGCGGGGTCACCTGCGGGTTTCCGTCCGTACCCTCTCAGCCCCAGCAACATTTGCGAGCTGATCGAGTTGAACCAGTCATACGAACCTGCTGGAGACAGACATGAACAAGTTCTTGGTGGCGGCGCTTGCGCTGCCTTTAGCAACATCGGCCTTGGCTCAGGGAACGGTGGCGCCTGGCGACGCTCGTCCATCCGGTACTGTCGTGCCTAGCGATGCTCGCTCATCCGGTGCCGTTGTCCAGCCGGGCGGTGCTGCAAACAGCGGTCCGGGTTCCATCGGTGTCGTTGCACCCGGAGCGACAGGTGCCGAGACGCGATCAAACAACCCGGGCGTTGGTGGCAACGCCGAGCAGAACCAGAAGCCTGTCGGCAACACGGGCGGAGGTGGAGCGAGCGGCTCGGCCGGCGGCGGCTAGGCTCGTCGGGTCCGGGCCTTCTCGCCTTGGAGGTTCAGCCCGCCCGGCCCACGCCGCGGCGGGCTTCCTTGTGTCCACCGTCTATACTCGCCTTGTCGCTCGACACCTCAGCCGAGGACCGACATCCCGATCCAAGCGGCAAGCCCAGTGATCATCACTGCGGCTAAGACGAACCAAGGCCAGTCCCGCTCGGGCGGCTTGGTCCAATCCGGATCGATGTCCTCGCAGTCCCAGGCCATGTGCCTATCACCTGCCCTGCCTCGCTCATTCGAGAACAAGTAGGCGATGCGCCTCCTTTAATCCTTGCGGGAGAATACCCACGACGCGCGAGCGCCCCGCTGCCCTTATCGGTCGGCGGGGCGCTCTTTGCGTTTCAGCCCCGCAAGCACCCGCCGCCGGGAATTTTTTTCGTCAGCCTGAGGTTGCCTGTGAGTTGACCCTTGCGGCAAGGCATACGCACGGAAGGCGGTATGAACCTCTCCGACGATCAGACAACGCTTCTGCGCATCCTCGTCAGACGCCCTTTGGCCTTCACAGGCGCGGAAACGAACGAGGTGCGTCTGGCAATGCTCCAGCTACTCACCGCCGGGCTTGTGGTTCAGAAGCCTATTAGGGTCGGCTCACCGCAAATCGAATGGCGGATCACCCCCCGGGGGCGTGACGTGCTGGCTCGATAGGGTGTCTGAAGTTCTCACGCTGTAGGCGATGCTGGGCGAGGCACTCTGACGTCTTGCTGCAGGTTAGGCCGTGCGTCAGGGTTGGGACCGGAAGCGAACTGACACTTCCACAGCCTTCAGCCCGCCCGGCCCACGCCGCGGCGGGCTATTTCATGCGCCGATGGCTTCAATCGGCAAACGAACTCCGCACGCTGCTCACTCGTCACGGCAACGAAGGAGAGGGCGCAGCCCATCGCGACGCTAACCAGCAGGAGGAGCGAGACGAGCGTCATCGCTCGCGCCTCAGGCGACGCAGGTGCGCACGACGCTTGCCCACTGCGCGGGGCACGAACGGGTCGTCTTCATGGGACCGGCCACCTGCTGGATCAAGGGCGTCATGTGGTTCGTCGACAGCGATGGAAGCTGCGTGGAGCCGAAGAGAAGAAGTCCTGAGAAGGCGAGGCGGAAGATGGCGTCGATCATGGTCGTCCCCTCTGCAGCCCTTAGTGGCTGTCTGTGGGACGTGATCTAGAAGCTCGGCGTTTCCGCCGAATTGCGTGGATTGTTGCGTGGTCGGCTCATCCCAAGCTCGTCCTAGGCCAGCAGTGGGGTTTTCTTTGCGTTTCGCACTGGGCATCAAGTCGGCCGTCTAGGGTCCTGATCCCCATCTGCCTTGGACAGGCCCTGCCGCTGGACATCAGCCCCCTGACTCACAGCGGCAGGGCCATCTACGCTTCAGCCTTTCCTAACCAACTTGCCGCCTACTCGCCCTCAGCTCGGGCTTGAGACCGAGACGGATCGCGCCGGCGACCGGTGACACGTCGGTGGATCGACAAGAAGCCCGCCCGGCTCGCGCCGCGGCGGGTTTACTTCTTTTGGCTTATGTCAAGCAAGTGAACCTGCCCACAAGTCCAAAGTTACGCAAAGCACAGGAGTTGTCTCATGTGCAAACGCATATCGCTTGGATTGATCGTAGCTTGCACCAGCTTCTCTGCGCTCGCTCAATCGCCGCCTTTGGATGCTCTAAATAAGCTTCGGGCACTACCTGCGCCTCGGCAGCAGATGGATCTTGATACGACGCGGATTGTTTCGATTGAGAGAACAATGGCCGCATCAGCTGAGGAACGAAGGAGCGGGCTTTGGCAATCATGGCGCGTCGCCGTGTGCAGGGGCTGCGGAATTGGCGACCAACGGACGGTCGCTGAAATCGAAGCGGCGGCAGACGCCTATGTGCGCCCAGGCGATAGACAACTGCTTGGCCGCCCCAAAACCCTACAGCCTGTTGAGGTTGGTCAGCTTCTGCAGGAGCAGGATCGAAGCACCCCTCGTATCGTGACGGTCGAACTCTCTACGCCAGATTGGGGGCTCACAGTCGTTGGACGATAGCCACCCGCTTTGATCTATTCACCGCCGGCAGCGCCATTCGCGCAAGTAACATATTTCTGGTCAAACCGCCTTACTGGCGCGCCGAGCTTTTTCGAGTTCGTGGCGGCCAAAGCTTTCAACATCCTTCGACCGGCCTGCGTCACAAAGCGTCCGGTGTCCCCAGGTCGGCGCCCGAGCCAACGTGCCAGTCGTTCCTCGACGGAGCCACGTGCGGCCTGGACAGGCATTGCACTTGGATAGGCTTCGCGCCGCAACCCGTACGGATGGAGGGCGCAAGCGCGTAGGGCAGCAAGGTGACGACCGCGAACGAGCGGCACCCCGACATCGTCGCTCACAAGTCCATCGGCTTGTCTGCCATCGCTTGGTTGATCGTCTTTACGTGATCGACCTCATAGCGCCGGTGCGGTTACCAATCTGCCCACCAGCCCCGGTCTTCATCCTCCATCCGCTTCGTTGACGCTCGGGCGATGGTCTGGGCGATTTCCCGAGCCACCTCCTTCGTAGACCGGCGCGGCAGGTTCAGCTGGCCGTTAGCGCGTTCATAATAGGTGATGGATACCGTACGACCGAGGGTGTCCTCTACGGCAAAAGCTTCGGCAACCTCGCGGATGCGCAGCGGGAGCTTGAGATGGTGTTTGACCATCGTGTTCAGTAACTACCGCTTAGCGGCTCAGGTGCGTCGTCCTCTTGCTCGTCTTTGTTGGGCTGGTCCGTTCGTTCCTGGATCAGGACATCGAGATAAGAGACGACCCGCAGCAGCTCGAGCTTGCCGTCCTCAGAGATACCCGGATCACGAACCATTCCACTGGTTGCTTTCTGCACGTCCTTCAGTGCCTGCAGGTAGCCCGCTTCATATTCGGTCATGATCTACCCCTTCATCAGCTGGGCGAGCACCCCTGCCGGCATCACGGCCCGGTATAGCCCAGAGCTGCCGCAGCTTCCTTCAGTCGGCCGAACGACGCGCGGTAGCGAGCCGCCAGCGCCTCGCCTGCCGGCAGGGTGCGGTCGGGACTGAGGTTGTCCTCGTTATCGGACATCTTGATCAGGATCGCGCTCAGGTTCCTGCTCTCTATGATCCGTCCGATGCGCGTGACGTAGGACACGGGCATGCGCGGCTTGGTCAGGATCATGACCGTCTCCACGACATGCAGCGAGAACCCCGCGGTACGGAGATCTAGCGAAGTGGTCGGGGTATCCTCCAGCACATCGTGGAGGTGAGCGGCCTGGACCGTCTCGATTTGATCGAGGTCGATCTTGTCAATGTTCCTTGCATGTCCCACTCGGGCGCTTGTGGCGTTGGCCACGCGCTCCAGGTGCCTGATGTGGGGCTGCCCAGTTTTGTCGACCTTCCCAGCATGGGCCTGGATCGCGAAGCTGTGGGCATCGATGATCGAAGTCATGCCCTTTCGGGCCGAGCCATCAGGATTGCCGTACGCACCGCTGCGCGCTTCCGCCTGTCTTCAAGTTCAGTGTCTGCGAGCACCCAGACGGCATGGTCGCAATCTTGAACGGCCGCGGCTGGATCGATCAGAAAGCGACCGCCAACTATGAGGCGTGTCAGGCCGGGATCGGCCATGTAGGCGTCGACGGCGAGCGATATGTCCGCCTTGGTGAGGGCCTCCTCCCGCAGAAGATCGCCAAGGCTCATGACGTCACCCACGCTCGTGCTCCCAGACCGACGCCTCGGCAAACCAACATGGGTTAGCTGTCGCGACCAATGCCCTGGGTCCAGCGCACCACCTATGAGGCATTGTGACCGGGCCACTGCCACCGTCTGTTCTGGCGGCCGCGCTAGCTAAAGCTCAACGGTTCACCGAACGAGCTTGAACGAAGCGCGGCTGCGCTTGTTTGAGAGGCTCCTTGCGGATGGGCGCGACGCCGTGCGTCCTTGGTGATCTCGTCGCTGATGGAGCATATCCAACCCTTCAAGGAGTCGTGCCGGCCTTTGCCGTTGCGGTCCATGGGTTGCAAGGAATACGGATGGCCAGCTGGCTTGATACACCTCAGCGGTATGGTCGTATCAGCCGCGGCTTTCATTGGTTGATGGCCGCGCTCTTCGTCTGGCAGTTCGCTGGCGCGCTACTCTTCGTCAGCATCGGCGACACGGCTTTGACGAAGTTGGTGGGAGGGTCCCACCTCACGTTGGGATTCACGCTCTTCGTCCTTGTGCTGCTGCGGGGCACCTGGGCACTGGTCAATCTGAGGCGTCGACCGCCGCATCCAGGTTCGCGAGGCCGCGCTGCGGTGGCTGGCCATGCACTGATCTATGCCGTGATGATTGTTCAGCCTGCCATCGCGCTTCTGCGTCAGTACGGCTCAGGTAAACCCTTTTCTCCGTACGGCATCCCGGTCATGTCAGAGCGTCCATACAAGATCGAATGGATGACGGTGCCCGCCGACGTACTCCACTATTGGCTGGGGTTTGCATTCCTGCTGGTGCTGATTGGCCATGTGACCATGACCTTCGTGCACCAGAGAGTTTGGCATGAGGATGTTTTATCGCGAATGAAATAGATCAAAACAGGTCAGTGAGGGGGCGATTGCTGGTACAAGGTCACAATTCTACTCCGGCGCCTAGTTTGCTATCAAAGTTTTTCGCCCTCAGCTGTAACTAGCTTGTTTCGCACGGCCATCCCTATGACCTGTTCGGACGTGAGTGCGAGGTTGTGGTCGACGCGATGGAGACCAAAGCTATCCACGGCCACAATGATACGGTGACCGGCGCCCCGGAGTGCATAAACCGCACAATCAAACAACTTGTCATCGGAATTGTCGCTTGAAGGCTCAGTCATTGGCTAGGGCACACCCTCCGATGGCTCGTACAAGCCCTGTCTGACTTGCAAGAGCGATTGTTACGAAAATGGTCTGAGAAACGCCGCCGTCATTTGCCTCGCAGACAGTGTGAAGGACGGCTGCGAAAGCCATTTTTAGGACGCTGCAAGCACGGTGGGTCGAAGATCGTCGCGTCACTCTCTACCTGAGTGCGTCCTCATACTCCCTGCCGGTTTGCCGGAGGCCAGGAGCTTCCTGGAAGGAGTCGCATGGAGACCTACGACCAGTACGACGACTCACGGTCGCGCACCGATCGCCGCTTTTGTTGCTGCATTCGCTGAGAAATCGCCCGCCGTATAGTCGAGCATCCGCCCGAGCTTCAGGCGCGCGCGCCAGACACGGCTTTGACCGTGCCGACCTTGCAGCCGATGACCGCTGCCGCGTCGTCGTAGGACAGGTTCTCAAGGGCGACGAGAATCAAGGCCTCACGCTGATCGCTAGTCAATCGACCGAGGGCGTTCCACATGTCCGCGACATCCAGACCATGGCCCTGCACGGGTGCTACGGCGATCTTTGCTTGGTGGGCCTCGTCTGGGTCCTCCACCTCAAGGCGTTTGCGACGTCGCCCCGAGTAGAACGCGTTGCGCATGATCGTGAACAGCCAAGCCGCAAGGGTCGTACCCGGCGTGTACTTGTCACGGTGCTGCCAGGCCCTTAGCAGCGTCACCTGGACGAGATCTTCTGCCTCGGACCCGTTGCGGGTGAGTGAGATCGCGAACGCACGCAGGTTTGGTAGGTTCGTGACAAGGCCTGAACGCACCTCTGCCGTCAGGCTCTCGCCACGGGCGGACAGGGTTTCTTCCAAGCGCTCGATCAGCGCTGCAAAGAGCTGAGGAGTATCGTGCCCGTCCAACCTTCCGAAGAGGGACCGCAGTGTTGCGCCGAGGTGATCTCGCACCTCGACGGTGAGGATTGCCATGGATTTTGGCTAAACCGCTGACTGCGGGACCGAAGCTGACATGCGATGAAGGGGTGCTCGGATGGAACGAAGGCTAACTTCCTCAAGATAGCGCGACGGCCGCGCTTTCAAGCTGCGCGTGCTTGGTCGGCCGGTCCATGCTGATCAGACGCGTCTGTTCTGTCAGTCTGCCGGAAGCGGACACCTTCAGGTCTGAGAAAGGGTGGGGAGCCGTCCTCGGGCTTGAGGCGCATAGCGGACGTGCCTCGCCCCGGCTATCGCGGGCGCCGCGAGCGGACTGTGAGGTTCTCCGTCGGCTTTCTCGCAACACAGGTTGTGGCCGCATTACTTCCCCATGGTAACAGCCGTGACCAAGCGCGGCGAGATGATTAGCGGCGATGAGCGACAGTCCACAGCGGCACCACAACGCGTTCGAAGCCGGCAAGCCGGGCACGTCCAACCGCTCCAGCATCGAGGATCAGATCGAGCGCCTGAGGAAGGAGGGAGGGATCTTCGTCGAGGCGGTCCGGGCCACCCGGATGCCGATGGTCGTGACCGACCCCTCACTCCCGGGGAACCCTATCGTCTTCGCCAACGACGCCTTCCTGCGCGTGTCGGGCTACGCCATGGCGGAAGTGCTAGGTCAGCAGCCCCACTTCATGAACGGCGCCGAGACGGACAAGGCTGACGCGGCCAAGTTCCGCGAGGCTCGCAGCGGCAGGGGGGCAGAGAGAAGGCTGATGCCTGAGGGCGCACTTGCCGGCCGCCGCGTGCTGGTGGTCGAGGACGAGTACTTCGTCGCCGAAGAGCTAGACCTTGCCTTGCAGGAGGCGGGCGCGGTCGTGCTCGGCCCTGTGTCCTCGGTGGGGACCGCGCTCGACCTGCTGGAGCGCGAGGCGGTAGCCGACGTGGCGATCCTTGATGTCAATCTCGGGGGCGAGAGGGCTGATGCGGTTGCGGATGCATTGGAAGCGCGGGGTGTGCCGTTCCTGTTCACGACCGGCTACGACCGAGCTTCGCTGCCGGCGCGTCACGCGGCGGTGCCGCTTCTGGGAAAGCCTGTCGAGCCGCGGGCGGTCCTGCGGGAGCTGAAGCGTCTGCTTACTACCTAGTCGTCGGCAAGCGGACGAAGCGAAGCTTCGCGTGGGGTCGGAAGCGGTCACTCAGCTAAGCGGTCACAAAGAACTGCAGCGCCAGCGGAAGCGGACCTTTGTGGGATTGCGGTCAGAGCGCTTGCAGTAGCCTGATTCCGAGTTCAGCCCGTTCAAGCGATACGGCGCTCGATCCAGGCTTGTGCCTCATCAAGGTCAGCAAAGGTCGGCGGTACCGGATCATAGACAGGGCCAAAGCCCGCCTCCAAGAACCACCTGCCCGCCTCCTCCCCGTACTCGTCGGACAGGCGCACCAGCACGGCAAGAGGACGGCGCCCGCGGAGACCAAATGGCTCTCGGCGTTGCGGCTTCCCGTGGCGACGTGCACAGGCTGCAGTCGCAAACTCATCCCTCAGCCCGCTTCACCACATGCAAGTACGTCGCGTCTCAGTACACTGAGCGATTGAAAGTTTGGCTCAACTCAGGGGATCAGATCTGCCGCCCTGAAGCGCGACAATGAGCCTTTCGTTGTTGATCGCTGCACTCCCCATCTTCTCACGATGATGATCCAACGCTACGTTGCTAGGCCATGAAGTTCTGGAAGTTGACGGCACGGGAGGCGGCGCGTGTGACCGCGTCAACCGAGAGCGGTGAACGACCCTACCGCGTGGCTCTGATCAGGGAGCAGGGCGTCGTCGCGTCGATGGTCCAGATCACGGCACCCGACGATGACGAGGCTTGCAAGAAGGCCCGGGCTCTCGTGGACGGTCACGCTGTCGATCTGTGGGAAGGCCTGCGCTTCGTCGAGCACTTTCCAGCACGTCACGCATCCAAGTAGATCTTGTGCACAGCCCGCCGTCACACGGCCCGGCTGGTGAAGCGCGGAAGACGTATGACATAGGTTTATCGGCGTGCGCCGCTTTGCCAATGTTGCGCAGACTCGACGGACAGGCAACGAAAGCGCATGGGCAGCCCACCTGGGCGGTGCTAGGCTGACCTGACCCGAGTGCTTCGCTTCCCTCTGCGATGTCGGGCCGGGACCGACCATGCTCGACATCGCCTCAGGCCCGGCCCTGCCCACGCTCGCCACCGCGCCCGCGACGAAGCCGCAGCGCTACATCGCGGTCCTGGTCTGCGCTGTCTTTGCAGTGGCCACTCTCGCGCTTGTGCCCATCGCGGCACAGCCGATGCCGTCGATGCCGGGCTTCATCCCGACCTACCAAGCCGCGCTGATCGCGGTCTACGGCGTCACGACTTACCTGCTATTCGCCCAGTACCGCCGCACCCGCGCCGTCCCGCTGCTCGTGCTGGCGGTCGGCTCGCTCTACACCTCGCTCATCGTCTTCCTGCAGCTCCTGTCCTTCCCGAACATGTTCGGGCCAGGACGCATCATCGGCACGGGCCCTGACACCACGACGTGGCTGTGGACGCTCTGGCACATCGGGCCGCCCCTGTTCGCCATCCCTTACGCGATCATGGAGGGCGACGGCCGCAGCCGGACGTTGGACCCTGCGCAGGTGAAGCCGACCGAGCGGGCCGCGATCCTCGCAACGTTGCTCGCCGTCGGCATCTTGGCCGTCGTCGTGACACGCTACGTCCACCTACTGCCCAAGAGCGTCGATGGCGACGATTACTGGCTGCTGACCGCCTCCGGCATCGGACCGGGTGTCGTCGTCCTCAACCTCCTGGCGCTGGCCACCCTCTGCTGGACGACGCGCCTGCGCACCGTGCTGCAGCTCTGGCTCGCCGTGGCGCTGTTCCTGCTCGTCCTCGACAATGCCGTGACGCTGCCGGGCGCGGCGCGCGGCACGGTGGGATGGTTTGCCGGGCGCATGGAGGCGCTGATCGCGGGCGTGATCCTGCTCGGTGTCTACCTGCACGAGGTCGATCTTCTCTACGGCCAGGCCGAGCGCACGGCGGCGGAACGCGAGCGCCAGCGGGCCGAGCTGCAACTGGCCCGGGACAACCTGGCCATCGCGCTCGACGCTTCCGACATGGGCGACTGGGACCTGGACGTTGCCAGCGACACCTCACGGCGCACGCTCCGGCACGACCGCATCTTCGGCTACCACGCGCTCCAGCCTCGCTGGGGGCTGCAGGAGGTTCGCGGCTCGATCCT
>JAESGP010000224.1_pt1 | contig 14616 bp, 12 predicted proteins | sample 9269741 | NCBI WGS metagenome assembly JAESGP01 (sample SAMN15720684, study PRJNA650882) | algae metagenome | isolation source: Desmonostoc vinosum HA7617-LM4 and co-occurring heterotrophs from cave wall | place: USA: Waikapalae cave, Hawaii | collected 2011-05-27
CATCGAGATCTCGTCGGCCGGCCGCTGGTGGATCGGTTCGCCGATCGCCCGGATCGCTTGCGCGAAATCGTCCACGGAATGGTGCGCGGGCACGTAGCCCGCCTCGAAATGGATCTGCGCCACGCGCTTGTAGTCGCGCAGGATGAAGCCGAGCAGGATCTCGGCAAGGAAGCGCCGCTCGTTGATGCCGAGCCGGCCCATGATCCCGAAATCGACGGCGACGAGGATGCCGTCGGCGTCGACGAACAGGTTCCCGGGATGCATGTCTGCGTGGAAGAAGCCGTCGCGGATCGCCTGGCGCAGGAAGGATTGGATCACCGTCCTCCCAAGCGCGCGCGGGTCGTGGCCGGCGGCGACGATGGCGGCCCGGTCGTTGAGGCGGGTGCCCGCGATCCACTCGCTCGTCAGCACGTCGCGGGCCGTCAGCTCCCAGTCGGGACGAGGCACGCGGAAATCGGCATCGTCCTTGGTGTTCTGGGCGAGTTCGGACATGGCCGCGGCTTCGAGCCGGAAATCCATCTCCATCATCACGGAGCGCGCCAGGATCTCGACGACCTCGCGGGGCTTGAGGCGCTCGGCCTTCGGCGAGAGCGCGTGGACCACGCGGGCCATGAAGCGCATCACCTGGAGGTCGCGCTGGAAGCGCTCGCGCACGCCTGGGCGCATCACCTTAACGGCGAGGACCCGCTCGGTGCCGTCGGGATCGAGGATGTGGGCCTTGTGGACCTGGGCGATCGAGGCTGCCGCCACGGGCTCGCTGAAGGAGACGAACAGCGCGCGCACGGGCTTGCCGAGCGCCGCCTCGACGACGCGGATCGCCTGATCCTGGGAGAAGGGCGGCACCCGGTCCTGGAGCTTCTCGAGGTCGAGGGCCGCGTCCATGCCGACGATGTCGGGGCGGGTCGCGAGGAACTGGCCGAACTTGACGTAGGAGGGCCCGAGCCGCGTCAGGGCCCGCTGGAGCGGACCGGCGCCGCCGCCGAGGCCCGGCCGTTCAAGGGAGCGCCCGAGCCTCAGGGCGAGGCGCAGGTGCGGCGGCAGCTCGTCCGCGTCGACGAAGGCGAGCCCGCCCTCGCGCGCCAGCACGAGGCCGACGCGGATGCCGCGGAGGAGGTGGACGATCCCGCCTAGCATGGGTGGGAGCCAATCAGGCCTGCGGGCGCGCAGCCCCCTTTCCCCGCAGGCGGGGAGAGGGTCGCATGGACCTCGCCGTCCATGCGACGAGCGGAGCGAGGGTGAGGGGGTCTCACCGGATGAGACTCCTCCGGAAGCACCCCCTCACCGTCGGCTGCCGCCTCGCCGTGCTCCCCGGCAAGGGGGAGACACGGCCCTCTCCCCGCCCGGCAGGGAGAGGGGTGCTCACTGCCGACCTGCGTGACCGTCGGTCCCCTCACGAAATCTTCCAGCCCGAATGGATCGCGACGATGCCGCCCGAGAGCGGGCGGTGGCTGACCCGGGCGAAGCCTGCCGCCTCGATCATGCCGGCGAAGCGGCCCGGCGTCGGGAACTTGCGGATCGATTCGACGAGGTAGCGGTAGGACTCGGCGTCGCCCGCCACCCGGGCGCCGAGGCGCGGAATCACGTGGAAGGAATAGGCGTCGTAGATCCGGTCGAGCCCGGGCAGGTCGACCCGCGAGAACTCCAGGCAGAGGAAGCGCCCGCCGGGCTTGAGCACCCGGTGCGCCTCGGCGAGCCCAAGCGCGATCCGGGGCACGTTCCGGATGCCGAAGGCGATGGTGTAGGCGTCGAAGGTCGCGTCCGGTAGGGGCAGCGCCTCGGCGTTGCCGGTCACGAAGTCGATCTGCCCCTCGTAGCGGGTGCCCGCCCGCTCGGCGCCGACGCGGAGCATGTCCTCGTTGATGTCGAGCACCGTGACGTGGGTGCGAGAGCCGCCCGCGTCGAGCACCCGGAAGGCGACGTCGCCGGTGCCCCCGGCGACGTCGAGGTGACGGAAGGCGCGGTCGCGGCCGGGACGCAGCATGGAGACGAGGTGAGACTTCCAGGCGCGGTGGAGCCCCCCCGACATCAGGTCGTTCATGAGGTCGTAGCGCTTGGCCACCGAGCGGAAGACGTCGTCGACCCGCGCCTGCTTCGCGTCGAGCGCGACGCGCTCGAACCCGAAATGCGTGCTCGCCTCGTCCGTCGAACCCTCGTCAGCGCTCATCGCAGCCACCTCTCGCGTGGGCCTCATAGCGAAAGGCGCTGGAAACCGCCATGTGTCGAACCACGCGACGTCGAACCACGCGACACTGCCGCGTCCCGCATCCCACGACCGGAGACCCATGCCCGAGCTTCCCGAAGTCGAGACCGTCCGCCGCGGCCTGGCGCCGGCCATGGTCGGCGGCCGCTTCGCCCGCGTGACGCTCAGGCGCGAGGGCCTGCGCTTTCCCTTCCCCGAGCGCTTCGCCGAGCGGCTCGAGGGCCGCACGGTCACCGACCTCGCGCGGCGGGCGAAATACCTCACAGCGTCAATGGATTCCGGCGAGACCCTGATCCTGCATCTCGGGATGAGCGGGCGCTTCGACGTGGCCCTGCCCGACGGGCGCAACCTGTCGCCGGGCGAGTTCTACCTCGAAGGGGCGCTAGGAACCCCGAAGCACGACCACGTCGTCATGGCGATGTCGAACGGGGCGACGATCACCTACAACGACGTGCGCCGCTTCGGCTTCATGGACCTCGTGCCGACGCAGGAGCTCGCCGCCTGCCGCCACTTCGCGGGGATGGGGATCGAGCCTCTGAGCGAGGCCCTGACGGCCGAGGCGGTCGCGCGCCTGTTCCGGCACCGGATCACGCCGCTCAAGAGCGCGCTCCTCGACCAGAGGCTGATCGCGGGCCTCGGCAACATCTACGTCTGCGAGGCCCTGCACCGGGCCGGGCTCCATCCGGAAATGCAGGCCGGCGCGCTCGCGCGGGCCGATGGCGACCCGACCCCGAAGGCGCGGCTTCTCGCCAAGGTCATCCGCGAGGTTCTGACCGAGGCCGTGGCCGCGGGCGGCTCGACCCTGCGCGACTACGCGCGCCCCGACGGCGGGGCGGGCGCGTTCCAGCACCGGTTCCGGGTCTATGACAGGCTCGGCGAGACCTGCACGGCGAAGGGCTGCGGCGGCACCATCACGCGGATTGTCCAGGCCGGCCGCTCGACCTTCTTCTGCGGTACCTGCCAGGCGCCCCCTTCGCGAGGCCGCTGAGGCGGGGCGTTCCCGCTCGGAATCGCCCCGGCCCGGGGATACCGCAACCTCAAGGCTGATTGCCGGTCAAGAACTTCGTATGTGTTAACCAGAACGAAAGCGTATGTGGACGAGAAGATTTTTTGCGTTGCGGAACGTATCGCAGATCCCAGACCAATATTTAAGATCGGTTGTCAGAGATGTTGATGCGTTCTTTCAATAACCTGACCTTGCTCCCGAAACTACTCATCCCGGTCGGCGTCCTGGTCTTCGTCGCGGTTAGCCTCGTGACCATGGCGAGCTTCAGCTTCGGCCTCTTGGAGGACAATGCTCACCACATCGTCGACGTCTCGGCCGCGCGCGCGACGCTCGCGCTGCGCCTGACTGCGGCCGTCGATGAGGCGACCATCCAGGAGAAGAACGCCATCCTCGAGATGGACAGGGCGGAGCGCGACCGCGCGGGCGCCCTCTACGCGGAGGCCCGCCACAAGTCCTTCGCCGCGGCCGACGCCCTGATCGCGCTCTCGGATTCGCCCGAGCGGCGCGCCACCAACGAGGGCGTGAGGCAGCGCGTGACCGCCTTCTACGCGGCGTCCGAGCGGGTCCTCGCTCATGCCATGCGCGGGGAGACGGCCCTGGCGACGAAGCTGTCGGACGGCGAGGCCCGCACGATGCGGCGCGCCCTCATGACCGTCCTGACGGAGCGCGCCGACGTCAACATCGCGGCGCTCGCCGCGGAGAAGGAGCACGCCTATGGGCTGACCCGGAAGGCGACCTGGACCCTGGTCGGTTCGGCGGCCTTCGGCTTGGTCATCTCCCTCGGCCTCGCCGGCGCCATCGTGGTCGGCGGCGTCAGCAATCCGCTCAAGGCCATGGCCGACACCATGCGCCGGCTCGCCGAGGGCGATCTCGCCATTGCGGTCAGGGGCGCCGAGCGGAAGGACGAGGTCGGCTCCCTCGCCCGGTCCCTCCAGGTCTTCAAGGACAACGCGGTCGCCTCGCGGCAGGCCGCGGCGTCGCAGGCCGCGGAGAACGAGGCCAAGATGCGCCGGGCCGAGCGGCTCGATGCGGTGACCCGGCGCTTCGAGGCGGATATCTCCGTCCTCACTCAGAGTCTCGCCGGCGCGGCGCGCCAGATGGAGGACACCGCCGGCTCGATGTCGGCCACCGCCGATCAGGCGATCCGGCAATCGGCGAGCGTCGGCCAGGCGGCGGAAGAAACGTCGGCCAATGTCCAGACCGTCGCGGCGGCGAGCGAGGAGATGTCGGCCTCGATCCAGGAGATCATCGCGCAGGCCGCGCAATCCGCACGCATGGCCGACCAGGCCGTGCAGGACGCCCAGCACACGGACGAGACGGTCCGCCACCTGACGCAGGTCGCCGAGCGGATCAACGACGTCGTGGCGCTGATCTCGAACATCGCTGGGCAAACGAACCTGCTCGCCCTCAACGCCACGATCGAGGCGGCGCGGGCCGGCGAGGCGGGGCGCGGCTTCGCGGTGGTCGCCACCGAGGTGAAGGAGCTCGCCGGCCAGACGGCCAAGGCCACCGGCGAGATCGGCAGCCAGATCGGCGAGATCCAGGCGGCGACACAGGCGGTCGTCACCGACATCCAGCGGATCGCGCGCACGATCGGGGAGATGTCGCGGTTCTCCTCGGGCATCGCCGCGGCGATGGAGGAGCAGGGCGCGGCGACCCAGGAGATCGCCCGCAACGTCCAGGAGGCCGCGCAGGGCACCCAATCCGTCACCGCTACGATCGCGCAGGTGCAGCAGGGCGCGGACGTGACCGCATCGGCCGCGGCGCAGGTTCTCACGGCGGCCCAGGCGCTCTCGCGCCATTCCGAGAGCCTCGGCCGCGAGGTCGGCGGCTTTCTCGACAACGTGAAGGCGGCATGAGGCGATCGCCGTCCTAAACGCTGCAATTTCTTAAGCCAGGCCCGTCTTAATTTCGGTCGGCCCCATCCAGGTCCGCCTCATCGGAGATCGCATGCCGCCCGTCCCGAGCAACGAGACCGAACGACTCGAGGCGTTGCGCGCCCTGGGGCTTTCGTCCCTCGCGCGGGACGAGCGGTTCGACGCGATCTGCCGGACCGCCTCCGCCCTGTTCGGGGTGCCGATTGCCGTGGTCTCGATCCTGGAAGCCGACCGGCAATGGTTCAAGGCGCGATGCGGGCTCAGTGCCGATGAGACGTCGCGGGACGTGGCCTTCTGCGCCTACGCCATCCTGAGCGACGAGGTGATGGTCGTCGAGGACGCCCGGGTGGACCCGCGGTTTCGCGACAACCCCCTCGTCACCGGCGAACCGCATATCCGCTTCTACGCGGGTGCGCCCCTGATCCTGGCTCCGGACCTGCGCGTCGGCACGCTCTGCATCATCGACACCGAGCCGCGGGACTTCTCGCCGGTGCAGCGAGCCATGCTGCGCGATCTCGCCCTCGTCGTCGTCTCGCAGCTGCGCCAGCAATCGGTCGAGGCGAACCTGCGCAAGAGCGAGGCCCATTACCGTCTGCTGGCCGACAACACGGGCGACATGATCGTGTGGTCGGGGCTGGACACGGTCCGACGCTACGTCTCGCCGGCCGCGCGCACCCTGCTCGGCTTTGAGGCGGAGGCGCTGATCGGCACGAAGCCGCTCGATTCCGTGCATCCGGACGAGGCGGAGGCCTACGCGGCCCTGCTCGACGACCTCAGCAACGGCCGCCTCACCCGCGCGGTCGGGCGCCAGCGCTACCGGCGCAGGGACGGGTCCTGGGTCTGGGTGGAGGTCACGTTCAACGTGACGCGCGACCCGCTGACGGGCGCCCCCGACGGCTACGTCGCGGCGGTGCGCGACATCTCCGAGCGTCACGAGGCCGAGCGCAAGATCGCGCATATGGCGCGCCACGACGCGCTGACCGACCTCGCCAACCGGACCCTGCTCCAGGAGCGCCTCGCCCAGGAAGCCGCCCTGGCGCGGCGGCGCGGCAGCGAGTTCGCCATCCACTGCCTGGACCTCGACCGGTTCAAGGCGGTGAACGACACCCTCGGCCACCAGGCCGGCGACAGCCTGCTGCGCTCGGTGGCGGATCGGCTGCGCTCCGTGGTGCGCACCGAGGACACGGTGGCCCGGATCGGGGGCGACGAGTTCGTGATCCTGCAGGTCGGTCCGGGGCAGCCGGATGCGGGCCAAACCCTGGCCCGGCGCCTCGTCGAAGCGATCGAGGAGCCCTTCGACCTCGACGGCCACCGCGCCCGCGTCGGCACCAGCGTCGGCATCGCGGTCGCGCCCCTCCACGGCGCGGATCCGGACACCCTGTACCGCAAGGCCGATATGGCCCTGTACCGGGCGAAGGCCGAGGGGCGGAACACGTTCCGGTTCTATGAAGCCGGGATGGCCGAGCGCGAGGAGGAGCGCCGGCGGGCCGCGGCCGGGCAATAGGCGGATTCGCCGCCGACCTCGTCGCGGGGTTGGCGGCTCAGTAGGACGAGAACGTCCGCCTGCGCGACCGGAGGCCGACGCTGCCGCTCTCGGAGCTGCTGGCCTCGGCGGGCACCGGCTCCGGTGCGGGCTCCGGCGCCTTGATCTCGCGCGGCGGAGCGGGGGGCGGAACCTTGCCGACGCGCTCGATCCTCACGCCCACGTAATCCCCGCGCCGCCAGGCAAGCCGGACTTGGCAGAGGAAGTCGCGCCCGATGATCCGGAGCAGGAAGGTCTCCGGCAGGGCCTCGCGGGCCGGCACGCCGATCTTGGCGCCCGATTTCGACACGTCCTTGACGTTGCAGGGAATCTCCGTGCCGTCGCGCAACCGGATCGTCGCGATCCAGTTCGTCGGATTGCGCTCCTCGCGGCGCTTGACCAACTGGTCTTCCTCGGTGACCTCGTGCTCGAGCACCACGGTGATCCTGCAGTAAACCCTAAGGCGAGTATTGCGCTCGAAACCTTACGGAAGACCTAGCGTCCTCCCGTCGAATTCGATCGGCCGTCGGGCGCACTGCCTTTCGGCTCTCCCGCTTGACGCTCCGAGGTCTTGACTGGCTTTCGGCGATACTGGCGAAGCCGCCGCTCGCCGCAACCCTGAATTTCAGCGCGGCGACGAGCCCGCGACGTGAATCCTGTCCACGGGTTTCGCGCTCACATCCTCGTGTCCCCGGGACCCGCCCGCCTCGGCACCGGCGCCGAGGCGCAGGCCGAGCTCCGTCGCATGCGCGAGGAGGGATCCGACGAGGCAGCCGGCGATGACCGGCCACGCCGCGCCCGTCAGCGCCGCGCGCAGCGCCAGCATCAGGGCGGCGCCGGAGGCGAGGTTGCACAGGAGCGGGACGGGCGCCGGCCCGCGCCCGCTGCGCGCGCGCCAGAGGAGTAGGGCGGCGGCCTCGAGGGCGACGAGGACGAGGATGAGGTCGATGATCCGGCCGCTGGCGAAGAGCTCGCTCATGCCGCGCTCGCCCGGAAGGGGCCGTTCAGGCGAACGATCGTGAGGTTGAGGTAGGCCGCGACCCCGACCCAGCCGAGATAGGGCAGGAGCAGGAGGGAGGCCGGCACGGACACCCGCGCGGTGACGCCGATCAGCACGAGGATCGAGAGCCAGAGGAACAGGACCTCGACGAGGGCCCAGTCAGGCCGCCGCATCCGGAAGAAGATGCCGCTCCAGGCGATGTTGAGCGCGGCGTTGACGGCGTAGGCGCCGACGAGCGCGGATCGGGCGCCGGCGCCCTCGTCCGCGTTCCAGGCCATCACGGCGGAGATCGTGGTCAGGGTGAAGATCGTGGTCCAGACGGGGCCGAAGGCCCAGTCCGGCGGCTTCCAGGCCGGCAGGCGCAGGCTGCGGTACCAGGGGCCGGTCGTCGTCAGCAGCCCGCCCGCGACCGCCACGAGGATCGCGACGCCGGCGGCGACGAGGGCCGGCGCCCATCCGCTCACGGCGAGACCCAGCGGAACAGGTGGGCGAGGTCCTTGAAGAAGATCCGGGCATGGGCCGCGGGCTTCGCGCGGACCAGCTCCTTGTTCATGTAGGAATCCCAGGTGAGCTGCTGGACGTCCTTGTCCCGGCAGATCGAGACGAAGCGCTCGCGCAGGCCGTCGTTGCGGTACCAGACCCATTGCATGATGCCGAGGATGAGGAAGACCCGGCCGTGCAGCTTCATGAAGCGGCGGCGCGCCAGGGCCAGCGCGCCTGCCTTGCCGGTCGTCAGGAAGGCATCGGCCGCCTCGGCCGAGAGCCGCCCGCCGAGCATGGCGTAGTAGATGCCCTCGCCCGAGGCCGGCGCGACGATGCCGGCGGCGTCGCCCGTCAGGAGCACGTCGCGGCCGTTATCCCATTTCTTCAGAGGCTTCAGCGGGATCGGCGCACCCTCGCGCCGCACGGTCTCGCCCGCATCGAGCCCGGTGGCCTCGCGCAGGGCCCGGATCGAGCTGCGCAGCGAGAAGCCTTTTCGCGCGGAGCCGGTGCCGATGCTGATGGTCTCGCCGTGGGGAAAGACCCAGGCGTAGAAATCGGGCGAGTGCTTGCCCTGGTAGTAGACGTCGCAGCGGGTCGCCTCGACGTCGCCGCTGCCGTCGGCCGGGCGGCGGACGATCTCGTGATAGGCGAAGACCTGCTTCATGGCGGCATGGCCGGGGATCTCGGCCCGGCCGACCGCGGAATTGGCCCCGTCGGCCCCGATGACGAGGCGAGTGCGGGCTTTCGCCGGCTCGCCGTCCACCGTGAAGTGGACGATCGCGCGGCCGTCGCCCTCGCGCTCGATCCGCTGGAAGGTTGCCGCGCGTAAGTCCGCGCCGGCGAGCGCCGCGCGGTTGCGCAGCCAGGGATCGAAATGCTCGCGGTCGACCATGCCGACGAATCCGTCGCCGATCGGCATGTCGACGCGCTTGTCCTTGGGCGAGATCATCCGGGCCGAGCGCACCCGGGCCACCAGCAGGTCGTCGGGGATCGCGAAGTCGCGGATCAGCCGCGGCGGGATCGCGCCGCCGCAGGGCTTGATCCGGCCCGGCTTGTCGAGGAGGAGCACCCGCCGGCCCGACCGGGCGAGGTCGGTCGCGGCCGTGGCCCCGGCCGGCCCGCCGCCGACCACCACGACGTCGAAGGTTTCGGGCTCGGCCATCATGGTCTCCCTCAGAAGCGGGGTTCGAACTGAAGCGCGGCCTGCGCCCTCAGAGCTCGCGGGGTTCGCGTCGCGGGGGCGTGCTCGATCCAGAGCGCGAGCGCCGCGCCGACGACGAACAGCGCGGCCTCGGCCGCGAAGACGGCCGCGTAGGCGTTCACCGCCTCGGGCGTCACGAGGCGGGCGAGATCGACGGCCACCGTTCCAAGAAAGCCGCCGGCGCCGAAGGCGACGCCCTGCGCCGCGCCCCAGACGCCCATCCGGGTGCCGCGCTCGGCCTCGCCGCCGGCGCCTGCCAGCCCCATCATCGAGCCGATGGCGGCCACCGCGAAGACGCCGTTGAACAGGCCCAGCGCGAAGACCGCGATGCGCAGCGGGAAGTCCGGACCGACGAGGCCGCCGCCGGCGATGGCCAGCAGCGAGGCCCCCGAGCCAAGGCAGCCGACCACCGTCCACAGCTTCAGGGAGCCGAGCACCGGCCCGCCGATCCCCATGGTGACGCCCGCCACGAACAGCATGCCGGCGAGCACGCCGCCGTGCTGGAGGCCGGCGAGCTTGGTGGTCACGCCGGGCGTCATCGCGAAGACGAGGCCGGCGAAGGGCTCGAGGATGAGTTCCTGCGCGCTGTAGGCGAGCATCGCGACGAAGATGAAGATCGTGAAGCGGCGCGAGGCCGGCTCCGCCCAGACCTTGGCCAGCACGGCGAGGAAGGGCTTCTTCTCGGATCGGGCCGCGTCGGACAGCGGCGCGCGGGCCGGCTCGACCCCGCGCACGGAGAGGCAGGCCACGACGAAGGCGATCAGCGAGACGGTGCCCGACACCGCCACCAGGCGAGCGCCGGAGAACGGATCGAGGAAGTGCCCGGCGAGCGGTGCGGTGATCGCGAAGCCCGCGATCATCATCACCCAGACCAGGGTCGCGGCCGCGCCCCGGCGCCGCGCCTCGACGCCGGTGGCCAGCAGGACGAGGAGCGAGGTGCCGGCGGCGCCCGCACCCATCCCGACGGTGGCGAAGGAGAGCACGGCCAGCGCCAGCCCCGCGGCGGGATGCGTCTCGATGAGCGCCGTCGCGACGGCCGCGCCGAATCCGCCGAGCGTCAGCGCGGCCATGCCGCCGACGATCCAGGGCGTGCGCCGTCCGCCCACATCCGAGCCGTAGCCCCAGCGCGGGCGCAGCACCTGCACCGCGTAGTGCAGCGCGACGAGGCCGCCCGGCACCATGGCGGGCAGGGCCAGCTCCACCACCATCACGCGGTTGATGGTCGAGGTCATCAAGACGACGACGGCGCCGAGCGCCGTCTGGACGAGGCCGAGGCGGACGATGGCGAGCCAGCCGAAGGGGGGCATCACAAGCTCCCCTGCACGATCGGGCGCAGCGCGAAGGCCGCGACCAGCATGCCGAGCACGTAGAGGGTGGTGCCGGTGCCGTTGTACCAGGCCGCCCGCTCGCGCGGCGCCTTGAGGAAATAGGCCATCAGGGCGAGCTGTCCTGCCAGCAGGACGGCGATGCCGGCGGCGTACCCTGTCCGCTCCCAGACGAGGAGCAGCGAGATCACCAGCGTCTGAGGCAGCGCCATCACGAGGCAGGCGAACACGGCCGCGTTGCCGGCGCCCATCTGAACGGGAATCGAGCGCAGGCCGAGCGCCCGGTCGCCCTCAATGGATTTGAAGTCGTTCAGCGTCATGATGCCGTGCGCGCCGACCGCGTAGAGCAGCGCGATCACGACGACGCGGCGGTCGGGCATGGCGGCGGCCATCACGGCCGCGCCGGTGAACCAGGGCAGGCCCTCGTAGCAGAGCCCGCAGGCCGCGTTGCCCCACCAGCCGTTCCGCTTCAGCCGGATCGGCGGGGCCGAGTAGATCCAGGCGAGGACCAGCCCGAACAGCGCGGCGCCGAGCACCCAGGGCCCGAGGACGTAGGCGACGGCGAGCGAGAGCAGAGTCCAGGCCGCGGCGATGTAGAGGCCCCAGCGCCCGGGGATCCGGCCGGAGGGGATCGGCCGGTTCGGCTCGTTGATCGCGTCGACGTGACGGTCGAACCAGTCGTTGGCCGCCTGGCTCGTGGCGCAGACCAGGGGACCGGCGAGAAGGATCCCGGCCAGGATCACCGGCCATTGCCCGCTCGGAGTCGCGCCCGATGAGACCACGCCGCAGGCGAAGGCCCACATGGGCGCGAACCACGTGATCGGCTTCAGGAGCTCGACGAAAGCGCTCGGTGCGGGCGTTGCCATGGCGAGGAGGCTAAGGATGCACCCCCAGATGTGTCAAGATTAGTTTACACCTTCGCGTTCGAGAGACGCCGTCTCGGAGAATGCGGAGATCACGAAGCCGAGAGACGGTCATGAACCATAGTGCCGTCCCGCCGAATGCGAGTCCCTTTCGCGCGTGCGAATTTCGATGAATCCGCAGCGAAGTGGGGGCCAGGTCTGCGAATCAACGATCCGCTTCGACCGATTCCTGCCCGTCCAGGTCGCCGATGCCGTAGCGGCGCAGCTTGGCGTAGAGGCCCTGACGGCTCAGGCCGAGCATCTCGGCGGCGGAGGCGCGGTTGTCGCGCGTGATGCGGAGCGCCGCCTCGATGCAGAGGCGCTCGATCAGGTCGGTCGATTCCCGAACCAGATTCTTCATGGAGACGCGGCCGACGAGCTCGGTCATCTGCTCGACGGAGCGGGGCAGCTCGCGCCCGCTGCTGGCGGGCGCCGCTCGCCGGGGCGTCCCACGGATCGTGAAGCCGAGACAGGGGTGACCGCCACCGGCGACCGAGACGGCCGCGACCTCGACATCCTCAAGGCCGCCGTACTCGCCGCGAAGGCTGGTGGCGAAGTGGCGGACGGAGCCGTGCTGTCCGAGCGTCGCGAACAGGGCCGCGGCCTCGGTCTCCTCCCGGCCGAGCCAGCGTTCCAGCGGCTCGCCGCGGACCTGCTCCTCGGTCGCGAGCTGGACGAGATCGAGGAAGGCGGCGTTCGCGGCCAGGATCCGACGCCCGGGATCGGTGACGACGAATCCCTCAGGAAGGCTGTGGATGACGTCGAGAGCGCTGGCATTGGCGCGTGTCGCGCCGCGCTCGGGCGCCTCGGGGCCGGCGGAGGACAGGCGCAGGAGGACGTTCGTCACGGTGTCCTGCCGGAACAGGGAGGCCGCGACGCGGGTCTCGCCGCGTCCGTTTCCGAGCTTGGCCACGAGGTCGACGGCCTGGCCGGTCACGCGCAGGCCGGCGAAGAGCGACCCAAGCTCCCTCGCGTTGGCACCATCGAACAGGTCGACGGCGTCCTGGCCGACGATCCGCTTCTCGGGCTTGCCGAGCAGGCGGGCCGCCGCGGGGTTGACGTCGGTGACGCGCCGGGTCGCGGCATCGACCACGAGGACGGGCTCGCCGGCGAGCTGGAACAGCAGCCGGTAGCGGGTCTCGGCGCCGCGCATGCGCAGGTAGTCGCGCTCGAGGGCCTGCTGCGCTTCCGCGAGCTTGACCTGAAGGTTGGCCATCGCGCGCAGGTTCCGGCCGATAGCGATGACCGGCCCGCCGTCGGCGAGCCGCATGGCGGAGTAGCGCACCGGCAGGTCGGTGCCGAGGGCCGAGGGATGGTTCACCTGGCGCCAGCGCGTCACCGCGCCGGGCACCGCGTCTCTCAGGAGCGCCGTGATCTTGGGCCGGCTCTCCACCGTGACCGTGTCGATCCAGGGACGCCCGAGCCAGGTCTCGCAGCCCTCGCCGGCGAGCTCCGGGCTGCCGAAGGTCGCATCGCGGATGATCCCTGCCGAATCCACCACGAGCGACAAATCCGTCGCAGCCGCAACGAGAACCCCGGCCGCCTCAGCATCGAGGGGACCGAGTGTTTTGCGGAGCGCCGCGAACGCGTCGTTCGGCGCAGGGCTCGCCAGGCTGGTCAATGATCACCACGTCGTGATGTCTTGGGGAGCGGTCTTTCAACAGGGTCTGGCCGGCAGATCAAGCAAGCTTTCCGCGACGGTGATGGCGCAGCGGGCATCGGCGGCCGTCGCGTCGGCGCCAACCAGGCTCACATAACCCGGATTGTCGATGAGGATCGGCCCGCCCACCATGACGCGGACGCCCTGGTTCCGGGAGACCCGGCGGAGGTCGCCCACCGCCTGTCTCAGCACCGGCAGGAGCGTCTCGCAGCCGACCGAGACGCCGATCACGTCGTACCATTCGGCCTGCGCGAGGTGGAGCGGATCGTGGTCCAGATCGCGCGCGATGCTCGTCACGTCCCATCCCGCCTCGCGGAAGAAGCGCTCGATCAGGGTGAGCCCGAAGCTGTGGGTCTCGCCCGGGCAGGGCAGGAGCAGGATCGAGCGGCCGTGGCAGTGCCGGGCCGGCTCGCCGCCGAAGCGCAGGGTGAGATCGTGCATGATCCGCTGCAGGCGGCCCACCGCCACCGTCAGCTCCGCGAAGTCGCAGAGATCCTCCTCCCAGAGGATTCCGAGATGCCGGGCCGTCGGCGCGAGGAGATCGAGGAGCAGGCTGTCGAGGGAGAGCCCGTCCTCGACGAGGGCCGCGATCTCGGCCTCCACATCGTCAGAACCGGGCGACAGCACCAGGGCGGTGAAGGCAGCGATCTGTGCGGAGGTCGGAAGGACGGCAGGGCGGGCCGTGCGTGGATCGGCCCGGTGAGCCAGCATGAGGCGGGGAATGATCTCGGCCTCCACGACCTGGGCGAGCTCGCCATGCCAACGCGCCGGCCGTTCGGCCCGGGCATGCCTCAGGAACGTCTCGACCTCGAACTGGCTCGACCCATCGCGGGAGGACCGACCGTGCATGAAGCACTCGCCGAACCGACTCACGTCATCCATTGGAATCCTCCCAATGCTGCTGACGGCTTCTTGATTCGGCTCGATCGTTGATCGTCGAGCTTCGCGTCTTCGACGTCGCTGCGTCTTGACGCTGCCTGGGCGTTCAGGCGGGCCTTACTCTGAACGATACCGCTTCATTTGGCTTTGGCAATGCTCAAGTTGTAGCGGTAACGATCCACCACTGTCAAACTTTGGTGACGTAAAGCCAGCTTGACACATGTTGGGGCGCTTCCTAACCTCCCTCGGCAAGGCGGTTCTCGATGGAACCGTTGCCAAGAGCGAAAGAGGGCGGAAGCGATGGGTCCAGACAAGGACCAAGCGACAAGGCCGCTCTACTCCGTAGCGGAGCGCGCTCGCCGCGATTCCTCACCCTGGACTCTCGTCCAGGGCGTGCTCGCTCCCCTTCAATTCCTCGTGTTCCTGGTGAGCCTCGTCCTGGTCTTTCGCACGCTGGCGACGGGGGAGGGCGAGACGGCGGCCAACGCGTCCGTCGTCGTGAAGACCCTCCTGCTCTACGCGATCATGGTGACCGGCTCGATCTGGGAGAAGGCGGTGTTC
>JAESGP010000225.1_pt1 | contig 14612 bp, 10 predicted proteins | sample 9269741 | NCBI WGS metagenome assembly JAESGP01 (sample SAMN15720684, study PRJNA650882) | algae metagenome | isolation source: Desmonostoc vinosum HA7617-LM4 and co-occurring heterotrophs from cave wall | place: USA: Waikapalae cave, Hawaii | collected 2011-05-27
GGCGCTCACGCCCCATCGCCGCCTGACCCTCGCCTGCGTGGCGGCTTCCCTCGCCTGGAGCCTCCTCCTCGTCCTGCCGCACCTGCGTGGCGATGCGACAATCCTCGATCGGATCGAGGCGCCGTTGACGGATCTCCGCTTCCTGGCAGCAGGACCCCGACCTGCGCCCGCGGATGTCGTCGTGATCGCCATCGACGACGACACGGTCCGCGCTGCCGGCGCCTATCCCCTGCCCCGGCCGGTCATGACGCGGCTCGTCCGGGCTCTCCTCGCGGCCAAGCCCAAACTGGTGGCGCTCGATGTCCTTTTCCTCGATTCCGGCAAGGCCGGAGCCGACGCGGAGCTCGCCGCCGCACTGGCATCCGGTCCGACGATCGTGGCGATGGCTGCCACCTTCACGCGCAGCGGCGCCGAGAGCCGGGCATCCTACGGCCCCTTCGACAGCCTTCCGGTGGCCGAACGCCTGCTGAAGCCGGTCGAACCGATCGCCGGATCGGCACGCCTCGGCCTCGTCAACGTGGCGCCGGACCACGGCGGCACGCCGCGCCACATCCCTCTTCTGATCGCCGCCGAGGGCGGCATGCATCCGGCGCTGCCGCTGCGAGCGGCGAGCCTGATCGCCGCCGGCAAGTTCGAGCTCGCCCGCGACAGCGTCCAGGCCGGACCGGCCGCAACGCCCGTCGATCTCGGCGCCGCCTTGGCGCTGCGCTTCTTCGGGCCCCAGGGCAGCTTCCGGACGATCAGCGCCCAATCGGTCATCGACGGCACGGCGAGCGGCCTGGGCGATCGCATCCTCATCGTCGGGGCGACTGCTTTCGGCAACGGCGACACGCTGCCGACGCCCTTCGACCCCCTGCTGCCGGGCGTCGAGCTCCTCGCGACCGGCATCGCCCACCTGACGAGCGGGGACGCGCTGGTGCGGACAACGAATGTGCGCCGCGCGGACGCGGCGGCGGCGCTCGCCCTGCCGGCGCTCCTCGTCCTGATGATGTCGGCGCGCCGGGTCGCCATCGGCCTCGGGCTCGCCGCACTCATCCTCGCAGGCTTCTGCATCGCGTCCTTCGTCGTGTTCGCGCAAGGAATCTGGATGGCGCTCGCCATGCCGCTCGCGGCGGCGCTGCCGCCCGTTCTCCTCTACGGCGGTGCCCGCCTCCTGCTCGACCGCTGGCTCGAACGCCGGCTCGAGGCCTCCAGGGATGCCCTCCTCCGCTTCCACGCCCCGGCGCTGGCGGCGCGCCTCGCGAGCGAGCCCGACTTCCTCGACGTGCCGGTGGAGCAGCGTGCCGCGATCCTCTTCATCGACCTTTCGGGCTTCACGGGTCTCGCAGAACGCGTCGGCCCGGGCCGCACGCGCACCCTGCTCAAGGAAATGCACGACCGCGTCGAGGAGGCGGCGAGCCGGCGCGACGGCTCGGTGACGAGTTTCATGGGCGACGGCGCGATGGTGCTGTTCGGCCTGCCCGAAGCCCGCGACGACGTTGCCGACGGGGCGGTCGCGACCGCCCTCGCGCTGGCCGACAGCCTGAAGGCTTGGCTCTGGAGCCGCAGGTCGGAGATCGGCGAGGCGCTGGGGCTGCGCATCGGCGTGCATGCCGGCCCGGTCGTGATCTCCCGGCTCGGCGGCGCGCACAACCAGCACATCACCGCGACGGGCGACACCGTGAACGTGGCGAGCCGACTCATGGAGATCGCGAAGGCCGAGCGCGCCCAGATCGTCCTGAGCGCCGAGCTCCTCGCGGCCAGGGCCGTCGCCTCGCCGCTGCCGGAACTCGGCCCCGTCCAGCGCGTGCGGGTGCGCGGCCGGATCCAGCCGCTCGACATCCACTGCATCCGCGGCCCGCAGAGCCGGCCGAGCGCGGCCTGACCCCTCCAGTGTGACCCGGATCACGGAAGCGGGGCGGTAGAGCCCTCATCCTTCCCTCATCGCCCAACGCAGAGGGCGCCACCGGCAGGATGAGGAGATCACGGTCATGGCCATCGTCAACGGCACCATCCGCAACGATTACTTCTTCGCGACCGAGGAGGAGGAACTGTTCCTCGGAGGCAGTGGCTTCGATACCGTCGATTACTCGCGCTCCGCCACCCGGGTCATCGTGAAGATCCAAGACCAGGCCGACCAGCAGCCGCAGACGGGCAGCGGCGGATTCGCCAGGGGCGACGTCCTCGTCAACATCGAACGGGTCATCGGCTCGCGCAGCAACGACATCATTACCGGCAACAGCCTCGCCAACGTGCTCGAGGGCGGTGCCGGTGAAGACCAGCTCAACGGCGGCAAGGGCGATGATACGCTGATCGGCGGGCGCCATCGCGACACCATCCACGGCGGCGAGGACGACGACCTCCTGATCGGCGGCGAGGGTTCCGACTACCTCGACGGCGACGACGGCATCGACACCGTCTCCTTCGCCGATCTCGACGACGGCGTCGGCGTCACGGTGAAGCTCGACCGCTCCTTCGCCACGCACGGCAACGAGGTCGATACGATCGGTGAGATCGAGAACGTCATCGGCACGAATGTCGACGATCGGATCTACGGCGACGGTCTCGGAAACGTCCTGTCCGGACTCGGCGGCGTCGACGAGATCTCCGGCGAAGGCGGGATCGACACGCTCAACGGCGGCGCGGGCGACGATACCCTCAGCGGCGGCGAGGGTGCGGACACGCTCAACGGCGACGCCGATGCGGATACCCTGTTCGGCGGCACGGAGAACGACACCCTCAACGGCGGCGACGGCGACGACCGGCTCTTCGGCGGCGAGGGCGGCGACCTCCTGAACGGCGGAGCCGGCTTCGACCTCGCCACCTACAACGATGCGACCGGCGCCGTCTTCGTCGACCTCGCCAACGGCATGGGCCTCATCGGCTTCGCGGCCGGCGACCGCTACGTCGGCATCGAGAGCGTCCGCGGCTCCTCCTACGCCGACACCCTGCGCGGCTCGGCCAATCCCGACACCCTGGACGGCGGCTCCGGCGCCGACGTCATCAGCGGAGGCGGCGGCGGCGACCGTCTGATCGGCGGCCACGGCGACGATCGGCTCACCGGCGGCGAGGGTTCCGACACCTTCGTCTTCAACGTGAAGTTCCGCTACCTCGAAGGCCCGGATTTCGGCGACGACCGGGTGCTCGACTTCGAGCTCGGCGTGGACCACATCGAGTTCACGAATGTCGGCCTCAGCATCCAGCAGGTCGGCGGCGACGCGGTGCTGTCCTCCTCGAATTACGGCGAGACCGTCACCTTCGCCAACACCGATGCCACTTCCCTGCAGGCTGCGCTCAGCGCGGACGGTTTCCTGTTCTGAGTGGATCGCCCCGGCTTAAGCGAGGCCGCGGACGAGATCGCGGAAACGGTTTCCCCGCTCCTCGAAGCTCTTGAACTGGTCGTAGGAGGCGCAGGCCGGTGAGAGCAGCACCACCGGCTCCGGCGCCTCCGAAGCCGCCGCGGCTTCCGCGGCGGCTTTCGTCGCGACCTCGATGGTGCCGCATCGGGTGTAGGGCACCCGGCCTTCAAGGGTCGCGGCGAAGGCCTCGGTCGCGGCGCCGATGAGGTAGGCGTGGGTCACACGGTCGAACAGCGGCACGAGCGGCGCGATGCCGCCCTCCTTCGCCTTGCCGCCCAGGATCCAGTGGATGCCCCGGAAGGCCGAGAGCGCCTTCTCGGTGGAATCGGCGTTCGTCGCCTTGGAATCGTTGACGAAGAGCACCCGTCCCCGGTGGCCCAGGGGCTCCATGCGGTGGGGCAGGCCGGGGAACGAGCGCAGACCCGCGTCGAGCGCCGCCCCGGTCACGCCGAGGGACTGAACGGCGGCGACGGCGACGGCGGCGTTCTGCCAGTTATGTGCACCCCGCAGCGTGCCGATGCCGTCGAGATCCGCCAAGCGCCCGCCGTCCGCCCCGTAGAGCGCAGCCGCCCTTGCCGTCAGGGTGCCGGGACCGGACGGCGCGTCGGAAACCTGCACGCGCACGAGCGGTCCTGTCCGACGCTCCGCGATGGCGCGGCTCGGCTCGTCGTCGATGCCGACCACTGCGAGGTCCGCACCCTGGATGAGTCGCTCCTTGATCGCCGCATAGTTCTCCATCGTGCCGTGCCGGTCGAGGTGGTCCGGGGTGATGTTGAGGAGCACGCCGACGCTCGGGTCGAGGGATGGCGCCAGGTCGATCTGGAACGAGGACATCTCGACCACGTGGACGCGGTTCGCGGCCGGAGGCTGAAGCGAGAGGATCGCCGTGCCGATGTTGCCGCCCATCTGCACATCCCAGCCGGCATGGGCGAGGACATGGGCGATCAACGCCGTCGTGGTCGACTTGCCGTTGGTGCCGGTGATGGCGATGAGGGGAGCCCCCGGCGCCAGGGCGCGACGCTCGCGGCAGAACAGCTCGATGTCGCCGATGATCTCGATTCCGGCGGCCTTCGCCCGCTCCACCGTCCAGTGCGGCGCCGGATGGGTCAGCGGCACGCCCGGCGAGAGGACGAGCGCCGAGAAGGCCGACCAGTCAGCTTCCCGAAGGTCGCCTGTCGTGACGCCCTGCGCCTGCGCCCGCGCCATGCTCTCCGGGCTGTCGTCGCAGGCGACCACCCCTGCGCCGCCCGCCTGCAGCGCCACGGCCGTGGCGAGGCCAGAGCCGCCCAGCCCGAAGAGGGCGACGGTGCGGCCGGCGAAGGTGGTGACGGGGGTCATGATCTCAGCGCAGCTTCAGGGTCGCGAGCCCGGCGAGTGCCAGGATGAAGGCGATGATCCAGAACCGGATCACGACCTGCGGCTCCTTCCAGCCCTTCTGCTCGAAATGGTGATGGATGGGCGCCATCCGGAAGACGCGCTTGCCGGTGAGCTTGAAGGAGGCGACCTGGATGATGACCGACATCATCTCCAAGACGAACAGGCCGCCGACGATGGCGAGCACGATCTCGTGCTTCGTCGCCACCGCGATGGTTCCGAGCAGGCCGCCGAGGGCGAGAGAGCCCGTGTCGCCCATGAAGATCTGGGCCGGCGGCGCGTTGAACCAGAGGAAGCCTAGCCCCGCCCCGATCACAGCGCCGCAGACGACGGCGAGCTCGCCGGTGTCGCGGACGTAGTTCACCTGGAGGTAGCCCGCCGTGAAGACGTTGCCGACGAGGTAGGCGATGACCCCGAAGGTGCCGCAGGCGATCATGACGGGAACGATGGCGAGCCCGTCGAGGCCGTCGGTCATGTTCACGGCGTTGCCGGCGCCGACGATCACGAAGGCGGCGAACAGCACGTAGAACCAGCCGAGGTTCAGGAGCGCGTCCTTGAAGACCGGAAAGGCGAGCTGGTTCTGCAGCGCCGGCGGCGAGTAGACTGCGATCAGCGTGCAGGCGGCGACCGCGATGGCCGCTTCGAGGAGCAGACGGAAGCGGCCGGAAAACCCCTTGTGCGACTGCTTCGTGACCTTGAGGTAATCGTCGTAGAAGCCGATCGCCCCGAAGCCCAGCGTCACGGTGAGCACGATCCAGACATAGTGGTTGCGCGGGTTCGTCCAGAGCAGGATCGCGACGATGGCACCGGCGAGGATCATCAGCCCGCCCATGGTCGGCGTGCCGCGCTTCGTGAGCAGGTGGGTCTGAGGGCCGTCCTCGCGGATCGGCTGGCCCTTGCCTTGGCGCAGGCGCAGCAGCGAGATGATCCACGGTCCGAACCAGAACACGAACAGGCCCGCCGTGAACAGCGCGCCGCCCGTGCGGAAGGTGATGTAGCGGAAGACATTGAGGGGCGAGAGCGTGCCGCTCAGGTCCGACAGGAGATACAGCATCCGGGACTCGATCGCGGTGGGATTTCGGAGAAGGATTCGGGTCCGGAAGGCCGCGGGCCTTCGGCCTCGTTCAGGGAGCCGCCGCCTTCGACGACTCGCGCCCGCTTTCCGGGCTCGCGTAGCGGGCTTTGAGGGCTTCGACAATCCGGCCCATGCGGATGCTGTTCGAGCCCTTCACCATCACGGCATCGCCGGGACGCAGGGCGCCGAGCACCGGATCGACGAGGTCCGCCGAGTTGAGGGCCGCGACGCCGCGGCGGCTCATCGGCAGCGCCTCGAACAGGTGCCCCATCAGTGGCCCGGCCGTGAAGACGAGGTCGATCCCGTTCGCCTCCACCGCTTCGGCGAGCTCGCGGTGATGCGCCTCCGCGGAGCCACCAAGCTCCAGCATGTCGCCGAGCACCGCGATGCGGCGGCCGCGGGAACCTGTGTCGATCGTGGCGAGGGTCGCCAGCGCGGCGCGGATCGAGGCCGGGTTGGCGTTGTAGCTCTCGTCGACGAGCACGGCCTCGCCGTCGCCGATGGACAGCATGGTGCGCTCGCCGCGCCCGACCGGAGGCTTGAGCCCGGCAAGCGAGAGAGCGGCGCGGGCGAGGTCGCCGCCGAGCGCGTGGACGACAGCCATGACGCCCAGCGAGTTCATGGCCACGTGCCGGCCCGGCGTGCCGAGCTGGTAGGTGACGGGGATGCCCATCACCTCGGCGTCGACCACCGAGAGATCGGGACGCAGGACGATGCGCAGGGCGCGCACATCCGCCTCGGGATGCTCGCCGAAGCTGATCACGCGGCCGGCCTGCGAGGCCAGCGCGTGGGCGAGCAGGCGCGAGAAGTTCGGGTTGTCACGGTTGAGAATGGCGACCCCGCCCGGCTCGAGGCCCGCGAAAATCTCGCCCTTGGCGTCGGCGATGGCCGAGAGTGAGCGGAAATGCTCGATATGGACCGGCTCGACCGTGGTGATCAGGGCGACATGAGGCCGGACCATGCGCGTCAGCGGCACGATCTCGCCGCCGTGGTTCATGCCGACCTCGAACACACCGAAGCGGCTTCCCGCCGGCATCCGCGCCAGGGTCAGCGGCACGCCCCAATGATTGTTGTAGGAGGCGAGCGAGGCGTGCGTCGGCCCCTGCGCGCCGAGCACGTGGCGGAGCGCTTCCTTGGTGCCGGTCTTGCCCACGGAGCCGGTCACCGCAACGATCGCGGCACCGGTCCGCTCGCGGGAGGCCTGCCCGAGGCGGCGCATCGCTTCGAGAACGGCGTCATCGCCGACGGCCGGAACTGCCAGAATGCCACCCGCGCCCGCGAAGTCGCCGGCCCGCGCCGCCTCGACGACGGCCGCGCCGGCGCCGCGAGACAGCGCGTCCCGCACGAAGTCGTGACCGTCGCGCGCGTCGCCGCGGATGGCGAAGAACAGGTCGCCGGGCTGCAGCGTGCGCGTGTCGATCGAGGCGCCCGTGATCGGCTTCAGCGTGCCGTGCAGTGTACCGCCAGTCGCGGCGACCAACGCATCGGGCGTCCAGAGGGGGGCTTGCGCCAATGGGTTGGTCATGCCTGCAGCTCCGCGATCGCCGCCCGGACCGCGTCGTGATCCGAGAATGGCAGCACGCTTGTGCCGACGATCTGGCCGGTTTCGTGGCCCTTGCCGGCCACGACGAGCACATCGCCCGGTCCGAGCTCCCGCACGGCCGTCCGGATAGCCTTAGCCCGATCGCCGATCTCCACGGCGCCCGGCGCCGCGGCGAGGATCTCCGCGCGGATGGCGGCGGGCTCCTCGGTCCGGGGATTGTCGTCGGTGACGATGACGCGATCGGCCTTCTCGACGGCGATGGCGCCCATGATCGGCCGCTTGCCGCGGTCACGGTCGCCGCCGCAGCCAAAGACGCAGACCAGGCGCCCGGTGGCGAAGGGCCGGAGAGCGGTGAGCACGCTGTCGAGCGCCTCCGGCTTGTGGGCGTAATCCACGAGGCAGAGGGCGCCGTTGACCTCGCCGACCCGCTCCATCCGGCCTGGTACGCCGGTGAGGTGTTCAAGCGCGGCAAGGACCGCACCCGCCGTGGCGGTGCCGCGCGCCGCCATGACGAGGCCGGCGGCGAGCAGGGCGTTTTCAACCTGGAACGCGCCGACGAGGGGTAGGCGCACGACGTGCCGGGTCCCGTCACCCTGCCCCACGGCGATCGTCAGAAGCTGCGAAAAGCCTTCGGTACGCGCGTCGAGGAGCGTCAGGGCCGTGCCGGCCCTGCCCGTCGTCATGACCTCGTGCCCCGCGCCGCGCGCCGCTTCGATGACGCGACCGGCAAAGGCGCCGTCCGCGTTCACCACCGCGGGCGCGCCCTCCGGGAGCAGCGCGGTGAAGAGGCGGAGCTTGGCCCCCAGATAGGCCTCAATGGTCGGGTGATAGTCGAGATGGTCGCGGCCGAGATTGGTGAAGCCGGCCGCCGCGACGCGGACGCCATCGAGCCGGCGCTGCTCGATGCCGTGTGAGGAGGCTTCCATGGCAAGGTCGGTGATGCCGTCGGCGGCGAGTCCGGCCAGCGTCTGGTGGAGCGTCACCGGATCCGGTGTTGTCAGCGACCCGTAGACCGTGCCCTTCGCGGTGACGATCCCGACGGTCCCGAGGCTGGCGGATTGCCTGCCCAGCCGCTGAAGGATCTGGCGAACGAAATCGGCGACGGAGCTCTTTCCGCTCGTGCCGGTCACCGCCAGGATCGTCTCGGGTTGGCGTCCGGAGAAGCGGGCCGCCGCGAGCGCCAGGGCCCGGCGGGCGTCGGGAACCGACACCCACAAGGCCTCCGGCGCGAGGTCCGCCGGCCGCTCGCCCTCTCCGACGAGAGCGACGGCGCCGGACTCGAAGGCCTTTTGCGCGAAGGTCCGCCCGTCCACGACGGTACCCGGCACCGCAACGAAGACGCTGCCCGGAACGACGCGGCGGCTGTCGGCGGTGACACCATGGACGACTTGGCCGGCCATCGGGCCTGCAGAGACCTCCGGGAGAAGTTCGCCGAGCGTGCGCTCGGTCATCGCCCGTCGACCTGCGTCGCGTGATAGGCGCCGAGCTTCACCATCAGCGGGAACGGCTTCACCGGCGGCTCGAATTGCGGGGGCAGGCCGAGGACCGGGGCGACGCGCTCGATCACGCGACCGGTCACGACACCCGAGTTCCAGGCGGCCGTGGCATAGCCACCCGTCTCGGGCAGGCCCTGCGGCTCGTCCATGAGCGTCACGAAGAGGTACCGCGGCTTGTCCATCGGTGCGGCCGCCATGAAGGTGGTGAACAGGCGGTTCTTCACGTAGCGCCCGTTGATCACCTTTTCCGCCGTCCCGGTCTTGCCGCCAATGTAATAGAGGGGAACCGAGGCCTTGCGGGCCGAGCCCTCGGTGGCGTTGAGGCGCATGATGAAGCGCATCGCCTCGCTGGTCTGCGTGGAGAGCACCCGCGTCGCCTTCGTCCGCGCGCTCGCCTCGTCGGTCTTGAGGAAGGTCGGGGTGATCAGCTCGCCGCCGTTGACGATGGCGGCGACCGCCGCGGACGCCTGGAGCGGCGCCACCGCGAGGCCGTGACCGAAGGCGATGGTGATCGTGTTGATCTCTGTCCAGCGCCCCGGAACGATCGGCTCCGCGCTTTCGGGCAGCTCGGTCCGCATCCGGTCGAGCAGGCCCATCTTCTTGAGGAAGGCCTTGTGCCCGGGCACGCCGATGCCGAGCGCCATCTTGGCCGAGCCGATGTTCGAGGAATGCGTGAACACCTCCGGCATCGTGATGACCCGGTTGGTGCCGTGATACTCGTGGATCTTCTGGCGGCCCCAGCTCAGCACGCCGCCGCGGGTGTCGAAGGTCGAGTTGACGTTGTACTTGCCGGAATCGAGCGCCATCGCCAGCGTCATGGCCTTGAAGGTCGAGCCCATCTCGTAGACGCCGACATTCATCCGGTTGATCCGGTCGGACAGCATCGCGTCGGCGGGCTCGTTCGGATCGAAATCCGGCAACGAGGCGAGCGCGATCACCTCGCCGGTGTTCACGTCGAGGATGAGGCCGGCGGCGGCCTTCGCCTTGAAGTGGCCGACGCCCCAGGCGAGCTCGTCGCGCAGCGCGTGCTGCGCGCGCAGGTCGAGGGAGAGCTGGACCGGCTTGAGGTCGGTCTGCTTGGAGACGAAGCCGAGGCTGTTGAGGTCCTTCAGGCCCCGCGAGTCGATGTATTTCTCGATGCCGGCGATGCCGACATTGTCGAGGTTCGTCACGCCGAGGATGTGGGCGGCGGCGACGCCGTTCGGATAGACGCGCTTGTGGTCGGGCAGGAAGCCGACGCCCGGGATGCCGAGCCGGTGGACCTCCGCCTGCTGCTTCGGCGTGATCTCCCGCTTGACCCAGACGAAGCCCTTCTTGGTGGAGAGCTTGGCCCGCAGCTCCGTGGCGTTCACCTCGGGCAGGACGGCGGTGAGGAGTTCGACCGCCTCGTCCTTGTCGTAGATGTTCTTGGGCTCGGCGAAGACCGAGACCGTGCGGATGTCGGTGGCGAGGATCTCGCCGTTGCGGTCGACGATGTCGGGCCGGAAAGCGGTGTTGGCCGAGGCCGCCACGCGCTGATCGGAACCGTCGCGGACCGGAAAGGCCGCCATCGTGACGAGTCGCACGCCGATCGTGGCGAAGACGACGGCGAAGCCGAGTCCGACGAGGCCCACGCGGGTGTGGCTGCGCTCGATCGCGAGGCGAAACATCGCGCGGACCATGTCCGCGAACGGCCGTGCCGGCTCGGCGACGCTGGCCTCGGCGTCCTGGACGGTTTCGGTGGAAGCGCCTTCGGACACGGTGACTACCTCGAAGCCGTGGTCGGTGTTTTGGTGGGCGTGGTCGTCGTGCGGGTCGGCGTGGTGCGCACAAGCGTCGAGCCCGTGGTGCGCGGCTCTCCGAGGGCCGGCTTCTCCTTGGGCGTCGCCGTGGCCGCGAGGAGCCGGCCGATCTCGTCGCCGCGATTGGCCCGCGGCGGCAGGTCGGCGAGACGGGCGAGATGAGTCGTGCCGATCGGCTCCAGCGCGAGGTGGCGCTCGACGGCGGCCTGGAGCCGGTCGGGCCGGGTCAGGAGCTGCCATTCCGCGCGCAGGACGGCGATGGCCTGCCGCTCCTTATGGAGCTGCGACTTCGCCTTCGAGACCTGACCGGCCTGATAGAGCGTGTCGTACTTGATCGAGTAGGCGTAGGCCGCCGACCAGATCAGCCCGATCACGGCGAGGACGTTGAGAAGGCGGATCACCGGCGCGTTCCTCCGCTCTTGCCCGTTCGCGCCGGCAATGCGGCGAGCGCCTCGATCGCCGTCAGCGGCGCGGGTGCGGGCGCGTCCGTGCGCTCGACAGCACGCAGCTTGGCGGAGCGGGCGCGGGGATTGGCGGCCAGCTCCGCGTCCGAGGGCAGGACGGGCCCCTTGGTCGCGAGCGTGAAGCTGCGCGGGGCCGGTGCCTCGAGGCTCGGCAGGTGCCGCGAGGCCTGCGCCGCGCGGCCGCTGCGCGTGGCGAAGAACTGCTTCGCGATCCGGTCTTCCAGCGAGTGGAAGGTCACCACCGCGAGGCGTCCGCCCGGCTTGAGGATGCGCTCGGCGGCGTGCAGTGCCTGCACGAGCTCGCCCAGCTCGTCGTTCACGGCGATGCGCAGGCCCTGGAAGGTGCGGGTCGCCGGGTGGATGCCGCTGGCGGGGTCTGACCAGACGACGCCGGCGACCAGCTCGGCGAGCTGCGCCGTCGTCTCGATCCGGGCGCGGCGGCGCGCCTCGATGATCGCATGCGCCACGGCGCGGGAGCGCCGCTCCTCGCCGTAATGGAACAGGATGTCGGCGAGGTCGGCCTCGTCGGCCTCGTTGACGAGGTCGGCGGCGCTGGTGCCCGAGCGCTCCATGCGCATGTCGAGGGGGCCATCATGCCGGAAGGAGAAGCCGCGCTCGGCCTGGTCGAGCTGCATCGACGAGACGCCGATATCGAGGACCACGGCATCGGCCTGCTGATGCCCGTGCGCACGGAGGATGTTGTCGAGCGCGCCGAAGCGGCCATGCGCGAGCGTCAGCCGTCCTTTCGCCTTCCTGGCGAGGTCGGCGCCGGTCGCGATGGCCCCGGGGTCGCGATCGATGGCGAGGACATGCACTCCGCCCTCTGCGGTCAGCATGGCCTTCGTGTAGCCGCCGGCACCGAAGGTGCCGTCGACGGCCAGCGTCGCGCCACGGAGATCGAGGGCCGTCATCACCTCGTGCAGCAGAACCGGCACGTGGGGCGCGCGGTCGGCGGTCGGGGGCACGGTGCGCGCGGGAGGCCTCATCGCGTCAGCCCGGCCCCGCGCCGATCGGCGCCGCGTGCAGGGTTGTAGGAAGCGGTCGTTGAGCGGCTCATGCGTCCCTGCAAGCGGCATGGGCCGCCTTGCGGCCCGACGAGACGTAGCGATCCCGCGCGGACGGCGGCCGCGGCCACGCTCCCAGGCATCACCGGGTGCGTCCGTTGATCCGAAAATCGCCGCTGACGGGATGATTCCGGGTACCATGTGCCTCTGAGCGTCGTCAACGCGCCGAGCCGACCCGAACGGCTTCAGGCCGACCGGCGTCGATCGCAGCCGATCTGACCTCAGCAAGGTTAACCGAGCGTAAGTTTTTCGCGGTGACCTGTTTCGGATCGGAGCGCCGTGGGCGCGAGCGGATCAGCCGGCCTGTAAGCCGGGTTCTGTAGGGCCCGGGAGCAGGCTCCCGGACGTGGCGGCCATTCCTCTGGGACGATCGTTGCCGAACGCCTCGAGCAACCAACCCGGGCGACTGAGCCTGGAGAGCGGGCTTGCCCCTTCCCTCTCGGGAGAAAGGCGTGTCGCCCCTATTCGGTCTTGCTCCCGGTGGGGTTTGCCTTGCCGTCCGCGTTGCCGCGTCCGCGGTGCGCTCTTACCGCACCCTTTCACCCTTACCCTGACGACAGGGCGGTCTGCTCTCTGTGGCACTGTCCCTGGGGTCGCCCCCGCCGGAGGTTATCCGGCACCGTCTCTCCATGGAGCCCGGACTTTCCTCCCCGGACCGAGATCCGGAGCGGCCGCCCGGCCGGCTGATCCGGACCGGATGTGCGCCGCCGGAGGCGGCCGGGTCAAGCGCAGCGAAATCCAAGGACGCTCAAGACGACCCGGTTGCCGCCGGTCCCGATGCGCCCCAACTCCCCAACACGGGACTCGGCGCTTCAGTGGCCCGGCTCCTGATTGCGAGGAGACGAACATGGCGACGAATCACACGGCATGGACTCTCGATGCGGTCCAGCAGCTCACCGAGATGGCGCGGGAGCGCATTCCGGTCTCCATCATGAGCCTCAAGCTGAAGCGGCCGATCGAGACCGTCTCGGCCAAGCTCGCCGAACTCGGCATCGTGCCGGCGCCCGAGACGCCCGAGGGCTGATCCCCAATCGCTTGGCCCCGCGAGGCGCTTTCGCCCCGCGGGGCCAGCTTGGTTCACCAGGTGCCGGTGTTCTCCATGGAGGACCAGGGCTCTTGCGGCGGCTTGGCCTCGCCCTTCTGCAGGAGTTCGATCGAGATCCCGTCGGGCGATTTCACGAAGGCCATGTAGCCGTCGCGCGGCGGCCGGTTGATGGTGACGCCCCGCTCCTGCAGGCGCGCGCAGAAGGCGTAGATGTCGTCGACCTGATAGGCGAGGTGACCGAAGTTCCGCCCGCCCGAATAGGTCTCAGGGTCCCAGTTGTAGGTCAGCTCGATGAGCGGCGCCTTGGTCTCCTTGGCCTTCTCGTAATCGCCGGGCGCTGCGAGGAAGACGAGGGTGAAGCGGCCCTTCTCGTTCTCGATGCGACGCGTCTCCTTGAGGCCGAAGGTGTCGACGTAGAAGGCGAGCGCCTTGTCGAGGTCCGCCACGCGAACCATCGTGTGCAGATATTCCATGACTTCGAACTCTCCCGGGTGGTGAGAGGCTATCTGGGTTGGCCCAGGCGCGCGTCAACGCCGGTCGCGCGCACGGTTCGATCGCCCGCAGGAATGCGCTAGGAGCCTCCCTTGGCGCCCCGAGCCGGAGAACGCGATGCGCACCGAAACGCCGATCATGATCCGCCTGGAGGATTATCGCCCCAGCGACTACCTCATCGATCGGGTCGAGCTGGACGTTCGGTTGCATTCGCGCGAGACGCGGATCACCGCGACGCTCGCGATGCGCCCGAACCCGGCCGGCCGCGCAGGCGTCCCGTTGGTGCTCGACGGCGAGGATCTGACGCTCGTTTCGCTCGCCCTCGATGGGCAACTGCTCGGCTCGGAGGCCTACGGCGTCGACGCGACGAGCCTGACCCTGCCGAACCCTCCGCCCGAGCCCTTCAGCCTGCGGATCGAGACGCAGGTCGACCCGACCGCGAACACCCGCCTCATGGGCCTCTACCGCTCGAACGGCGTCTATTGTACCCAATGCGAGGCGGACGGCTTCCGGCGGATCACCTATTTCCTCGACCGGCCCGACGTCATGGCGGTCTACACGACCCGCATCGAGGCGGATCTCGACGAGGCGGCGGTGCTGCTCGGCAACGGCAACCCGGCGGGCACCGGCTTGGCCGGGAACGGCCGTCACTACGCGATCTGGCACGATCCTCATCCAAAGCCGGCCTACCTCTTCGCGCTGGTGGGCGGCCGGCTGGATCGCGTCTCGGGCTCCTTCACGACGATGGAGGGGCGCGCGGTCGAACTCGGGATCTACGTCGAGCCCGGCCAAGTGGCGCGGGCGGAATACGCCCTCGACGCGGTCATCCGCTCGATGGCCTGGGACGAGCAGGCCTTCGGCCGCGCCTACGACCTCGACGTCTTCAACGTCGTCGCCGTGTCCGACTTCAACATGGGCGCGATGGAGAACAAGGGTCTCA
>JAESGP010000226.1_pt1 | contig 14505 bp, 16 predicted proteins | sample 9269741 | NCBI WGS metagenome assembly JAESGP01 (sample SAMN15720684, study PRJNA650882) | algae metagenome | isolation source: Desmonostoc vinosum HA7617-LM4 and co-occurring heterotrophs from cave wall | place: USA: Waikapalae cave, Hawaii | collected 2011-05-27
ATTCGGGCGACCGTGTCCCATATCACACAATCTTGCCGGCGAACGCGCTCCGCATCGCGGCACCGCAGCACCGGTGGTCAGCGGAAGCCTGCCCCAACCTATTCCGTTCCGACGACGCCGGCCTCGTCCTGGGCCTGCAGCACGTCGGGGCGGGGCATCGAGATGATGTTGTAGCCGGAATCCACGAAATGGACCTCGCCGGTCACGCCACCGGACAGGGGCGAGAGCAGGTAGAGCGCCGAGCCGCCGACCTCCTCCATCGTCACCGTCCGCCGCAGCGGCGCGTGCGCCTTCTGGTGATTGAACATGAGGCGCGCGTCGGCGATGCCGGCCCCAGCCAGCGTGCGCATCGGACCGGCCGAAAGGGCGTTGACCCGGATGCCGTCGGGGCCGAGGTCGCCGGCGAGATAGCGGACTGACGCCTCCAGCGCCGCCTTGGCCACGCCCATGACGTTGTAGTTCGGCATGACCCGAGTGGAGCCGCCATAGGTCAGCGTCAGGAGAGAGCCCCCGGCGCGCATGCGCTTGGCCGCCCGCTGGGCGACCTCGGTGAAGGAGAAGCACGAGATCGTCATCGTGCGCGAGAAATTCTCGCGGGTGGTGACGTCGACGTAGCGCCCCTTGAGCTGTCCCTTGTCCGAGAAGCCGATGGCATGGACGACGAAGTCGATCCCGTCCCAGCGTTCGTCCAAGGCCGCGAAGGTGGCGTCGAGGCTCGCCAAGTCCTCCACATCGCAGGGCAGCACGATGTCCGAGCCGAGCGAGGCGGCGAGGGGAGTGACCCGGCGCCCGAGCGCCTCGCCCTGATAGGTGAAGGCGAGCTCGCCCCCGTGCGCGTGAAGGGTTTTGGCGATCCCCCAGGCAATCGAGTGGTCGTTGGCGACGCCCATGATCAGGCCGCGCCGACCCGCCATCAAACCCTGCATGCGCTTCCCCTGCTCCCGCTAAGAGGGAACGGGTCTACCCGCTGACTGCCGCCCTGTCATTCCAGGGGCGCCCCGGAATGACGGAGCGACGTTCGGTCCGATGCGCCCGCTCAGGCGTCGACGTGCTTCAGGACCAGCGTCGCGTTGGTGCCGCCGAAGCCGAAGGAGTTCGAGAGGACGTGGCCGAGCTGCACCCCGTCCCGGCGCTGGCGCAGGATCGGCATGTCCGCGAAGGCCGGATCGATCTCGTCGATATGGGCGCTCTCGCAGATGAAGCCGTTCTGCATCATGAGGAGCGAGTAGATGGCCTCCTGCACGCCCGTCGCCCCGAGAGAATGCCCGGTCAGCGACTTCGTGGCCGCGATCGGCGGGCAATCCTCAGCCCGGCCGAAGACCTCCCGGATCGCCTCGATCTCCTTGTCGTCGCCCACCGGCGTCGAGGTCGCGTGCGGGTTGATGTAGTCGATCCGCGCGCCCTTGAGGCCGGACAGGGCCTGGCGCATGCAGCGCACAGCGCCCTCGCCGGAGGGGGCGACCATGTCATGCCCGTCCGAGGTCGCGCCGTAGCCGGCGATCTCGCCGTAGATGCGGGCGCCGCGGGCACGCGCATGCTCCAGCTCCTCCAGGACGAGGACGCCGGCACCGCCCGCGATCACGAAACCGTCGCGGTTCACGTCGTAGGCGCGGGAGGCCCGGGCCGGAGTCTCGTTGTACTTCGAGGACATGGCGCCCATGGCGTCGAACAGGACGGAGAGCGTCCAGTCGAGATCCTCGCAGCCGCCGGCGAAGATGATGTCCTGGCGGCCGCCCTGGATGATCTCGGCGGCGTTGCCGATGCAATGGTTCGAGGTCGCGCAGGCCGAGGCGATCGAGTAATTCACGCCCTTGATCTTGAACCAGGTCGCGAGCGTCGCCGAGGCGGTCGAGGACATCGCCTTGGGCACCGCGAAGGGGCCGACGCGCTTCGGGCCCTTGTCCTGGGCGATCGCCGCGGATTCCACGATCACGCGGGTGGAAGGACCGCCCGACCCCATCACGATGCCGGTGCGGTCGTTCGAGATATCGCCGGGCTCTAGCCCGGAATCCTGGATGGCCTGGTCCATCGCGACGTGGTTCCAGGCCGTGCCGCCGCCGTGGAAGCGCATGGCGCGCCGGTCGACGACGGATTCGGGGTCGAGGCTCGGCCGGCCCTCGACCTGGCTGCGGAAGCCGTGCTCGGCATAGGACTGCGAATGCGCGATGCCGGACCGCGCCTCTCTCAAGGAGGCGAGAACCTCGTTGGCATTGTTGCCGATGGACGAGACGATGCCCATCCCGGTGATCACGACACGGCGCATGAAGGACGCAGCTCTCCCCGCGCCGGCAAGCACCGACGCAATTCCAGTCACGTAGGACGATGCGGCGGCAATCTCAACCGCCCGAGGCCTGATCAGCCGCCGGCGGGGCTCTGCGCCTGGAACAGGGCGACGCGCAGATCCTTCGCCTCGTAGATGCGCTGGCCGTCGGCCTCGAGCCAGCCGTCGGCGATGCCGAGCACGAGCTTGCCCTGGCGTACACGCTTGATATCGATGCCGTAGACGACCTGTTTGACCGTCGGCAGCACCTGATCGGTGAACTTCACCTCGCCGACGCCGAGGGCGCGGCCGCGACCGGGGGCGCCGAGCCAGCCGAGGTGGAAGCCGACGAGCTGCCATAGGGCATCGAGGCCGAGGCAGCCCGGCATCACGGGATCGTTCTTGAAGTGGCAGCCGAAGAACCAGAGGTCGGGCCGGACGTCGAACTCTGCGAGGACATGGCCCTTGCCGTGCGCGCCACCCTCGGTGCCGATCGAGACAATCCGATCGAACATCAGCATCGGCGGCAGCGGCAGCTGGGCGTTGCCCGCCCCGAACAGCTCGCCGCGCCCGCAGGCCAGCAGGTCCTCGTAGGAGAACCGCGAGGCCCGCGCCGGGCTCGAAGGCGTTGTGCCGGACGCGTCGGTGCTGTGGGGATCGGACGACATGAAGGCGGTTGGGTCCTCTTTGAGCGGGAAGGTCCCGCTGCAGGTCCTCGAAGGCGGCGCCTCGTTATCATAGGGGCTGGACGCCTCAAAGCCGAGGCCCTTCGCTGGTCAGTTCTGTGCGCGGCGCAAGCCTCGCGATCACCCTCGGCTTGCGACGCCGCCGCCGGTTCCGTATAACTCAGGCTTGAATTTCCGCCGTCAGCGAGATGTCAGCGTCGCCATGTCCAATCTGCTCGCCCTGCAGGCCGCCCTGAATGCGCGGGTCACCGCTCCGACGGGTGAGGCGGGCGGCGCACGTCGGGGCTGTCCGCTCTCGGATCTGCGCGATCGCCTGCGCCGCGCGGGACTGCGCCCGACGCGGCAGCGCCTGTCCCTCGGCTGGCTGCTCTTCGGCCGCGGCGACCGCCACCTGACCGCCGAGATGCTCTACGACGAGGCCATGCGGGCCAAGGTGCCTGTGTCGCTCGCCACCGTCTACAACACGCTGCACCAGTTCACGGAAGCCGGCCTGCTGCGCCAGCTCGCGCTCGACGGCTCGAAGGCCTATTTCGACACGAACCCGAGCGAGCACCACCACTTCTTCCTCGAGGAGGAGGGGCAGGTTCTCGACATGCCCGATTGCGGCATCACGGTGGAATCGCTCCCCGATGCGCCCGAGGGCATGGAGATCGCCGGGGTCGAGGTGATCGTCAGGCTGCGCCGCCGCACCGGCCACCGCCAGGCCTGATCCGTCAATCGACCTTCTCGTTGGGATAGACGCCCCAGAGGCGGTCCTGGCGAATGTAGCCGTCGACGTCGCCGCCCTTCTGCGGAAGCGCGACGATGACCCGGCACCAGCTCCCGGTGCAATTCTTCACGCTGCCGATCACCCCGGCTTGGAGGCGCGCCTCTTCGGCGGAGCGCTCGTCGGCGCGCGCGTAGAGCGGCACCGCCGCGGCCTTGTCGCCGCCGCGGGCCGCCGTGACGATGGAGGTCCGCCGGCCCGACAGGAGCGAGTGCAGGACCCAGCCCTCCGTGCCCTCCGAGTCGCGGATGCGGCGCCAGGTCTCGAACTCCGCGATGATCTCGATCGGCAGCCCGGCCCGCTGAAAGACCCAGAGGGTGCGATGGTCCTTGGAGGGACCCTCGCGCAGATTCACGCGATCGGTCTTGAGGCTGGCGTAGCGCGGCAGCGGCAGCTTGGTGACGGGCCCGGTGGCGACCTCTGGGGTCCCGCCCGCGGGCGCAGCTCCGGCCTGCGACACGGCGGCGAGCACGGAGCAGGCCATCAATCGAGCGAGGAAGCGCATCGTCCGTCTCCTATCCCGGCTGATCACGCCGCGAGAGCGCGTCATGTTCGGCACGTTGTGTTCCGGCCTTGCTCTGCTAGAGAGGCCGAGGGCCGCAAGCCGATGGACTTTCGGCCTTCGGCACCTGTTTGGCCGATACGTGGTTAACAATAGCGTAAAGCCGGGCCGCGATCCCCTGGGGCAAGGCCGGCGCGCCGGATCGGCCGCGCGGACCGGGTCTTGCAGGGAGAGCGCCGAGCGCGGCCGCAGGGAGGGTTCATGCCGTCGTTGAAGCGCAAGCCGCTCGTCGTGGTCACGCGGCGCCTGCCGGAAGCGGTGGAGGCGCGCATGCGCGAGCTGTTCGATTGCCGCCTCAACCCGGAGGACAAGCCCCTCGGACAGGAGGAGCTCGCGGGCGCGCTGCGCGAGGCCGACGTGCTCGTCCCGACGGTCACGGACGAGATCGACGCCGCGCTTCTCGCCCAGGCCGGCCCGGACCTGCGGCTGATCGCGAATTTCGGCAACGGCGTCGACCATATCGATGTCGGCGTGGCGCTCGAGCGCGGGATCACCGTGACGAACACGCCGGGCGTCCTCACCGAGGACACCGCCGACATGACGATGGCGCTCATCCTCGCCGTGGCGCGCCGCGTGACCGAGGGCGCGCGGATCATCCCCGACGATGCCTGGGATGCGGGCTGGTCGCCGACCTGGATGCTGGGGCGGCGCATCACGGGCAAGCGCCTCGGCATCGTCGGCATGGGCCGGATCGGCCAGGCGCTGGCCCGCCGCGCCAAGGCCTTCGGCCTCCAGATCCACTATCACAACCGCCGCCGCGTCCCCTCCGCGATCGAGGGCGAGCTCGACGCGACCTACTGGGAATCCCTCGACCAGATGCTGGCGCGGGTCGACATCGTTTCCGTGAATTGCCCGCACACGCCGGCGACCTATCACCTGCTCTCGGCCCGCCGCCTCAAGCTCCTGAAGCCGGAGGCGATCGTCGTGAACACGGCCCGCGGCGAGGTCATCGACGAGAACGCCCTGGCGCGGCTGATCGAGGCCGGCGAGATCTCGGCCGCTGGCCTCGACGTGTTCGAGCAGGAGCCCGCGGTGAGCCCGCGCCTCGTGAAGCTCGCCCGTTCGGGCAAGATCGTGCTCCTGCCGCATATGGGCTCGGCCACGCACGAGAGCCGCACCGACATGGGTGAGAAGGTCATCATCAACATCAAGACCTTCATGGACGGCCATCGTCCGCCGGACCGAATCCTCCCGAGCATGCTCTGAGGGCCGGGACCGGTCTCTCGCAACGCGGGTTGATAAGGCAGGGCGGCGCGGCTCCCCTACGGCCCCGTCCGAGCGAGGCCCCATGTCCGAGCCGGTAGACCTGACCCCGGAAGTCCTGCGCGGCATGCCCCTGCCGCAGCCCGACGCGAAGGCGGGCAGCAAGGATGCCCGCGGGGGTGCGCTGTTGGTGGCCGGCAGCCGTGAATTGCCGGGCGCCGCCCTGCTCGCCGCCAATGCCGTCCTGCGGGCCGGCGCGGGCCGCCTCAGGGTCGCGACCGGCCGCAGCCTGGCGCTCGCCTTCGGCCTCGCCATGCCGGAGGCCATGGTGATCGGGCTGCCCGAGACCGCGAATGGAGGCCTGCGGCCTGGGGTCGGACGGCTCCTCTCGAGCCGCGCCGCGATCTGCCGATCCCTGCTGATCGGTCCGGGCTTGAGCGGCGATGCGGGGACCCGCGACGTCGTGCGGACGCTGCTGACCGCCCATCCGGACAAGCCCGCGATCCTCGACGCCGGTGCCTTGAGCGATCTGGAGGCGCATCGACCGTTCCTGCAGGAACGGACGGGTCCGACTCTCCTCACGCCCCATGCCGGCGAGATGGCGCGCCTCCTCGGTCGCGACCGTGCGGCCATCGAGGCTGATCCGCTCGGGGCCGCACGGGAGGCCGCTCAAACTTTTCGTGCGACCGTGATCATGAAGGGGGCGGACACGCACGTCGTCTCGCCCGACGGCGAGGCCTGGCTCCACCGGGGCGGGCATGTCGGCCTCGCCACGTCGGGCTCCGGCGACGTGCTCGCGGGCATCCTTGCCGGACTTCTCGCACGCGGCGCTGAGTCTACCGTGGCGGCGCTCTGGGGTGTCTACCTGCACGGGGCGGCCGGCCGACGCCTGGCGCGGGAGGAGGGCCCGCTCGGCTTCCTCGCCCGGGATCTCCCGGCGCAGGTTCCTGGCCTGATGGCCGAACTGGGCTGAAGGTGGTTCAGGAATCCACGCGTCGGACTCCTTCCCGGTGCCGCGGCTCTCATGACCGCGGCACCCGTCCTGTGATCCGCTTCGGCCTAATCGTGCTCACGCCGGGCCAGGGCGCTGTCGGCGCCGGAGGTGTTGGTCATCGGACCCGACAACCCGCTCGTGCTGCCGCCCAAATCCTCGATGTCCGTCTCACGGTTGGCGGCGTGGTCCTGGTACTGCTCGGTCTGAACCGTCTTGCTGTCGAGGCCGCGCTCGTCGCTGTGCCGTGACTTGTCGCGGTTGCTCAGCACCATGTTCTCCTCGAGTATTCCCTCCGGCAGGTCCGTCATCGCACCCGAACCCGAGCCCTTGCCCTGCGAGCCCGGACCCATCGTGTGCTTGTTCGCCTTGGCCATCGCGTCGCTCCCTTCAGCATGGCTGATCGATTGCCGTCTCGGGAGGAGAACCCTGCGATTTCCGAAAGGTGCGAGCTGAGCCTCGGAAATTATCCTGGCCCATCCCTGGAACTACTTTGCCCCAACCTCGCGTGCCGATCGGCCGATCACGCGTCTTCCTGCGCGGCGGCCCGGATCGCCGCCAGCGTGAGGACGGCCTGGGATGTGGCTCCCCTCACCGAGAGACGCTCGGCGCCCGTGGCGAGCATCAGCGCCAGCGCTTCCTTCAGGGAGGTGCCGGGGTCGATCTGCGGGCCGTCCCCGACTTCGCCAGGGGTCGCGACCGAGCCGGCACTCACGAGGGAGAGGCGGCGCAGGGCCCTCTCCTCGCCGATGAAACCCGCGACGAAGGCATCGGCTGGGTGGGCCAGCAGCCGGCCCGGCGTGTCCGCCTGGACGATACGACCGTCCCGCATCAGGACGACGCGGTCGCCCAGACGCACCGCCTCGTCGATATCGTGGGTGACGACGATGACGGTCTTGCCGAGATCGCGCAGGATCGCGCCGATATCGGCCTGAAGGCGCCCGCGCGCCACGGGATCGACGGCGCCGAAGGGCTCGTCCATCAGGAGGATGGGCGGGTCGGCCGCGAGCGCGCGGGCGACGCCCACCCTCTGGCGCTGACCGCCGGAGAGCGCGTCGGGCCGCCGGTCGCGGTATTGTGCGGGATCGAGGCCGACGAGGTCGAGCATGGCGTCGACCCGCGCCGCGATGCGGGTCCGCGTCCAGCCGAGCAGGGCCGGCACCGTGCCGACATTCTCGGCGACCGTGCGATGGGGAAACAAGCCAACGCCCTGCAGGACGTAGCCGATGGAGCGGCGCAGGCGGATCGGATCGAGGCGCATCACGTCCTCGCCCGCGACCCTGACGCATCCGGAATCCGGCTCGACCAGCCGGTTGATCATGCGCAGGGTGGTGGACTTGCCGCAGCCCGATGGGCCGATCAGCGCGCAGATGGTGCCGGGGGATACCGTCAGGTCCAGGGCATCGACCGCGGGGCAGTCCGCGCCGGGATACCGTTTCGAGACGGCTTCGAACGCGATCACCGGCGGGGCTGGTGGTTCAGCAGCCCTTGCAGATCGAGCCCATGGTGGTGCGCATCTTGTTGTCCCAGGCCTTGTCGCGGGCGGCGGCCGCGCGCTGGGCCTTCTGCATGTCCGCCTCGGTCGAGGCTCTGGAGAAGGGCGCGCCCGATGCCGGCCGATCGGCGGCGCCCGGCGGCTTGGTCACTCCCGTTGCCGTGGTGTTCCGGAGAGGCCGGGCGCCGCCTGGCTGCTGGGCCGAGGCGGGGAGGGCGAGCAGTCCGATCGCGGGCAGGCAGACGAGCAGGGCGGATGCGGCTAGGCTTCGGCGCATGACGACGGATTCCTCAGAAAAACGCGGGCGCGGGAGCGAGCTTGGCTGGCCTCCGACGCCGCGCGTCGTTCCTCTATCGCGGAGAATGGATCAGATTGTGACGGCGGCCACGAGGGGCGACTGTTATCCTACGGCAGGTGAGGTCGGCAGCCTGATGCCGCAAGGCTGAAGGAACGGTTATGTGCCGTACCGCACCGGGGGTGGGAAGCATGAACCGTCGTGAGGCCGTGGCGGTCGCGCTTGCCGTGCTCGCGCCGCGCCTGCCGGATTTCGAGGCGGAGGCCGTGCTGACGCGTGCGCTGACGAGCCCCGGCTTGCGCGGCGCCGAGCCTCCGAAGGCGGCTTGGCTCGCTCTCGTGGCCTATGCCCGCCACGCCTTCACCGAATACGACGCCCTTCTCGAGGAGGGCTATGATCGGGACAGCGCCCGCCACTTCGTCCTTGATGAGCTCAACGACGTGCTCGCCGGATGGGGCGTGCGCCGCCGGATCGAGGAGGAGCCCGAGGCGGAATTCTGATGGCGTTCAGCCTCGGCCTCATCCAAAACCGGTTCATCGTTCGGCGGAGGGATCAACGTCGCAGTCGCCGTGGGACGCCGGCTCGCTGTAAGGGAATGCGGCCCGGGGCCTTCCGCCCTGCGACAGCGAAGCAAGGACACGGCATGCAGATCAGCGCGCGCAACGTCATCAAGGGTACGGTCGTCGCGATCGAGAAGGGCGCGACGACCGCCCATGTGAAGATCGAGATTGCCGCCGGCCAAGTCGTCACCGCAGCGATCACCAACGAGGCCGTCGACAGCCTCAAGCTGTCCGTCGGCGCGCCGGCCTACGCCGTCGTCAAATCCTCCGACGTCATGGTCGCGGTGGACTGAGCCGCTCCCGAGTACCTCGACGGGTCCGGGGCGGATGGTCTAGCCTTGTTCCATGCCCATCCCGCTTCGCCCGACCCGCCTCGCTCTTGCCGCGGCCCTCGCCATCGGCGTGCCCGCCCATGCCCAGGACCGCGGCAGCGTGAACCCCAAGCCGCTGCCGCCGCTCGCCAATCCGGACGCGCCCTCGACACCGGCGAAGGAGCTGTTCGGCCGCGCGACCACGCCGGCGCCTGGCCCCTCCGAGGCCTACGGCTCGTACGCCAAGGGCTGCTTCTCCGGCGGCGAGGCGCTGGCCGTCGACGGGTCGAACTGGCAGGTGATGCGCCTGTCGCGCAACCGGATGTGGGGCACGCCGCACCTCGTCAATTTCATCGAGCGCCTGGCCGGGAAGGCGCCTCGCGCCGGCTGGCCGGGCCTTCTCGTCGGCGACATGTCGCAGCCCCGCGGCGGCCCCATGCTGACGGGCCACGCCTCGCACCAGCTCGGCCTCGACGCCGACATCTGGCTCACCCCGATGCCGAACCGGCGCCTGAGCCGCGCCGAGCGCGAGGAGATGTCGGCGACGAACATGGTGCGGGCCGACCGTCTCGACATCGACCCCGACGTCTGGACGCCCGAGCACACGAAGCTGATCCGGATGACCGCGCAGGAGCGCGAGGTCGCCCGCATCTTCGTCAACCCGGCGATCAAGAAGGCCCTGTGTCGCGAGGCCGGCGGCGATCGCGGCTGGCTCAACAAGGTGCGGCCGATGTACGGGCACAATTACCATTACCACATTCGCCTCTCCTGCCCGGGCGGGGAGGCGGGCTGCGACGACCAGGCGGCCCCGCCCCCCGGCGACGGTTGCGGCGAGGAGCTGGCCTATTGGTTCAGCGACGCCGTGCTGAACCCGAAGAAGTCGACGACGCCACCCAAGCCGCGCCCGCCCATGACGATGGCCGCCCTGCCGGCCGCCTGCCGCACGGTGCTCAAGGCGCGCTGACCGGCTCTCCGGTCAGGCTGCTTCCGGCGCCGCCCCCACGAGCTGGCGGGCCTGGAGCATCGACATCGGCTCGCCGAAGGCGAAGCCCTGGGCGTAGTCGCAGCCGAGTTCCGTCAGGGCCTGCGCGTCGGCCTCGGTCTCGGCGCCCTCGGCGATGATGGTGAGGCCGAGCTCCTGGGCCATCCGCACGATCGAGCGCAGGATGGCGGTCTGGCCGGTCGCGATCTGGCGGACGAAGGACTGGTCGATCTTGATCGTGTCGAAGGGGAAGCGCTGCAGGTAGGACAGGGCCGAATAGCCGGTCCCGAAATCGTCGAGGGACAGGCCGGCGCCGAGGTCGTGGATGCGCGCCAGCATCTGGGCGGCGTATTCCGGGTTCTCCATGACCAAGCTCTCGGTGAGCTCCAGCTTGAGCGAGCCGGGCAGCACGCCGGAGCGGGCGAGCACGGTCTTCACGTCGTGCAGGAGGTCGTGGCGCAGGATCTGGCGCGAGGAGACGTTCACTGAGGCGAAGATCGGCGGCTCGACGTCCAGCGAGCGCTGCCAGGCGGCGAGCTCGATCGCGGCGCGCTCCAGGACGAAGACGCCGAGATTGACGATGAAGCCGTTCTCCTCGGCCGCCGGGATGAAGGTGGCGGGGGGGATGCGGCCGAGCTTCGGATGGTCCCAGCGCAGCAGGGCCTCGAAGCCCGCCACCGTGCGGTCCTCCAGCCGGACGATGGGCTGGAACAGCACCTTCATCTCGTTGCGCTCCAGCGATCGGCGCAGGTCGCTCTCGAGGACGAGGCGGTCGCTGCGCTCGTTGCGCATGTTGGCCCGGAAGATCTCGATGCGGTCGCCGCCGGCGCGCTTGGCCTGGATCATCGCGATCTCGGCGTTCTTGAACACCTCCTCGCGCTTGAGGTTCGCGCCGGTCTCGTGGAGGGCGATGCCCGCCGAGACGGTCAGGAAGATCTCGCGGTCGGCATAGGTGATCGGCGTCGCGATGGCGCGGCGGATCATCTCCGCGAAGGCGAGGATGCGGTCGGGGTCGCGCTCGGAGAGCAGGATCAGCGCGAACTCATCCCCCGAGACCCGCGCCAGCGTGTCCTGGGGCCGCAGCAGCCGGCCGAGGCGGCGGGAGAGGGTGAGGAGGATCGAGTCGCCGGCCGAGAGGCCGATCGCGTCGTTGATCGCCTTGAACCGGTCGATGTCCAGCACGATCGTGGTGGGCTTCAGGCGCTGGTCCTGGCTCGCCATGGCGAGCGCCGCGTCGAGCCGATCGTGAAAGAGCTCGCGGTTCGGCAGGCCGGTCAGGCTGTCATGGACCGCATCGTGCAGCAGGCGCTCCTCGGCCGTCTTGACCTCGGTGACGTCGGCAATCGTGCCGACGATCCGGATCACCTCGCCGTCGGTGCCGATCACCGGCCGCGCCTTCAGGCGGTACCAATGGTAGGGGCCGGCCTGGGAGCGCAGGCGGAAATCATGCACGATGCGGCCGCGACGCTCCTCGATGACGGTGTCGAGGGCGGCCGAGTAGCGCTCCTTGTCGAAGGGGTGGAGCAGGCCGAGCCAGTTCGCGGCGGGCCCTTCCAGCGTCCCACGCTTGAGGCCGAGCTGTCCCTCGATCTCCTGGCCGGCGAAGACCCGGTCGCCCGGGACGTCCCAGTCGAAGACGATGTCGCCGGCGCCGGTCAGCGCCAGGGCCCGGCGCTCGGTGTCGGAGACGAGCGCGTGGGTGAGGCCGCCACCGGCGAAGGCATGCTGCATCACCGTGAACCCGATCAGCATGACGATGAGCACGAGGCCGCCGATCAGCGCGGGCTGGACGAGGTCGCTGCCGATCTGGCCGGTGATCGCGAAGCCCGCCGCGACCACCCAGAACAGCAGCAGGAACCAGGTCGGCACCAGGAGGATGGCGCGGTCGTAGCCGTTATGGGCGGCGAGGTAGACGATCAGCAGCAGGCCGACGCCGGCCACCGCCGCGATCGAGATGCGGGCGACGCCCGCGGCCACCGGTGGATCGAACACCGCGAGCCCCACGAGGCCGGCGAGGAAGGCGAGCCAGAAGAAGGCGACGTGGCTGTAGCGCACGTGCCAGCGCGAGAGGTTCAGGTAGGCGAAGAGGAAGACGAGGAGGGTGGCGCCGAGCACGGCCTCGGCCGAGGCGCGGTAGATGCGCTCGGCCCCTTCCGTGACGGGAAAGATGCGCTGCAGGAAGCCGAAATCGATGCAGGCATAGGCGAGCACCGCCCAAGCGAGCGCCGCCGCGGCGGGGAAGATGATCGCCCCCTTCACCACGAAGATGATCGTGAGGAACAGGGCGAGCAGCCCGGCGATGCCGATGATGATGCCCTTGTAGAGAGTCAGCCCCGTCGACTTCTTGCGGTAGGCCTCCTGCTCCCAGAGGTAGACCTGCGGGATGTTCGGTCCGCGAAGTTCGGCGACGAAGGTGACGGTGGCGCCGGGATCGACCGTGATGACGAACTGGTCGGCCTCCGGGTTCTCGTCCCGCTCGGGCCGGATGCCCTGGCTCGCGGTGATCGCGGCGATGCGCGAGCCGCCGAGGTCCGGCCAGATCACGCCGGAGCCGACGAGGCGGAAATGCGGGGCGACGAGGAGCCGATCGATCTGCTCGTCGGTGTCGTTTGTCAGCGCGAACACCATCCAGTCGGGCCGGGCGCCGGCATCGCGCGCCTTGACCACGATGCGGCGCACGATCCCGTCCTTGCCGGGCGCGGTCGAGATCTGGATCAGGTCGCCGTCCGAGCGGTAGCGCTCGATCATCGGCGTGAGATCGATCGCCGGCGCGTCGAGGGTGATGCGGACGGCCTCCACCGCCCGCGCCGGCAGGCTGAGCGCGAGGGCGCCGAGCAGCGCCGTCACGAGGGTGGCAAGGACGAATGAGGCGATGCGCAACGGGCGAGGATTCCGGCCGGGCGGAGTCACCGGCGAGTACGGCTCAGTTCGGTGCAGAGTCGTACCGATGGGGGCCTTTTCGGGCAAGGCGCGGAGGCTCCGGCAAGAGGGACGCCCACCGCTTCCTGCCCAGGGCGAAGGCCCTCGATCACCGTCCTTTGCGGCCAAAACAAGCCGGGTGTTGCCTCCGGCAGGCTCCAGCGCTCATCAAGATCAAACGAGAACCTGCAGCCCGTGCTTTTGCACAACGGCCAGGAGCTTGAGTGCCATGCCGCTCGGCCGCTTGGCGCCCGTCTCCCACTTTTCTACCGTACTCTCGCTGGTGTTAAGGTAGCGGGCGAAGACGGGCTGGCTAACGTGCTGGCTCTCACGGAGCCGCTTGATCTCGTGCGGTTCGAACCGGGCCGGTACCGCGAGGCAGGTCTCGTCGAAATCGCGCATTGTTGCCTTGTCGATCGCGCCGATATCGGCGAGCGCGCGTGCCGAGGCATGGATGGCCTCGAAAGCCTCGCTCTTGAATCTAGGCTTCGCCGTCATGGCATACCTCCGAGAACTCTCCTCGCCCGATCAGGTCGTCGATCTCCCGAGCGCTCAGCGCCGCGTAAGCTTTGGCCAACTTCCGAAAAGCGTCCAACTCGGCGGCATCGATATTGGCGCGGTCCTTCTTTGCGAAGAGATAGGCGAAGATCCAATACCGCCCGCCCTTCGCGAGAATGATCGCTCGGTACCTGTTCCTGTCTAGGCGCTTCTTGAAAACACCGCCGCCCAGATCGTCTGCCTGCCCCGACATGACCTGCTGGACCGCTTCACAAAGCTCCGCGTCGACGAGACCAGCCTTCCTTGCGAGCTTGGCGAACCATGCTGTTTTGAACGCTCGGTTCGGTTCGCGCGATAGCTTATGCACGGGCAGGAGATAGCACTGCGTGCTATCTTCATCAACTTCGAAGCCCGCATGTCTCCGCGGGGTCGCAGAGGCTTGTGTGGCGCTGTGTCCTCTCCCTTCGGACGAGGATCACCCGTCTCACGCGACCCGCAGGCCGGCGGCGATCCGGTCGAGCGATGGCAGCTTGCGGATCGGGCCGATGGCCGACAGCGTCGGCTTGCCGGTCAGCAACCGGCGGCCGGCTTCGCGCACGTCCTCGACCTCGACCGCGTCGACCTTGGCGATGACCTCCTCGGCCGGGATCACGCGGCCCCAGGATAGGAGCTGGCGCGCGTTGCGCTCGATGCGGCCGCCGGGGGTCTCCAGGGCGGAGAGCAGGGCGACCTTGAGCTGCGCCTTGGCGCGGGCGATCTCGACCGTGTCGAGGTCGGAGACCGCCTTCACGGTCGCCGCGATCGTCACGTCCACGAGCTCGGCGAGGTCGCTTCCGGAGCAGCCCGCCCCGATCCCGAACAGGCCGCAATCGGAGAAGGGCCAGTGGAAGGCCTGGATCTCGTAGGCGAGGCCGCGAGTTTCGCGGACCTCGTGCCAGAGCCTGGAAGTCAGGCCGCCGCCCAGCACCTGCGCGAAC
>JAESGP010000227.1_pt1 | contig 14491 bp, 9 predicted proteins | sample 9269741 | NCBI WGS metagenome assembly JAESGP01 (sample SAMN15720684, study PRJNA650882) | algae metagenome | isolation source: Desmonostoc vinosum HA7617-LM4 and co-occurring heterotrophs from cave wall | place: USA: Waikapalae cave, Hawaii | collected 2011-05-27
GCCGCGACCTCGACGGGCGGCGCGGCCGTGACCTTCTCGGGGATCGCCAGCGACGCCTTCGACGCGAGCCCGGCGGTGACCTTCGAGGAGGCCGGCCGCAGCGTCGCCTCCGGCGAGACCTTCGGGCTCGGCACCCACACGATCACCGCGCGCGCGACCGACGCGGCCGGCAACGCCGCCGGCCCCGTGACCTTCAGCTTCACCGTCGACGCACCCGCCACGGTGAACGGTCGGGCGATCGACGGCTACCTGTCGGGCGCCACCGTCTTCGCGGACGCCAACCGCAACGGTCGCCGCGACACCGGCGAGGCCGCCGCGCTCACCGACGGCCAGGGCCGCTTCGCGCTCGCGGCCGGCACGGCGCCGCTCGTGGTCACGGGCGGCCTCGATACCGCCACGAACCTGCCCTTCGCCGGCACGCTCACGGCGCCTGGCGGCTCCACCGTCGTGACGCCGCTGACGAGCCTCGTCGACAGAGTCGCGGCAGCCAATGGCGGGAATGTCGGCGCGGCCGAGGCGGCGGTGCGGGCGGCGTTCGGGCTCGCCGGCGCGGCGGACCTGCGGGGGCTCGATCCCATCGCCGCCGTCCAGGCCGGCCAAGCCGGCGCGGCGCAGGCGCTGGCCGCGGGCGCCGCGCTCCTCAACACCGCGACCCTCGTCGCGGCTTCGGGCGCACCGGGCGACGTCTTCGCGACCCTCGCGGCTCAGATCGCGGCAGGTCCGACAAGCATCGACTTGACGAACGCGGCGACGCTCTCGGCCCTGGCCCTGGAGGTCGGGGCGAGCCCGATGATCGCGACGATCGCCGGCGCCTCGAATTCGCTGCTCGCGCAGGCCGTCGCAGCGGCCGCCGGGGATGCCGCGCGGCTGCTGGCCGCGGTCACGGCGGTGAGCCTCGTCGCTCAGGGCGCCACGGCCACGGCGATCAGGGCCAGCGGCGGCGATGCGGCGGCGCTGGCCGCGGTCGCCGCCGCCTATACCGGCTCAGCGCTCGCCGACAAGGTCGCCGCCGCTGGCGCTACACCCGCGGAGCCTGCTCCGGTACCTACTGCCCCCGTTCCGCCTGCCCCAATCCCCCCTGCCCCAGTGGATCCCGGTGGCGAGCCGCCCGGGAGCGGCAATCAGGCGCCGCAGCCGGGCGCCGACGCGGTGACGGCGGCCCGCACAATCGCCATCGGCAACGTGCTGGCGAACGATCACGACGCCGATGGCGGTGCGCTGTCCGTAACGGGCATCCGCTTCTCCGGCGGTCCGGCCGTCAGCGTGCCGGCCGGCGGCAGCGCGACGATCTCAGGCCATCTCGGGAGCCTGATCATCGGCTCGGACGGGCGCTATACCTATGTGGGGAGCGGCCCCGGATCGGAGACCTTCACCTACACCCTCTCGGACGGCAAGGGCGGCTTCGCCAGCGCGCCGCTGACCGCCACCCTGACGCCATCCACCGCCGTGGCGACGGAGGCGACGTTCGATTTTGCGTTCCGCGACGCACGCGTGGTCGACCTCAAGAGCGGCACCCTGCTCGTCGGCCCCGACGGGACCCCGCATGATGTCACGGGCATCGCCCGCCTCCGATTCACCGATGGGACCATAGACGCGGCTGACGGCGCGCCGCTCGTCGACGACCTCTCCTACTTCGCACGCAATCCCGACGTCTACGCCGCGCGGATGGACCCCGACCGGCACTACGCCGAGTTCGGCTGGCGGGAAGGGCGCGACCCGAACCCCTTCTTCTCGACGCGCGACTACCTCGCAGCCAATCCCGACGTCGCCGCATCGGGCATGAACCCGCTCCAGCACTATGACCTGTACGGCTGGAGGGAAGGCCGCAGCCCGGGTTCAGGCTTCTCGGCGGAAGCCTACCTCGCGCTCAATCCCGACGTCGCGGCGGCGGGCGTCAATCCGCTCGGCCACTTCCTTGCCTATGGCGAGGCCGAGCGCCGCGCGTCGCTTCCGGGCGAGACGATCGGGTCGAACGGCCACGATCTCTACGGATCCTTCGACGCGACGTGGTACCTCGCGACCAACGGCGACGTCGCGGCGGCCGTTCCGGTCGGGCGGGATGCGGACAGCTTCGCCTTCAGCCATTACCTGACCTTCGGCTGGCGGGAAGGCCGGGACCCGGACCCGCTCTTCTCCACGCGCGGCTATCTCTCGGTCAATTCGGACGTCGCACAGGCGGGTATGAATCCGTTCCTGCATTACGAGGTCTTCGGCTGGAGGGAGGGCCGGGACCCCTCGAGCGCCTTCGACACGCAATCGTATCTCGCGGCCATCCCCGATGTCGGCGCCGCGCAGATCAGTCCCTTGCAGCATTACCTGCAAAACAGCGTTCTCGAGGACCGGCATGCCTAGTGGGCGAGCGCCTCATGCTGCGGCCCGGTGCTCGGACTGGGTGCTCGGCTCGTCGGCCTGACAAAAGGACGCCATCGGATCGGTCGTGCGAAGTCGAGCGGAGCGGGCGGGGACGCGGGAGTTCGCGAGGCCCGTCGCGGACGTGCTCTCGCTACTCCTCAGGCTGATCGCGGCCGGAGGCCGACGACGAGGCGGTCTTCCTCGCGGCGCGGGCGGCGGCCTGCGACGGCTTCGTGCGCCGCCTGCCGCAGCACTACGACACGATCGTGGGAGAACGCGGCGCCAAGCTCTCGGGCGGCCAGCGCCAGCGCGTCGGCATCGCCCGGGCCTTCCTGAAGGACGCGTCGATCGCTCTGTTCGACGAGGCGACCTCGGCTCTCGACACCGGATCCGAGATGGCGATCCAGGCCGCCCTCATGCGGGTGCCACACGGGCGCACGCTGATCGCGGTGGCGCACCGGCTCTCCACATTGACGAACTTCGATCGCATCCTCGTGATCCGGGACCGCCGCATCTGCGAGGATGGGACCGCGGAGGAGCTGCGCCGCGCGGGAGGGCTGTTCGACCGGATGTGGCGATTGCAGGCCGAGGGCCTCTCGCAGGACGCTGCTTGAAAAGCGCCCCGATGCCGATCCTCGCGCGCCGGTGACCCATTCCACGGCAAGCGACACGCGTTCCGGTCAGGCCCGCCGGCATGGCTGGGGAGCGCGGACCGAGCCCTGAGGAACTGCAAGGGAAAGCCTGCGGTTCCTCCTTTTGCCCCACGCTGGATATCCGCCCAATGACCAATCGCGACATCATCGTCATCGGCGGATCTTCCGGTGCGACGGCCCCGCTGAAGGCGATCCTCGGCGCCCTGCCGGTGGACCTGCCTGCGGCGGTGTTCATCGTCCTGCATATCCCGGCGCGCAGCCTCGGCATCCTCACCACCGTGGCCGCGGCCGCGGGCCGGCTCCCGGTTCACCCGGCCGTCGACGGCATGCCGATCATGCCGGGCAACGTGTATCTCGCTGTCCCGGACCATCACCTCATCCTCCACGACGGGCACATCAAGCTCGGGCGGGGACCTCGGGAGAACATGGCGCGGCCCGCCATCGATCCCCTGTTCCGTTCGGCCGCCGCCGCCTACGGTCCCCGCGTCATCGGGGTCGTCCTGAGCGGGCTTCTCAACGACGGGGCGTCCGGGCTCGAGGCCATCAAGCGATGCGGCGGCACGGTGCTCGTACAGGACCCTCAGGACGCCATCGCCGACGAGATGCCGCTCAGCGCGATGCAGGCGGTCACCGTCGACCTGTCCATTCCGAGCGCCCGGCTCGGCGACGTGCTGTCCGATCTCGCCCGCGAGCCAGCGGGGCGGCGTTATCCCGTCCCCCGGAGATCCGCCTGGAAGTCGACATCGCCGCGGGCGAGCGGGCGGACAGCAGCGTCCTGCGCCGGATCGCGGACCCTTGCGCCCTGACCTGCCCGAACTGCAAAGGCGTGCTCTCGCTGGTGCGCGATGCCAAGCCGCTGCGCTTTCGCTGCCAGGTCGGCCACGCCACGACCGCCGAGATTCTGGCGAAGGAACAGGAGAATGCGGTCGACGAGGCCATGCGGGTGGCGTTACGCGTCATCGAAGAACGGGCCGAGCTGGTCGAGCGCATGGCTGAGGACGGACGCAATTCTGGGCGACGGGCCATCGCGGAAATGTACGGCGAGCGGGCGGAGGAGTACCGGGCCTACGCGGATACCATTCGGCGCGCGGTTCTCCTGTCCATGCCGCTTCCTGAACCGTCCGGCGACGAAGGCGCGCAGGGCGGGGGCGACTGATCGGGGCGGGGACGGTCCACCACGATCGATGAGGCCCGTCCTCCGATGAGATGACATCCTTCGCGGGCACGATGTAGCTAAAGAGAGCAGAAAGCGGCGCGACCCTCGATGTCCGAGACGACACTTCAAGCGAACGAGCCAAAGTCCGTCATCAGCGCCATCGTCGCTGTGAGTGCGTCGGCCGCGAGCACCAAGTCGCTGGAAGCCTTGCTGACGCGCTTGCCGCTGCACGAGAGCATGGCGCTGATCGTCGTCCTGCAGCATCGCGAGGCGCTCGACGAGGAAAGGTTCGGACAGATTCTCTCGGAGGGGAAGCGCGAGATCACCGCGATCGAGGACGGCGCACCGATCGAGCCCGGGCGCATCTACCTCCCGAGGGCGAACGTCATCGTCAACGTCGAGGACGGCCGCTTTCAGACCCGTGCCGCCGAGCAGCCCTCGGGTGGGCGCGGGGTGATCGACAGCCTGTTCGTGTCGCTTGCCCGCGATGAGGACGGTCGCACCATTCTCGTGACGCTCGCCGGCACGGGCGGGGACGGCACGCTCGGCGTCAAGGCGGTCAAGGAGGCGGGCGGCTTGGCGCTCGCCGAGGAGACGCCGGAGACCAGGGCGGGCGACCTCGCCGGGAGCCAAAGCCCAGCGGCGCTCGCCGACGCCGTCCTGAGCGTCGCCGCTCTCAGCGAGCGCATCGTCGCTCATGTCGAGCAACTCGCCCGCGGCCAGAACGCGGGGCACGACGCGCGCGCCGACCCGGGCGCGCCGGAGATGTCGAGCGCGCTCGCCGCGATCGCCACGACCCTGCGGAACAAGACGGGGCACGACTTCCACGGCTACAAGCCTGGCACCTTCCTGCGCCGTGTCCAGCGTCGGATGCAGGTGGTACAGACCGAGCATATCCAGCACTATGTCGAGATCCTGCGCGCCCGGTCCGACGAGGCGCAGAACCTCTTCAACGACCTTCTGATCGGCGTCACCCAGTTCTTCCGCGACACCCGCGAGTTCGAACTGGTGGAGCGCGAGATCATCCCGAAGCTGTTCGAGGGCAAGACCCGGAACGATCAGCTCCGGGTCTGGGTGGTGGGCTGCGCGACGGGCGAGGAGGCTTACTCCCTCGCCATCCTGCTGCGCGAGCACATGGCCACTCTCCACGAGGTGCCGCAGATCCAGATCTTCGCCACCGACCTCGACGGCCGCGCGCTCGCATCGGCGCGCGCAGGGCGCTACGCCGACACCATCGCCGCAGTGATGTCGCCCGAGCGCCTGGCCCGCTGGTTCGTGCGCGAGGGCGACACCTACTGCGTCGTCAAGGAACTGCGGGAGATGTGCATCTTCTCGCAGCACTCCATCATCAAGGACGCACCCTTCTCGCGTCTCGATCTGGTCTCTTGCCGCAACCTTCTGATCTACCTCGAAGCGGACCTGCAGGGCCGGGTCATCCCCCTCTTCCACTTCGCCTTGCGGCCGAGCGGGTTCCTCTTCCTGGGAAATTCCGAGAACGTTGCACGGCACACCAACCTGTTCGCACCCATCGAACCCCGCTCCCGCATCTTCCGGCGCCTCGAGACCGGCACGCGGAGCCTGCCCGATTTCCCCTTCACGGCCGTGGACCGCCGCTTTCTGCGGCCGCCCGAGGCGGAGGATCGCCCACGCCCGCCCGAGGCCGTGCTCGCACGCCGTGCCGAGCGCCTCGCGGAGCGATACGCGCCCGCCTACGTGATCGTGGACGAGGCCTACAACGTACTGCACTTCTCCGGGCGAACGGGGCGCTACATCGACCCCGCCGGCGGCGCGGCCTCCCTCAATCTCCTGCAGCTCGTCCACCCCGACCTGCGCATGGACCTTCGTACGGCCCTGTCCCGGGCGGCCGAGGAGAAGAGCACGGTGCGGATGCCCAACCTCGGCGTGGGCGCGGACGGGCATCGTCTCCTGGTGGAGCTCGTGGTGGAGCCGATCCAGGATGCCCCCGGCTCGTCGCCGAGCTTCTTCGTGCTGTTCAAGGACGGGGTCGCCGTGCCGGCCACCGGCGACGATGAGGCGAGTTCGGACCAGGACGAACGCTCCCAGAGACTGGAGGCGGAGCTTCGGACCACCAGGGAACGGCTGCAGGCGACGGTCGAGGAGCTCGAGAGCACGAACGAGGAGCTGAAATCCTCCAACGAGGAGTACCAGTCCCTCAACGAGGAGCTGCAGAGCGCCAACGAGGAGCTGGAGACCTCGAAGGAGGAGCTGCAATCGGTCAACGAAGAGCTCACCACCGTCAACGGCGAGCTGGCGCACCGCGTCCAGGACCTCACCCGCGCGACGAGCGACCTCAAGAACTTCCTCGAGAGCACCCAGATCGCGACCGTCTTCCTCGACAACGAATTGAGGGTGACCAACTTCACGCCCGCCGTGTCGGAACTCTACCACATCGTGGAATCCGACACGGGCCGGCCGATCGGTCACATCAAGGCGCGCGTCGCCTACGAGGAATTGCAGGACGACGCGCGACGCGTCCTGCGCACGCTCGGCGTCGTGGAGCGCGAGGCCTCCGTTCCGGCCACGGGCGCCCGTTACATGGTGCGGGTGCTGCCCTATCGCAGCACGGACAACTTCATCGCCGGCGTCGTCGTGACCTTCGTCGACATCACCGAGCGGCAGCGAGCCGAGGAGGCGCGGCGCGAGAGCGAGGAACGCTTCCGCGCCATCGTGGAGAGCGCAAGGGACTACGCCATCTTCACCACCGACCCGAATGGCCGCATCGAGGAGTGGCTGCCGGGTGCGGCGGCGGTCTTCGGCTGGTCGCCCGAGGAGGCGGTCGGACAGGACGGCGCCATCCTCTACACGCCGGAGGACCGGGCGGAGCGCGTCTTCCAGCGGGAGCTCGCGACGGCGCGGGAGACGGGTGTCGCCCCCAACGTGCGCTGGCATCAGCGCAAGGACGAGAGCCGCGTCTTCATTGAGGGCTCGGCACGGGCCCTGCGGGACGCCTCCGGCCGCACGCGCAGCATCCTCAAGATCGGGCAAGACATCACCGAGCGCCGACAGGGCGAGATCGCCCTGCGCGAGAGCGAAGCGCACGCCAAGCTGCTCCTCGCCGAGCTGCAGCACCGGGTCAGGAATACGCTCACCGTCGTGCGCTCGATCATCCGTCGGAGCGCGGCGAACAGCGAGACGGTCGAGGACTATGCGATGCACGTCGACGGGCGCATCGAGGCCTTCGCGCGGGTGCAGGCGATCGTGACCCGGGATCCCGGGGCGGGACTGGATCTGGAGCAGCTGATTGCCGCCGAGCTGCTCGCGCACGCGCCGCAGGAGGGCGAGCAGATGCGAAGCGTCCGAGGCCCGAAGATCACGCTCCGGGCGAAGGCGGCCGAGGTTCTGACGCTGGCCATCCACGAGCTTGCCGTGAACGCGGTCAAGCATGGCTCCTTCTCGATCGCGGGGGGACGTGTCGAGGTGGCGTGGCGGACCGAGGATGGCGCCGACGGAGCCGACCCTCTTCTCGTCTTCGACTGGATCGAGAAGGGCGTGAACCTCGACGGGAAGTCGCCGCGCCGGAGCGGCTTCGGCACCGAGCTCCTGGAGCGCCTTCTGGCCTATGAACTCGGCGCGACGACGAAGCTCGAGTTCAAGCAGACGGGCCTGCAGTTCAAGCTCACGCTGCCATTGACGGGCGAGATCAGCATGTCGTCCGATCAGAACGGCCGAACCTCCTGAGGTTCGGCTCGCGGCGCTCGGTCTCGATTCCGCCGGACCTGCGATGGCCGGCAGCCGGCTGGCCCCTGCGAGGCTCGATGCGTGGCGTCGAATTCTTCCTGCGCAGCAAGTCGTTCCCGGGTAAGATCGGCTGTGCGTGCACGGGCGCGGAGCCGTCAGGACGCCGCTGTGACGCCGGACAGCAAGGAGGGGAAGCATGACTGAGAGCATCCTCCCAGGTCGCAGCGTTCTCGTCGTCGAGGACGAGTACTTCTTTGCCGACGCACTCCAGAGCGCGCTGAGGCAAGCGGGCGCCACGGTGCTCGGTCCGGTTCCCTCGGTCGAGGCCGCGCTGGAACTCCTCGAACGCGAGGAGGAGCCGCAGGCGGCAGTGCTCGACGTGAACCTCGGCGGCGAGATGGTCCATCCGGTCGCCGACGCGCTCCTGGCCCGCGGCATCCCGTTCGTCTTCGCGACGGGCTACGACCCGTCGTTCCTGCCTGAGCGGCATGGCTCGATCCGCTGGCTCACCAAGCCGTGCAACCCTTCTGTGGTGCTGATGGAGGTCGAACGGCTGTTGAGCCGCGATGGCACGCCGGGCGATGCGGCGATGTCGCTCCCGAACCTGCGGGGCGCCGCGCCGCTCTCGATTTCCCGAAACAGCCTGATCGAGCGGTTGCCGGACGAGGATCGCCTCCTCATCCTGCCTCTCCTGGAACGCGTGACGCTGCGCAGGGGCGATGTGCTTCACGAGCGGTCGCAACACATCCGACACGTGTACTTCCCCGAGGGAGGATTATCGTCCGAGATCGCCGTCAACCCGGATGGCAACCAGATCGAGGTCGGGTGTGTCGGTTGCGAAGGCCTTTCAGGAGCGCCCGTGCTCCTCGGCGTGGAGCAGGCGCGGCACAAATCCTTCATGGAGGTGGGCGGCACCGCCGTGCGCATCGCCTCGCGCGACCTGCAGAGCGCGGTGGCTTCGAGCCGCTCCCTCCACAATTTCCTGCTGCGCTACGTCCACGTGTTCATGATCCAGATCGCCGCGACGGCGCTCGCTGATGGGCGCTACCAGATCCAGCAGCGCCTCGCCCGCTGGCTCCTGATGGCCCATGATCGGCTCGGAGGCGACGAGCTCCCCCTGACGCACGAATTCCTGGCTCTGATGCTCGGCGTGCAGCGCTCGGGCCTGACGGGCGCGATTCACGTCCCGGAGGGCGAGGGCGCGATAAGGGCGAAGCGGGCACGGATCACGGTCCGAGACCGTGCGATGCTGGAGGCCATCGCCGGCGACAGCTACGGCGCGCCGGAAGCGGAATACCGGCGCCTGTTCGGCAACACCTCTTTTCCTCCACAGCGGGGTACCCTGTCCGTGCAGGCCGCCGAGGCCCGATCGCCCTGAAGTCGAACGCGCGGCGTGCGCAAGTGGTCCGAGATGCTGTCGGCCCCTCCGGAGCGCCTCCTCGGCCTGGATCGGCAGGCCAGACCCGGCTCCGCGGACAAAGGCCCATCCCGCCTGTCGCCGACCTCGGGCGCCATCGATGCTCTCTCGGCGAAAAGCGGCCGGCAAACCCGTCCGTTGCACCGAGACCGGGATCATTTCAGCGAAGGGCCGTCCCTCCGCGTGGCGGCCAAGAGCCTCATCGTCTCCGAAAGCGTCGCCTGCAACGCCTGCTGCTCCTCCTGCACGCCGGCGATCAGGCGCATCGTCCGCTCCACCTCCGCCTGGGCATTCCGCCACCGCGCTCTCTGCTGAGGTGGCGGTTTCCGTGCCCGGTCCAGAACCTCCGCGAAGGGTACCTCCATCAGGAGATTGCCCGACGCGTCCATGATCTCGAAGGCGTATTGGTACGGGCTCGCCTTCTGCCGCAGCATGTCTGGCATCATCGACGGGATCGAAGCGTAGGCATCGAGGTAGGCATCCTCCACGCCGTCGAGGTCGAGCCCGATTTCATCCGGCTCCGTTCCGTTAGGGGTGCGTAGGTGGAAGTAGAAGCGGGGCATCGCCTTCTCGCAGGCTATCGTTGCGACAACTCGCCAGGACCTCCGGTGGATCATTTTGATCGCGAGGCGCGCAATGTCCCGATCGGCGGCATCAATCCCCGCGCCTGAGTTTCTGCAATCGCCTACAGTTCAAGGCAGGTGTCGCTTGCCCTCAATACGCGTGAGGTGGGCGATGTGCTGGCGCTGCATGTCCTCGAACGTCTCGAGAAGCGCTAACGCATCGCCGGTCGGCAGTCCGGCCGCCTGCAGACGGGCGACGAGAGCCCGTTGACTGGCGAGATGCCCCTCGCCTTCCCGGACATGCCGCTGAACCATCGCAAGTTCGGATTCATCCGCGCTCATCCCGGCAGAGTACCATGAGTCACCGACCTGTTCAGCCGAGCGAACAGGGTGTCGACGACGGCGTCGTCCGGATGCCAGTTGGCACGTGCAGGCTGATCGCCGGCACAACCCAGAAGGCGCTCACACCACAGCCGGTGTTCGCCGTTCTGTGCGGGAATGGCGCGCCCTACGGGAATCGAACCCGTGTTTTCGCCGTGAAAGGGCCGAGCTTGATCGTCCAGTGGCGTCCAGGAACGTCCAGTTATCACGTTGTCTTCGTTGAACTATCTGGTCTGTGCCCGCTTGGCTCGTCCAGCGCCGTGCGGTACGAAATGAGTACGTCGGCAGGACACAAACTGGACACGAGACCATGCCCCGCAGCGCCCGTGCCCCCAAGCTCGAAACCCGTACCAGTCGGCTCAAGCTGCCGTTAGCAGGCAAGCCCGTATTCGTGCGCGTGATCCCCGGCGTTTCGCTCGGCTACCGCCGCACCGCGACCGCCGGTTCGTGGGTCGTCCGTGTCGCCGATGGCGCCAGTGGCACGTGGACGAAGCGTATTGCCACCGCCGATGATCTCTCTGACAGCGATGGCGCGACCGTCCTGACGTTCTGGGAGGCGCAGGATCGGGCGAAGGGGGCGGCGCAGGGCGATAATACCGGGAGCACGCGCGGGACACCGCTCACAGTCGAGCGTGCGGCGGAAGCCTACTGGACGAGTCTTGAGGCGCGTAGCAGCCGCACCGCCTACGACGCCCGGCTCCGGCTGCAGCGCATCTTCCTGCCGCGCTTCGGCGCGAGCCGCGTCGAGGATCTAACCCGCCGGCAGTTGGAGGCGTGGCGCGACGGCTTGGTGCGCAAGGACGGCGACGTCGAGCGGCGGCGGCGCAGCCAGGATACGGCCAATCGCGTGCTTAGCATCGTCAAGGCGTGCCTCAACCACGCCGTCGGCGATCCTTCGAACCGCCTCACTGACGACAGCGCGTGGCGGCTTGTCCGACCTTTTCAGGGTGTGGCTCGGGCGCGTGAGGTGCACTTCACCGTGCCGGAGATGCTGCGCCTTCTCGACGGGGCGAATAGCTTAGCCTTCCAGAATCTTCTCACTGCCGGCTTTCTGACCGGCGCGCGCTATGGGGAACTTTGCGCCTGTGAGGTACGCCATTTCGATCTCTCTCGCGAAACGCTGAACGTGCCGCGCGGCAAGACCGGCCCCCGCACGGTTATTCTCCAACCGGAAGCAGTGGCATTCTTCGCGCGCGTTGCCGGCACACGCGGCAAGAGTGAGCCGCTGCTCAAGCGGCCCGACGGCGAGGGATGGAAGCCGAGCGATCAGCAGCGGCCGATGAAGGAAGCAATTATGAAGGCCGGCCTTGACCCAGAGGGCACGTTCTATGCCTTGCGCCACTCGTACATCTCGCGCGCTATCGAGGCGGGGATGCCGCTCACTGTGCTGGCGGAGAATTGTGGGACGAGCGTGCGGATGATTGAGAAAACCTACGCCAAGGTGCTGGCCGATAAGCGGCGCGAATTTATCGCGCAGAGCGCACCTCGGTTGTTTACCGCTTAAGACCGGTGTCAAACTGTTCGAAGTTCCTCCTCTCCGCCGGTTAATTTGATTAATGCGTCACCATATCTGCGTCATCTAGCTGCATCAGTTGAGGCAACCCTCATGAATGCTCGCAGTTCGTAATGTGTTGTACCGGCGTTATCGGACCACGTCGGATAGTCACTCACACTCTAGCTGAGTGATTCGGGTAACTCGCTACGCTGCTTGAGCCCGCGTGCTGTCTCCAAGCCGTCCGGAGCGGACTCTTGGGCGCAAGACGATGGAACCAAGATACTCAAAGAGGCCCTCGACCTCACGCGCTCAAAAAATCCAACCAAGCAGCTGCCCTCACGGGGTCTGGCGGGGGACGGTTCGCGATGAAAGCAGTGTCCGATACGTTGGGCGTGTCAGGCTCGAACTTGGCCAAGTGGGTCGGCAAGCCCACCCGCCCGCGCGGGCCCTATTACAAGCCCGAGATGAGGCCCTGCTGCCCGCCATCCGCGAGATCGATGATGCGCGTCCGACCTGCAGCTAACGCTGGATCACCGCACTCCTGAATCAGGTGCTGCGAGCCGGGAGCAGGCCGGTCGTGAATGCCAAGCAGGTGCTGCGCATCTTACAGGTCAACACGCTTACCCTGGAGCGGCACACCGGCATTTGTCCCAACCGAACCCACGATGGAGTCGAAGCGGCGCTGCGCTCCAACGTGAAACGGGTCGCTCGGACTACCTGGGGTACACTGTTGTGACAGAGCAGTGGTGCGAGCGATCATTGCTATCGAGGCGTGTGATCGAGAAACCATCGCTTGGTCAGCGACCACCGCCGGCATGTCGCTGAGATGGTGCGCGCCCTGACAGCGGCCTGCGTCGAGCGTGGATTCGGGGCACGAGGACGCCGCATACCGTCGAGTGGCTGAGCGAAGCGCCTCGGCCTACATCGTGAAGGACATGGGACGAATCGCCGCCGCGCTTGGGGTGCGCCTTGATTTTACGCCCGTGCGCTCGCCGGAGAGCACCGGCCTCGCCGAGGTGTTCGTGAAAACCCTCCGGCGCGACAATGCCCGGCTCGCGGTTCTGCCCTACGCGAAGGCTGCTATGCGGCTTCTGCCGGGTTAGTTCGAGGACTACATACCTTTGCCCCGCGCGTCGGGCTCACGATGCTGTTCAGCAAGAGTCTATATCCTTAGTGCTTGACCCAGCCAGCCGCCTCTCCCGTCAAACAGGGTGCACTCCAACTTTTTCCGTCAAAGCTACGATGGCTCAATAGCTCAAAGGGCCTGACAGCCTCCTCCGAATTTGGACACCGCGAGAGAGGCCCACTTGACCTTGACGGGGTCCCAAATCATAGCGGCTCTCGTCAACGCCTGGATTATCGCAGCTCGACATAGTGACCTTCCTTACAAAACCATAAGCCGGAATTTCTTGTGGACAAATCAGCTGTTGTTTTCATACATGGTCTAAGCGGCAGCTCAGCTGGAACCTGGGGCTCATTTCAAGATCTTCTGAACAAAGACGCGGCCATAGCGAATTTGACCGACGTTTTTTGCTTCGATTATCCAACGCATCTATTCAATCTGCCATTCAGAAATAAGCTTCACAAAATACAGAACTTAGCATTGGCATTAAAGACAGAAATTGACAATAGGTACGAGCTGTATGAACGAGTAATTCTCGTTTGTCACAGCATGGGCGGATTGATTGCGCAAAAGTACATCATCGAGGAACTAAAAAAACAAGGAGATTTGCGCGTTTCGGACGTCATCATGTTCGGCACTCCAAATCAGGGCTCTTGGGTCGCAAAACTGCTCTTCAGACTCTCACTCTCGAACCCTCAAGTCGCTCAACTATTTCCCACTAGTGACATAATCGAGCTGATTGGCACCGACTGGAACACTTTGAAATGCAGCGAGCGCGTGCGTGCTAAGTATATCATTGGTGGGCAAGACGCATTAGTTGAGAAAGCAAGCGGTTCACGGACGCCGCACATTGATACGGAGTTTATACTGGATAAAGATCATAGACAGCTTGTTAAACCGAGCTGTGACTCCGAAACATCTTATCTAATTGTTAAGAACGTAATTTCACGAAACATCATACAACGCAGCGCGCAAGCCAATACAGAAAACTCAAATATAAACGCAAAAATTGACGTATTGTTTGAGGCATATAGAGTAGCCTATGAACCATATTACGTCAAACGTGACGCGGATAGTATAGTCAATGACTGTATGACACGCCGCCACGTCTGGGTCTGGGGACCAAGCGGTTATGGTAAAACTGCTTGTCTGATGCGCGCTCTTACGCGAACTGGCGATCAGTACAAGATCATCGCCCTCGGACACTACGTTGGCATGGATGCGCAAGGTGTAATGTCCGGACTTCTCAGCGAAGTCACCGATTTAACTGGTAATGTCACCGTTAAAAGCGAGGATTGGCCCAGCATCGTCAAAAATATAGGCCGTGAGCTTCGCATTTTGGCTCGACTCGGCTATAAAAGGATCATGATAGAGGAAATTCCATTGCTTGGCAGTTCCGAGGCTGCTCTCTTTATGGAAAAACTTCAGCTAGTTATTATAAACTTTTCACTCGCTGAGCACAATGAGCATTCAAAGCTGTTTCTCTCTTCTATCGAGAATCCCAACAATTTTTGGTCGAACACAGAGAAGCTCTCAGAACTGATATCAACGTATCACTTCAATGATTGGAGTTTAGAGGAGGCAAACACTCTAATAAGAATTGTTTGCTTTAACATCGGTCTGGATCTATCCCCGGACGTTATGGAAGATAT
>JAESGP010000228.1_pt1 | contig 14388 bp, 11 predicted proteins | sample 9269741 | NCBI WGS metagenome assembly JAESGP01 (sample SAMN15720684, study PRJNA650882) | algae metagenome | isolation source: Desmonostoc vinosum HA7617-LM4 and co-occurring heterotrophs from cave wall | place: USA: Waikapalae cave, Hawaii | collected 2011-05-27
GGCGCGGCACCGTCAAGCTGCCGCCGCCATCCCTGGTGCCCCACCGCACCCAGGCCCCCCCCGCCTCACCTTGCCATCGCCGGGCCGGGCGGATATGACCCTGACCCCAACGATCCCTCGCGCGATCCTTCAGCGCCGCCGGGCATCGCGCCGCAATAGCTCAGCTGGTAGAGCACCTCATTCGTAATTAGCGGGTCAGCCGCAAAAAGCGGAGCGGGCTCAACGATTTGACTAGGCGGGGTTGGTTCTAGTATGGCCCTAGTAGGGCCAGATGCCGCAATAGCTCAGCTGGTAGAGCACCTCATTCGTAATGAGGGGGTCGGGGGTTCGAATCCCTCTTGCGGCACCACCCTTTTCAATTACTTAGCTCCGACTTGGTTTTCAGTTGCTTCCCAAAAGGGCTCGCTGGGAAGCACATGGGAAGCCACTGTGCTCAAGAGGCTCGTAGCGAGCACCGTGAAGCCATCCGTATTATCCAGTGAATCCGTTTGACCGCTCCGCCCTGCGCTCTGAGGGCGGTCCGTGCAGCTGAGTCTGCATGGCCGGCTGGTTGAAGAGTTGATGCGGGCCGAAACACGCGGAAGCGACACATCCTTAGGCTGCGCTAGAGCGCTATCCGAGCGGGCTCAAACGGGTGGCGGTTTGAGGTGTTGGTCGGCGAAGGAGAGCGCCGATGTCCTCAGCCCTGTCCGTCGATCTGCGTCAGCGCGTGGTTCATGCCGTTGATGCCGGGGCGTCCCGGCACCAAGCGGCGGTGCGCTTCAAGGTGAGCTTGGCCAGCGCCAGCCGCTGGTGCGGGCAGTTCGCCCGTGAAGGCCACGTTGCGCCCAAGGCCATGGGTGGCGATCAGCGCTCGCACCGGATCGAAACTCATGCCGAGCTGATCCTGTCCCTCTACGAGGCACAGCCCGGCATCTATCTGCAGGAGCTTCGTGCGGCTCTGGCCGAGCGTGGCGTCAGCGTGGCCCAGAGCAGCCTCTCGCGCTTCTTCAAGCGCCACGGCATCTCGCGAAAAAAAGCACAGGCCACGCGGCCGAGCAGAAGCGGCCGGATGTGAGGGCAGCGCGCGAGACGTGGCTTGAGGGCCAGCTCGACCTCGACCCGGATCGCCTCGTGTTCATCGACGAGACGGCAGCCAACACCGCCATGACTCGACGCTACGGGCGCGCTCCACGGAGCGAGCGTTGCCGGATGAGCGTGCCCCAGGGCCACTGGAAAACCACGACCATCACCGCAGGCCTGCGCGCCAGCGGCATCACCGCACCCTGGCTGCTCGATGGCGCGATGAGCGCGCAGGCCTTCCGCACCTACGTGGCGGACGTGCTCGCCCCAACGCCTCAGCCCGGCGACACGGTCGTGCTCGACAACCTGCCGGCCCATAAGCCTGGAATTCCTTTTTCAAGGTGCCGCGGTGCCGACAATCCTATTCAATTCGGCGGTCGCCAATCCGCGCCTCGGCTTAAAGAGCTAATCAGCCATGATCGGCACAGACGCTTTTTTCCTTTAGAGAAATTGTAAAGCCATTCGATGGGAGGCGCGCCGCCCTACTGCGCCTCTCATCGAGAAGGCCAGCCCGTCCGAGGAAATGACCGCTCGTAGGATAGGGTAGGCGGACCCGACATGCGGAGGATGATGCGCACGCACAATCGCTACGCCGTTGCCCACGCTTATGCATACAGGCGTGATACCGCCGGTGCAGCATGTAAGTTTGCACCCGAGCACAGCCGCCAAGGGCTGTCGCTCTAAGCCCGCCCTTCGACCTGGACGCCAACCCTATGGATTATGCGCGGCTCACACGTGAACAACTCATCGCTCAGCTTGAGGAGCGCGATGAAGACGAACGCGGCGGAATTAGGCTGACCTACAAAGGCCAGACACCGCCCTGGCGCATGGTCCGGCGCGTCCGGCCGCGGCGCCAAAAGATTGAGGCTGATTTAAGCTTTGGTGATGAGGCTGAGCAGGATTGTAATCTGATACTTGAAGGCGAGAATCTACAGGGTTTGGTCAGCCTTTACAAATATCGGGGCCAGGTCGATCTTGTTCTTACCGACCCGCCCTATAATACAGGCCGAGATTTTCGATACAATGACAAATGGGATGAAGATCCGAACGACCCCGATCTCGGAAAACTCGTAGCTGACGAGGATGGCTCGAAGCACAGCAAATGGCTGCGCTTCATGGAGCCTCGGCTTTGGATGATGCGCGAAATGCTTCGTCCGAATGGCGTTCTAGCGATTTGCATTGATCACCGCGAATTGTTCCGTATGGGCTTACTGTTAGACGGACTTTTTGGCGAAGAGAACAGACTTGCCGTTATCAACTGGCAGAAAACCACTAGCAAGAACAATACACGCCGCGTTTCTCAAGTCACAGAATATATTCTAGTTTACGCAAAGAGCGTAGAGATCGCCAAAACGGGTCTACTGGAACGATCGCTGAAGGCGGACGCCCGCTTTAGCAACGTAGATGGCGATCCACTTGGCGATTGGCGCGTGGGCGCCGATCTTTCGGCGCCGGGCGGAAGTACGCACCCAACCATGATTTATCAGATACAGTCACCTTTTACCGGCATTTTGCATCCTCCGCCAGAAGGCCGGTGTTGGGGCATGGAGAAGAGCAGAATAAAGCAGTACTTAGAAGAATGGGGCGTGGATTACGCGGAACGGGAAGTTGGGGACGGCCGAAAAAAGGCGCTCATACTGAAAGGAGCGACAATACGAGACGGCAAGGGCGTGCCTGACGACCCTATCGTCAAGCGAGCTCAAAGTATTGTTGAAGAGCGTTTTCGCTTAGGAAAGCTGAAAATTCAGCCATTTCCGCGCCTTTACTTCGGAACTCGCGATGGCTCAGCGAGCCCTAAAGTGAAAGTCTACAAAGAAGAAGTAATGGCCGGCTCAGTTCCGTCATCATTTTGGGTCGAAGAGGAGGAGGAGCCCATCGAGCTCGGTCCTGTGTCATGGCTCGCAACTGAAAGTGGGCGGAACAGGGAGGGTATCGAGGAGCTCAATGAGATCGTCGGACGCGGTCACGGGTTTGACACCGTAAAACCGATGAAGCTTTTCCGAAAGATCATTCAAATCTGGTGCCCGGTGACGGGTTTGGTCCTTGATCCGTTTGCAGGTTCCGGGACCACTGCTCACGCCGTTCTTGAGCTGAACAAGGAAACCGACGCGAGTCGCCGGTTCGTTCTGATCGAGCAAGGCCGTCCCAATAAGAGGGACGATTATGCCCGCACGTTGACCGCCGTGCGTGTAAGACACGCGGTTTCCGGAGAACGGGTTACAAATAAAGAAAAACTAGCAATCCTGGCGGACCCTTTGCCGGGAGGCTTTCGCTTCTCGAGACTTACTCATCTTGTCGACTCGGAGGCGGTTCTGGCCCTCGAACGGGAAGAAATGATTGATCTTCTTGTGACCTCTCATTGGGACCAGGGCGATCGCGGAACATCGTTCCTACGACGCCTTCCCGCTGGCACAGAAAAGCACCTATTCGGCGTCGATGGTAACAGGCGGGGCTACTTCTTAGTATGGGACGGACCGGAGGCGCAAAATCGCCTGAACAGGGCTGTGTTCAAGGAAATTGTCACAGAAGCAAAGGCCCATCACTTAAACGCGCCGTTCCATGTTTATGCTCGTCTGAACAGCTACGACGGCCCGAATGTCGAATTTTACCAGATACCCGATCGTATTCTGGAAAAACTCGGCGTTAATACTTCTATTGAACCTTTTATGACTGGCAAAACGGCTGAGGAAAGCGCAGCGTGAGTAACATACAGCTCTTCGATTTTCAGCAGATCGCCGCCAACTCGATCGCCAGCCGCTTCGCCGAACTTCTGAACGACTCCAATGCGCCGACTATGACGAGGCAGTGGGAGACCTTCTACTATCAGGCACTGTCTGCACTCACTGGCAGCGGAAAGACGCCCATATTGGCCGACGCTGTTGCTCAGATGCGTGCGCACCTATCCTGCGAACCTTTGGTCCTTTGGTGCTCCAAACACCGTGTTGTTGTCGAGCAAACGCTCGCCAATTTTCAAGCTGGGGGGAAGTACGAGAACCTACTTGAGGGTTTTGTGGTTACGAAGCTCTCGGAGCTGCGTGCTGAAGGTCTGCAGGACGCCACTACTCCCCGCCTCCTGTTGGCAACAACGGGTTCGTTCAATCAGAAGGACAAGGGTGACGGCACGCTTCGCGTTCACAAGCAGGCAGATGACACTTTGCCGGGCCCTCTCTGGGAGGCCCTAAGAAGCCGCTCGGCGAATGGCAGGCGTCGTCCCCTCATTATCGTCTATGATGAGGGTCATAACCTCACGGATCAGCAGACCGATCTATTACTAGAGCTTGAACCCGAAGCGCTATTGGTCGCGAGCGCCACGCTGCGGACTGCTCCCAAGCTTATGCGCATGATTGAGCGGCTACACGATCATGGTTGGGACGACCACCGGCTGATCACGACAGTTAAGAGTAGCGACGTAGTTGCAGCTGGACTCGTGAAAAGCAACGTGGCGCTTGGCGGCTACGAGACGTCAATGGAATCAACACTTGAGCCTATGATCGATGCCTTCCGCGTTGTCGAAGACAAGGCAGAGGAGTTCGGTGCACCATTTCGTCCGAAGGCTATTTACGTCTGTCAAAGTAACAAAAGTCCCTATGATGGTTCAATGGACAATCCAGCGAAGCCATTCGCAGAGCGGCGCGCCGCTCCGATTCTTATTTGGAGCTATCTCACCGGCACGGCTGGCATCAACCCATCAGAGATCGCCGTCTATTGCGATCTCAGGTTTGACAAAAAATACCCGAAGCCGGATGATTTTGTGTTGTTCAGTGGCGGCGATGATGACTATGCGCTGTTCAAAGAAGGAAACTATCGGCATATAATTTTCAATCTGACCTTGCAGGAGGGCTGGGACGATCCCGAATGCTGTTTTGCCTACATTGATAAGAGCATGGCATCGAGCGTTCAGATTGAGCAGGTGATCGGACGAGTTCTAAGGCAGCCTGGCGCGCAACATTACGCTGACCCTGACCTAAACACGGCTGAGTTCTTCGTCCGTATGGACGATCGACAAGCTTTTACCGACATCTTGAAACTTGTGCAGGCCAAGCTCGCCGCTGAGGCTCCGGAAACTACGCTCACGGCCTATGTCGGCAAGGCGGGACGCAACACGGCCCGAATGGAACCGAAGGAAGGCAAAGCTCTACCGTCAGTTCACGCGGACTCCGAGGATGCTGTTGAGCCGATCTCCGAGGCGATTGGGCGCCTTCGTGATTATCGAGCAGATGCCATCTATACGGTTGGGGAAGGCCGCCAATTGCGCGCTGTGCAGGCGATCGGCTCCGGCCTAGCCCCCATAGTTGAGGAGCAGGTCACCGCCCATTCGAACCCGGTGCTCGCCCGCTTTATCCTACGGCGTGCGCTCCAGGCCCAGAACCCCAAAGTGGCAAACGTCATCAACTGGGCTGTTGCCAAATTCGATGCGCGGGTCGAGATAAACAGCCTTGCGGCGCAGGAATTGCGCCAAGCAGCTGACGAATTGGTGGGCTTGTACCTCGACCACACACGCCTCGTTTGCGAAAACGACAACCCTCATGCGGTTGGTCCAATCCTCGCCAATCCCGAGAAGCTAGTGCGTTTCCGCAATGCCCTGCATGAGGGCTACAGCGACCTCAACCCCGACGAGCAGGAAGTCGCTCACGCGATCGACCGCACAGAACTTATTTGGGCCCGCAATCCTGTTTCGGGCGGATTTTCTATACCCTTGTTGGATCGAGGTCGCACCAGGAATTTCTTTCCTGATTTCCTCGTGTGGAAAGGCGATACAGTTTTCGCGATTGATCCCAAGGGGGAGCCTTACCTGGCAACTGACGCGGGCCGTAAGCTTTTGGCCATCCGAGACGACAATGGCAGAAGCGTGATTATCGTCCGCCTTGTCACCGCCGGGAAATGGAATGCGGATACACTGCGACCCATAGCGGACGGAGGTTTTACTGCATGGACCCTTACTAACACGGGGAAGATCAAGGCGCGTCACAAGACAACAGTCAGAGAAATTGTAGACGTCTGCCTAGATGAGCGCTTTTAATTGACCTGACCGGCTGACTTTGGACCGGGCTGATTGCGAGGATCAGCCCGGACTGGAGGAGCTGGAGATGAGGAGAGGATAGAAGCCGAGTGCCGAGCAGGTGGTGCTGACGCTGCGCCAGATCGAGGTGCAGACAGCCCAGGGCAAGAGTTTGGCCCTGGCGTGCAAGGAGGCGGAGATCTCCGAGCAGAGCTTCGCGACGAGTGTCTACGCCAAGAGATCTTCTACTCGCTAAGAGAAGCGCAGGCCGTGATTGGCCTCTGGCAAGACACCTACAATCGCGTGCGGCCGCACTCGTCCTTGGGGTATTGGCCACCCGCGCCCGTCAGCTACCCGGATCTCGCCCTCCGCCTGCCCATGGCCACCACCATGCAGTAGCCCCACAACTGGCTCGGTCCAAAATACCGGTCAGGTCAGACCAACGCAGGCTTTCGCCCTCAGCCTTTTTGGCGGCCTCCTCCCGCATATCATCGATCATCACGATGCCCTCGTCCTCAGCTCGGTCGAGCCATAGCCGAGCGGTATCAGGCGCCCCTGCTGTGGCGAGAGCGGCCTTGGTGCGCTCGGAAAGCGTCTTGCCTTCATGCTCTACCACGGCTGCCGAGATGTGGACCGTGAGCCGGTCGGCCTGTTGAAAGTCCACTATCGTGAACTCCACCCCACTCTCCACTAGGGCCGAGACGAAGGCGACGTCGCTGGCCAGAGTGTCAAGCTTCGCGATGATGAGGGTCGCCTCATGCAGCCGGCAGAGGCGCACGCCTTTGGCCAACTTCGGCCAGTCAGTGAGCTCGCCGCTCTCGACCTCGGCCACCTCAGCCCGGCAACAAATAGCGCAACCTGACCCCGGAGCTTGGCTGTTCTCGGTAGAATGCGAGCCCCTCCCGGCTTCGTGGATTGGGCAACACATGAAGTGCTGCATGCGCCGGATCCGTTATGCCGGACACAACGAGGATCCGGTATCTCATGCGGTCCTCCGACCGGCATCGTTCGGCGAAGCCTATTTCCGTGGAGCCCAACTCGATGGCTCCTCCAGCTCCAGTGGTCGCCTTGACCTCGAAATGCCAGTGGGTCTTGCCGTTCTCGACCTTGAAGTCGTAGCCGAGAGAGTCGTTTCCACTGCTGCCGAAGAGGCGATCACGGTAGCTGGAACACCAGCATGACTCATCGATCGCCCGGTGGCGGCTGAATCGCGTTTTAAGCCATTCGAAGACCGCGATTTCCCCCATGAACCCAATGATATCGCGTTGATCATCACTGAGTTGCGGCACCACCCATCCGCCCCCTCCGGTGCCGCCTTGCCAGGATCCCGACCCACCCCGTGCGGGCGGCAGCGCTCCTTTCATCGTCCGCACTGACGTCGCCAGCAAACGCGCGTTTCCCGCTATCAGTCCGCCGACGGCCGCCGCGATCTCGGCTGGGGACGTCTCCCGCGCGACAAAGGTGCCACCTGAGTAGGACACGCTTCGCCGCTCTTGTCGGGTGCGATCGAGCGCCGATCGGTCGCAGGCGTTTACAGCGTCAAGGTCAGTCCGAGTGAGCCCAAGTTCGGACTCCGCCAGAGATGGTGGCATGCCGGGGGGCCACATCCCGCTTCGCGCGAGCCGATCCAGCACCTCGGAGGCGGACAATGATCTGAAGTCCGCCCAGCCGCCGGCCTGCGCAGCGCTGACGATCCTGCGCTCGGTCTCGGCCAAGTCCGGCCAGAAATCACCAGGCTGAACTGCCTGCTTGCGCCTCCAGGCGATGCCCTTACGCCGGATGTCTGCCGCCATGGCGCGCAGCATGGCGAGGTTCGCCTCCCGGATCGCGCCCGGCGATAATGCGGATGGTGTGGGCGCGTGGACCGAACCTGCATCCGTTAGCCACTGGCGCAGAAGTGTCTCCAACTGCTCGACGGTCAGATCGAGATATGCGTTGCCCCATCCCTCCGGCAGACGAGGGCCGCCCGCCTCCCGCATGCTGAGGTAGTCGTCAAGGGGCTCGCAGGCCTCGAAGCGGTCCATAAACGCAGCACGAAGAGACTCTAAGATGAACTCGCGGCGCCGCTCCAAGAACGACTTCAGCCGGTCCGCATGCGCTTGCGTACGGTCCAATCGCGCATAAGGCGGTCCGAGACCTTCGATGGCAGCGTTGAATGCCGTCAGGCTCAGATCGAGGCGGCGCGCTAGATCGACGAGGTCGCTGGCACGCCGAGCCGCCTCGACGACATCTTCGCGAGGATGGGGAAGATGCGGTCCAAGCGCATCGAGCGCAGCAGTTAGATCAGCCTCCGATCGCACGCCCGCCTCTGTGGACAGGCGGCGCGCGTCATCGATCGTCGCAAACATGGCGACGACGGGGCGTAGCTTAGCAAGTAGGTCAGCCAAAGAGTCTCGTGACGCCAGCAGGACTGCGGTAACCGCCTCCGTGCTGACCTCGAACACCCGGGCGTAGTCGGCAGTGGTCGGCGAGAACGAGCCCGACGCGTCCGCGCCCAGCAAGGCTATCGCCGTGGCCAACGGTGGTCCCAGGGCCGGCCCGTTGCCAAGGACGCGACCGATCGTGCTGGCCAAGGCAACAAATCCGGACGTGCTGTTTCGCGCCGCCCCCAGTGCGACGATGGTCGATCCATTAGGACTAGGGATCACGAACGCCCTGGGTTGCAGTTCGTCGGGGCCAGCAGGCAAGCTGGGGAAGCTGATCCTCAAGGTATCAGCCCATCTGATGCGCGCGGTCTCCAGGCGCAACAACGGATTGACCGACCCTCCCGACCAAAATGGGCTGCGGTAGCGCAAAGACAGCGCGACGACGTCCTTCAGCCAGCGTCCGACCTCGTCGAGAATTTTAGGATGGTTGTCTTCGTCGGTGAACGGCTTGCCGTCCACCACGACTAGAGGGGTGAGGGTCGAGGACCGTTTGACCTGCTTCGGCAAATGACCGGCAAGGTAGGCCGGGATGCCGAGATTCCTGAAAGGAGGTGGATAGAAGACCAAGGCGCCCATCTGCGAGAGCAGGCTTGACACATGGCTGTCGCCACCTTCGTCGACGACCACGACGGGTAGGCTCCCGTCTGCCGCTGCCTGCTGGCCCACCGCGATGATGTCTGTCCCGCGGCGTGCTGCAAGCTGGAATCCAGACGGAGGCGGCTGTCGCAGATCCGCGTGGCGCCAAGCATCCTGGTATAAGCTCCAGAACCGCTCGGCCGCCTCGCCTGAAAGGGTCTGCGTCGCTGCCGTCCGTCCCAACAGGAGGATCATCGGCCACGCGGCGGTAGGCGATCCGACCGAGTTCAAACCACGTCTTGCTAGTTCGCCTAGAGCGACAGGACTGCGGTCTAGCAGATCGCGGAACCGCGACGTGATGACTCGAACGTAGGGTGGCACGGCAGCCTGAGTATCTGCCGCAACGGTCCAGGCATCGGAGGGTTTCAAGTGGTGCTCGGCACCTTCGCGATCGGCGACCGGTAGCCACGCCGCGCGTCGGACAAAGCTCGCGATCGGTGACGGCCAACTCGTCTCGTTCGCCGCGGCGGGATGGCGAGGGCGGAACACCCTGAAGCCGAGCAGGTTCGGGCGATCCTGTATGAGCCTGACCACCTGCCGGGCGAACAGCGTTTTGCCCATGGCATCAAGCCGCTCGTGATCGCATTGACCCAACAGCCTGTAGATCGGGCCAGTCGTGTAGGCGGTGAGATGGTTCGGCGGCGTCGGCATGGCATCCAGATCGGCCTTCCATGCAGCCATCGTCGGGGCCGGTAGAGCGGCCCTGTTGGTCAGCATGGCCCGCAGTGCACCGCCCGCGACGTCGGGAGGCCGCGGGACCGCGTTCGTCACAGGCAGGTAGTCCCGAACGCCAATGGCATGCAGGAAGGAAAACCAAGACCGCGCGTCGCCAGATCCGACTCGCCAGTCGCGATACGACGGGATGAGGCGCTCTCGCAGCGCCGCGACTTCTGTGGAGACGCCATCCGCAACATCGATGAGTTGCTCGAGCTCGGCCCCTTCCCCGTGACTCCACCCCCTCCCGAAGAGAGCGCCAACGGCTTCCTGCCATTCACCGTCCCGGCGAGGAACGAGCACGCGGATCTCGGCCCAGATCGCCGCCCCGTTGTCTGCCCCCGCCGCGGCAGCTTGAAGGAACCGCAACGCATCCCAGCGCAAACCGTCCGGGTCCTTGGCCTCACCTGGCTCGCGCATGGTTGACGCAACGAGGCGCAGTACCTCGCGAGTATCGTGGGTGCGCACTAAGCGGTTGCTGACCATGAAGGCCCGTGCGGCATGCGCCGAGTCGGCGCACATGTCCAGGTCAGCGGACATGTACGCAACGCGGCGCCGGACCGCGCGGGGAAGTTGGGAAATCCCTATAGCGCCGGCCGCCTCGATGCGCGCCGGCGGCAGGAACGTCGTCGTAAGCTTTGGCCGACGCCCCGAACGCCTTCCCTCCGACCTCGCCGTTTCAGCTTCGATGAGCTCCATGCGATCCGAGAGCAGGATCCGTTTCCCTCCGAGGGATGCGCCTTCCGTAAGGAATATGGCCGGCAGGGCCGCGTAGAACGCGTTCCAATGTGCCATCGGCGCCTTCTGCCTCTCGATCGCAGCAGCTAAGCTTTCGATCGCAATCGCCTTCTGCTCACTTGAAGGTGTCAGGAGCGGTTCGTTGCCGCAGAACGTCCTGAGCCTCCGCAACCGGTGCTGACCGCAGACCGGATCGACGACGAGCAGATCGCTGGCGATCGCGATTCGAGCTGCGGTGATGGTCCCATTCTCAGGCCACACGCGCGCTTCCGAGAGGGTCGCCCAGCCCGAAGGTCCCTTCAGGGTGGTAGGCAGCACGGGGACAATTGCGGACCGCTCGTCGAGCAGGCGCGCCCGCATCCTTGCCGCGTGCACACCAGTCCATAACACTGCATCGAGAGGCGCGCCGCGCGAAGTGCCAGGCATTGCGTCGCGGATCACAGACGCGGCAGCGAAGGCTAGCGCCGCGGCCTGCTCGATGAGGAAATCATTGAAGCGGACGTCCGGCTGCAGCTTCAGTCGCTCGATGCTCGAATAGAATGGAGCATCCAAGTGCCCGTTGAATGGCGACCGGCAGTCGGTGCCCATCGGTAGGAACGTGTACATCCGCCCGCGTAGTTCATGGCCATCCTTCGGTATGGCGAGCGATACGACTGCGTCGCCGCTCCAGTCATTCCAGCTTGCGGGCAGTCTTTCGGCAGCGACATCGCCCGCGATGATGTCGATGAAGGCGGCCCGGTCGAAGCGGCGCCGGGCCACCACGAACGTTTGCTGCCCACACCCAACCTCTTCAATGGCGATGTCGCCATGCGTCAGGCGCTCCCCGACTGTCCGCGTAAGCATTACAGGCGCATCAAAGCTCGGGGCGGCGACCTCGATGCTGCTTAGACGCGTGAGGAAGAGTTGAACCGGCACGTTCTCATCGCGAAGCCTAGTCAGCTGCTCTTCGACGGCCGCTGCCGCATCTGGGCTCTTGAGGGGCAGCCGAATCAATGTGGTGAAGCCTGAGCATCCAAATTCGGCGACTCGCGTCGGGATGTTTCGCTGGGGAATCGGTGTCGAGATTCGGGGCATGGAAGCCAAAACCTGGCTTGCTTCTGAGCCAAGGCCGTTCGCGGCTAGAAATTCCTCGAGGTCGTCGTCATTCGGAAGCTTGAAGCAGAAGCCGTCGAAGACGTCGTCCATCAGTCCGCCGACGCGCTTGGAATAGATTTCGGGGTGACTGGAGACTTGGAAGACGCTCAGGAAGCCAACACCCTTGTTGCCGATCGCCTCATTTACGCGCTTGGTCGAGGTCGTGGGGCTGCATAGAGCCTTGAAGTTATCGAACGCAAAGCCCAGCCCTTGGTCAGCCACGTAAAGAATATCTCGGTCCCCCTCCCGGACGAGATGAATTGCGAGACGGCCGTCGGCAGCTTCGGCAGGATGAGCATCATGTGCGTTCTGGATGAGCTCGATAACGACGCGGTTGCGATAGCCGTTTGAGATCTGCTCGCAGGCGCCTTTCAAGGCGCGGTAGACGTCGACTTCTGTGTCCTGCAGGAAGTGCCGGATGCGCGCGAGTGCATACTCCTTAACCCTCGCGTCGATGTCGTCGATTGCGGCCTCGGACACCACACCAGCCTGTCGATCGTCCATGCTCGAAATCGCCCGAATGCGCGCCGGATTTAGGTGCCGCCATCAGCACAACGTCGAGCTTTGCCATACATGCAAAGCCACTGCTACGCCGCACCCGTCATGAACCTCTTTGTGAGGCCTCGGGGTGGCCACCGCGCCGCTTCTGCCGTCTGAGTCCGATAAGCCGGAGGGAGGGCGGCCGCGTACCTTGAATCGGGCCGCGCTGGCTGGCATCATTTACGTGCTGCGCACTAGCATGCATTGAAGCTAGGTTTGGAATAGGCGCAAAACCTATTTAAGGGCCTGGGTTTAGGTTTACCCCCTTAGCGGGGGTAAACCTTAAACACTGCCCGAACGACACTCGTTGTCACTGCTCTTATAATTAGGCGTCCTAGAGGCTAGCGCCGCCATCTTAAATAGGCAGGTCCTCCTGTTCGGGTAGTTGTGCATCAAGATCCGGCCATATCCTCACCAGCCGCTTACGGCCGTCAAACGTCAGAGACAGACCTCCCTCAAGATAGCCCTTATTGCGAAGCTGCTTGCAATGCTGACTCACCGCACCCTTCGACAAATTTCGCAGCTCGGCCAGGTGGTTCTGGGTGCCTGGCTTTCGCAGCGCGATAGCCTTCAAGGTTTTGTCGGCAGCCGAAGCCGTATCACCGTGCGACGCGTACCATTCCAGAAAGCCTTGAGGGTTATCGACGAGCTCGAGCATAAACTGGGACGGAGACGGCATCCTTCCGCGGGTTTTTACAAACTCTAGTTCGAAGTAGGCGCCGTCTGGTGGTGTGAATAGATCGTCGTCTTCATCACTGCCTTTCTCCGGCTTGGGTCGTGAGAGTTTGATCGAGGTGTCGAGTAGATCCTCACGCCGCGAAGCCCCACGCTGATCCCCCGACTTCCCCGCGTGGTGCACAAGTACCACAGCAAGTCCCTTGTGCCGGATGCTGACGAGCCAGCGCAGGAGCGCGTCCAGAGCCGAATTGTCATTCTCGTCGATCCCGCCGGAAAGAGACGACAAATTGTCGAACACCACGACCTCAGGCCGGCAACCTTCGGCGGTCATTTCCTCGATAGCCTTCTCAATTGCCTCTTGGTCATCCTTCGCGTTGATGTTGAGCGGCCTGTCCTCACGGAACAAGTTCTCCGATGGCAGCAGGTAAAGATGATCGGATGGTTCAAGATCAAGCGCACGTATGCGCTCTTGAAGATCAGCAAGCGCCATTTCACCATCGATGAACAGTACGCGGCGGGCACGTTCTACAGGAAACCGCAGAAAGTCGTGGCCGTGGCTTATGGCGACGCAAAGGCTCAGCGCAAACCATGTCTTTCCAATTCCACGCGCAGCATAAACCATGCTCAAGCTCGAGGTCGGCAAGAATGGCTCAATGATAAACTCGCGCGGCGGTATGTTCTCGCGAGAAAACACCGCTGCAGTTCGGATGAACCGCCTGAGTCTTGAGCCCGGCTGCCGCGCGGTAGGCGCCTCCCGCAGCAGAGCCACGAGATCGGCCCCCTGAGGAATGGGATCAGCCAAGTCCCATTTGGGAGGAAAGGTTGCAGGTACTGCAACGATGCGAACGGCTGTCACCCCTCCCCTCCTCCAGCCAGGATCTCAGCCACTTTGGCCATGGCCGCGCGACCCGGCTCGTCGTTGTCCGGCCAAGCGGTAACGATGCGACCGACGAGCGGACGCCAGTCTGCTTTGTCGACGGCCTTGGCCCCTCCTTGCCAAGTGACGACTACGAAGTCCGGGAAGCGCTGCTTAGCAGCATCGGCGGTCTTCTCGCCTTCGACGAGCAACACGGGCGCACTCGGCCGAGCTGCAAGTTGGTCAAGGCCGTAGAGGGGACGCGGCTTCGGAGGCCCTTGGATCTTCCAAGCAACGCTTCCGTCTGTTTGCCGCCACAGCGTCAGGGGTCGAACGTCTTTGCGACCTCCCTCGCTATCCCGCCTCACGACCAGAAATAGAGGCTGAGCCTTTTGGTTGAGGTATATATGGACGGCAGTCGGCGACCACCCGAGGAGCTTCTCAAGATCCGGAAGGGAGACCGACTTAGGTATCGGCCACACAATGCGTGACTCGTCATTTGATCCACCTTCGTTCGCATTCTTGTGGTCGATAGATGATCGTTTAAAAGTAGCGTTGGGTAGAAGTCCGAGGCGCATGAGCGCGCCTCGGACATCGCGTGGATC
>JAESGP010000229.1_pt1 | contig 14365 bp, 17 predicted proteins | sample 9269741 | NCBI WGS metagenome assembly JAESGP01 (sample SAMN15720684, study PRJNA650882) | algae metagenome | isolation source: Desmonostoc vinosum HA7617-LM4 and co-occurring heterotrophs from cave wall | place: USA: Waikapalae cave, Hawaii | collected 2011-05-27
AACCGCTGCCCGGGGCGGAGGGACCGAGCCTCCGACGCGGGCACCGCCCTGCCGCCCCGAACCCGCCCGGTCGGTCACCGGACAGGCACCCTCAGTGCCGGGCAGCAGGTGAGAGACAACAAACAGGAGATAGGAATAAATGTCAAGGACAATCGTGAGTGCGCACGAGCAGGGATGGCTCTCCTGACGGGATGAAGCCCAACCACCGTCGATCCGGGGGGCGCCCCGGAATGACTGTGTTTGGTGGTCGGAGCGGTCGTGCCCCTCGCGAGGAGCACCCGCCGTCGATTCGGGTTGGGGTTGTCATACGACTGAAACACCACGCCTGTTAGGGGCGTTCGACTGTGCAGCGCCGCATCGGCACGCGCCGCGCGTCTCCGCGATAGGAGAGTGGGGGAATGACGGGCGAGGTCGAGACCGGCACCATCCTCGCCCTGTCGCTCTGCGCCCTCCTCACGCTCGTCAACCTGACGAGCCTCGCCATCGCCGGCTGGAGGCTCGGTCGCGTGCGCGGCGCCTCCGCCTTCCCGACAGGAGCCCCCGTCTCCCTGGTGCGCCCGGTCTGCGGCCTCGAAGTCTTCAGCGAGGAGATGCTGACCCGCGGCTTCCGCCTGAACTACCCGGCCTACGAGCTCATCTTCTGCGTGGCCGATGGGGCGGACCCGATCGTGCCCCTGCTCGAGCGCCTGATGAAGGCGCATCCGGCGGTCCCGTCACGCCTCATCGTCGGCGATGAGCGGGTGAGCGACAACCCGAAGCTCAACAATTGCGTGCGGGGCTGGGAGGCGGCGCGCCACGACTGGGTCGTGCTCGCCGATTCCAACGTGCTGATGCCGCCCGATTACCTGCAGCAGCTCCAGGCCGTTTGGCGGGCGGAGACCGGTCTCGTCTGCTCGACACCGGTGGGCGCGCGGCCCCACGGCTTCTTCGCCGAACTCGAATGCGCCTTCCTGAACACCCTGCAGGCGCGCTGGCAATATACGGGCGAGAGCCTGGGCCTGGGCTTCGCGCAGGGCAAGAGCATGCTCTGGCACAAGCCCTTCCTGGAGTCCCACGGCGGCATCCGGGCGCTCGCCGCCGAGATCGCGGAGGATGCGGCGGCGACCAAGCTCGTGCGTCAGGCGGGGCGCCGCGTCCACCTCGTCGCCTCGCCCTTCGACCAGCCGCTCGGGCGGCGCAGCTTCGCCGAGATCTGGTCGCGGCAGGTGCGCTGGGCGCGCCTGCGCCGGGTCACCTTCCCGCTGTTCTTCGCCCCTGAGATCGGCACCGGCGCGGTGCTGCCCTTCCTGATCGCCTTCGCGGCGGTGCCGACCACCACAATGGGCTTGAGCCTCCTGGCGCTGGCCTGCCTCTGGTACGGCGCCGAATACGCGCTCGCGATCCGCGCCGGCTGGCACCGCTCGCCCCGCTTGGCTCTCGCCTTCCTGGTGCGCGACGCCGTCTTTCCGGCGATGTGGGTGAGCGCCTGGATGCAGAGCGCCATCGTCTGGCGCGGCAACGCGATGGAGATCCGGCCGAAGGAGACGGGACGCCTGCGCCCCCGCGCGACGGCGGCCTGAGGGCGGCGCTTGCACTGGGCCCAGCGCGGCAGCACTCTTGCTCAGCCTTCTCGTCGGACACGGCGAAGCGAGGACCCGAGCATGCGAAGTCAGACCCCGGCTCTCGACAGGAGCCTGAACGCCTTTCACCTCTGGGGCATCGCCGTCGGCCTCGTCATCTCGGGCGAGTATTTCGGCTGGAGCTACGGCTGGGCCAGCGCCGGCACGCTGGGCTTCCTCGTCACCACGATCTTCATCGCGGCGATGTACGTCGCCTTCATCTTCAGCTTCACAGAGCTGACGACGGCGATCCCGCAGGCGGGCGGACCCTTCGCCTACAGCCTGCGCGCCTTCGGGCCGACGGGCGGCGCCATCGCCGGCTTCGCGACGCTGATCGAATTCGTCTTCGCCCCGCCCGCGATCGCCCTCGCCATCGGCGCCTATCTCAACGTCCAGTTTTCGAGCCTCGACCCGAAGCTCGCGGCGCTCGGCGCCTACCTCGTCTTCGTGACCCTCAACATCGTCGGCGTGCGCATCGCCGCGACCTTCGAGCTGTTCGTCACGATCCTCGCGGTGGGCGAGCTCCTCGTCTTCATGGGCGTCGTGGCGCCGGCCTTCAGCCTCGCCAACTTCACTGCGGGCGGCTGGGCAGGCAGCGACGCCTTCAGTCCCGCCGCCATCGGCGGGATCTTCGCGGCGATCCCCTTCGCGATCTGGTTCTTCCTCGCCATCGAGGGGGTCGCCATGGCGGCGGAGGAGGCGAAGGAGCCGAAGCGCACCATCCCCATCGCCTACATCACCGGCATCCTGACGCTCACCGCGCTCGCCTTCGGCGTGATGATCTTCGCGGGCGGGGTCGGCGACTGGAAGGCCTTGAGCAACCTCAACGACCCCCTTCCTCAGGCGATGAAGGGTGTGGTCGGCGAGTCGAGCGGCTGGCTGCACATGCTGGTCTGGCTCGGCCTGTTCGGCCTCGTCGCCTCCTTCCACGGCATCATCATGGGCTATGCCCGCCAGATCTTCGCGCTGTCGCGGGCAGGCTACCTGCCGCGGGTGCTCTCCCGGGTGCATCCGCGCTTCCGGACGCCGCATGTCGCGACGCTCGCCGGCGGCGTCATCGGGATCGGCGCGATCTACAGCGACACCCTGGTCACCATCGCCGGGCAATCGCTGACCGCGAGCATCGTGACGATGGCGGTGTTCGGCGCGCTCACCATGTACGCGATGAGCATGGCGAGCCTGTTCAGGCTGCGCCGCTCGGAGCCGAACCTGGCGCGGCCCTACCGGGCGCCGCTCTATCCCCTGGCGCCCGCCTTCGCCCTCGCGATGTCAGGGATCTGCTTCGTCGCACTCGTGATCTTCCATCCCGTCATCTTCGCGATCTTCGCCGCGCTCATGGCCACCGCGGTGCTCGCCTCGCGAATCATGGCGCGGGGCGAGAGCGCGGCGGTGACGAGCTTCGATCCCGCGATCTGAAGCACGTTTGCTTCGGCTCAGAGGTCGACGTCCGCCCAGATCGCGGCGTGATCCGAGGCCGCCTGGTGGGCGGACGTGATCTCGGGGAAGATCGGCCAGAGCGTCCCGTTCCTGCCGCCCCAGACACCGCGGCGGTCGATGCCCCCGGCCGTCACCTTCGCGAAGAGGGCGGGCGAGAGCAGGATGTAGTCGATCTTGTTGCTCCTGGTGCTGTTGCCGTAGGTACCCGGGCGGCCGCCATCGTCGAAGCTCGGATGGGCGCTGATGTCCTTGAGGTCGGACCCGTCTCCGAGGAGCGGCGCCAGGGGCCGGCTGTCGGGCGTGTCGTTGAAGTCACCGGCGATGGCGACGTGCTCGATCCCTTCGGCGCGCAGGCCGCCATAGATCGCCCGGATCCGCCGGGCCTGCATCTCGCGCCGGGCCGCCGATTGAGCGGCGCCGCCGTAGCCCTTGCTCTTGAGGTGGTTGGCGAGGACCACGAGCCGCTCGCCCGAAGCGAGCCGCAGGTGGAATTCGGGGCAGTCGCGGCTGAAGATCGTCTGATTGCCGTCGCGATCGTCGACGTGGCTGCGGATGTGGTCGATGACGGCGCCTTCCCGCGTCATCAGGCCGACATCGATCCCGCGCTCGTCGTTACCGTCGATGAGCATGACGTGCTCGTAGGGCCGGCCGCCCACCGCCTCGATGACCTGCTCGTTGAAGCGGCAAAGGGAGATGCGGTGCTCCGCCTCGACCACCACGACGATGTCGGCGTCAACCGCTGCGAGAACGCGGGCCGTGTTGCGGGTGGCGACCTCGTCGACGGGCTCGCGCTTCAGTTCGAGCCAGCCGATCCAATCGTCCCGGCCCTCGGCGATGATCTCGATCCCGCCGCTGCGCGGGCGCTTGAGGAGCGTACCCCTGTTCTTGCGCAGGATGACGAGCTTGCTCTCGTCGCTTCGCTCCAGGCCGAGCGCCCTGAGGTGCTCCACGATCGCCGCCTTGTCGGCGGCGTTGTAAGTCTTCCTGCGCAGGAGCGCGTTCAGTTTGGAATAGCCCTCCAGGGCGGCCCGCCCGGCCGACCATCGCGAGGGATCGGGTCCCGGCTCCTCGACCCACTCGTCCTGGTTCAGGGCCCGGGCGCGCTCGAACAGGTTCTCGACGTTGAAGGCGGCGATTCGCATGCTGGCCTCGCTTTGACCGGCTGCGGTCAAGCCTAGCACGACGGGCGGTATTCGCGAGGGTGAGACGCGGCTCCGGGCGTGGTTTCAACTGGTTTCGCCGCCCAGTTCCTGCCGACAACAATATTGGCAAACAATAAGCCGGCTCCTTTGCTCCGCAGGAGGTCAGCGCCGCGCGGCGAGGTAGGCCCGGACGGCGGGATCGTCCGAGAGGCCGATGGCCCGTTCGAGAGCCGGCGCCGCCTCGGCACCCCGGCCTGCCACCTTCAGGAGGTGTGCCCGCACCGCCCAATAGGATTGGTAGCTCGCCACCCGGGCAGGATCGAGCGAATCGAGAAGGGCAAGCCCGATCTCCGGTCCGCGTGCCTCGCCCTGGACGGCGGCGCGGCTGACCAGGACGCCGATCGTCGGCGCATGCTCGGCGAGGAGATCGTAGAGGGTGCCGAGCGCGCGCAGATCCGAGGTTCCGGTCGCGGCGCGCTGCGCATGCACAGATTGGATGGCGGCTTCCGTCTGAAAGCGGCCGAAAGTCGCCCGGCGCGCAGCCACGATGAGATGTCCTTCGGCCTCCGCGATGAGGTCCGCGGACCAGAGCCGGGTATCCTGCTCGGCGAGGGGCACGTAGGCGCCGTCCGGGCCTCGCCGGGCCCGCGCCCTCGCCTCGCAATGGAGCATCAGGGCGAGCAGACCCCGCGCCTCCGCCTCGTCGGGCTGAAGCGCCACGAGCAGGCGGCCGAGGAAGATCGCCTCGCCGGTCAATCCGGTGCCGAGTCCCTCGTCCCAGCCCGTGCCGTAAGCCGCGTAGATGGCCGAGAGGACCGAGGCGAGGCGGGCCGGCAGAGCGTCGGCGTCGGGCTCCTCGAACCGGATGCCGGCATCGCGGATCTTGGCCTTGGCCCGTACCAGGCGCTGGGCCATCGTCGCGGGCGCCGTCACGAAGGCCGCCGCGATCCGGCCGGCATCGAGGCCGAGGACCGTCTGGAGCATGAGGGGCGTGCGCGCCCCCTCGTCGATCGCCGGGTGCGCGCAGACGAAGAGCAGCTTCAGCCGCTCGTCGGGGAAGACGGGAGAAGACTCGCCGTCGGATTCGGCCTGGATCAGGTTCAGCGTCGCTGCGGCGGCTTCACGAACGGCGCGGTGGCGGAGCGTGTGCCCGAACGCGCGCCGGGCCGCGGTCAGCAGCCAGGCCTCCGGCCGGTCGGGGACGCCTCGAATCGGCCAGGTCTCCAGCGCGGCGCGGAACGCCTCCGCGAGGGCGTCCTCGGCCGCGGCGATGTCGCGGGTCCGGGCCGAGAGCAGGGCGACGAGGCGACCGTAGGAGGCGCGCGCCACGCCCTCGGCGGCTTGGCGCGCGGCGGCCTTCACGGGGCCGGAGGCGGGAGAACCGGCCGCACCTCGACGGAGGCGTAGGCGGCGCTCGGCGCGCGGGCTGCCCATTCGAGGGCCGCGTCGAGATCGGGCGCCTCGACGATCACGTAGCCGCCGAGCTGCTCCTTGGCATCCGCGTAGGGACCATCCTGAACCTCGCGGCGCCCATCTCGCACGCGGACCGTCGTGGCCGCATGGGGGCCCTGCAGGCCGTTGCCGCTGACCATCACGCCCGCCTGCGCGATGGCGCCGATATAGGCCGTCCACGCACCCCAGTAGGGACCCGCCTTCTCGGGATCCTTGCGCTCGGCGAATTGCGCGTCGGTCTCCTTGTAGATCAGCATGTACTGCATCGGTCCGATTCCCACCTTCCAGCATAGACCGGGGCGGGCAGCCAAGGGGAATGGCACGATGCGTTCCACCCTCGGCGACCTGCTCCGTCGGCGCAGACCATCCGCGCTTGCAGCAGATGAGCCGGGAGACGGAGCGAAATCGACAGAGGCGAAGGATTTCTTTGTTCGCGCCCGATCCGGCTAGCTCTTGCGGGACCGGTCGGCCTCCTGGATGGCCGCCTCGTGGTACCAGCCGCTGCCGAAATCGCTCGCGACGACCTTGGGCGACTGCTGGTCGGGGGCGGGCCTCACGGCGTCGCGGCGGGCGCGCGCCTTGGCGAAGTCGTAGATTCTCGCCGTCTCCTGGTGTGAGCCCATGGCCATCGAGTGTCCCTTTCACGCGAAACCGCACATTCGCGGGCGGCGCCTCCGACGCATATAGCAGCCTGGCACGCCGAATTCCAGAATACGCGCAGTCTAAATCGATTGTTGCCAGCATTATGTGCGTGATGAATTCGGTTGCACTTGAGGGCAGCACCGGCATGGCGATCTCGCGTTTCCGGAGCGAAAATTGCGATTTCTGAGCCGATGAGGCGCAGGTCCGATCGAGATCGGGTCCGGTTTTTCATTTTTCCGCTCCCGAAACGCACGTTCATGCGCTTTGCGGCGTGTTTTTGGTTTGGCGCGCGCCGCGATACGCCAAAACCGGCGATACCTGAAATACTATGCTCTTATTTCAGCAATACCGAACGTAGACATGCTCACGCTATGCCGCCCGGCATCTCGACTGTGCCAAAGGCCTGCAATCGCACGCCGGCGGGGTCTTGCGGGAAAGGCAGGATGAGGAGCGTTGGTTCCGACGGAGGCCCATCCTCGCGGGTCCCTTGCGTCACCTGCCGCCATCGATCCGATCTCGGGGGCGCTGCCGTCGATGAGACAGATATCCGGCCCCGTGCTAGCCTCTCGGGCCATCCGAGTCGTCCTGCCTCGGCCCTGGTCCGTCGGGTGGAGGTCGGTCTTGAAGCTCGCTGTCTCGACGGTCCGTGGGGCCCGCTTCGTGGGAGGCGTGTTCCTCGCCACCCTGCTGCTGGGAACCGGCCTCGCGCCGGCCTTCGCGCAGCAAGCGGTCATCCTCGTGCGTCACGCGGAACAGGCCCTGGTCGGCGGGATGATGGATGGCGACCCGCCGCTCACGGAGGACGGGACGCGCCGCGCGCAATCCCTGGTCGGCCTGCTCAAGGATGCGGGCGTCACCGCGATCTATGCGAGCCAATACCTACGCTCGCGGGAGACGGCGACGCCCCTCGCGCAGGCGCTCAACCTCGAGGTCCGTACCGCGCCGAAGGATGACCTCATGGCGCTGGCGGAACGTCTCCGCACGGAGCACGGCAGCGACACCGTCCTCGTCGTCGCGCATTCCGACACGATCCCCGCCCTGCTCAAGCTCTGGGGTCACCCGGCGGCGATGCAGGTGGGGAAGACGGAGTTCAACGGGCTCTGGTTCGTCGTGCCCCGTCAAGGGCAGGTGCCCATCGTCTCGCGCCTGCGGCTGTAATCCCTCGTCGCCCCGGGAGGCGCTGCGCCGCCTCGAAAGCCGGTAGGCCTCAGGCCTTCCCCTCGATCTCCGTGATCTTGATGACCGGGCGGGCCAGGCGCCTCAGCTCGCCGAAGACCTCGACCTTGATCTCCTCGCGACGGCCCAGGGCAGAGGCGCCGATCGAGAGTGGCGCGAGCCACATCTGCCCCTGCTTCGATTGCGCCACCCCGGCGAGCGCGCAGGCGACGAACTCACCCCCGATGGAGACCTCCAGGCGACCGGGATTCGCCGCCGGATCGAGTTCGATCGGAAAATTGCCCTCGAACCAGACCTGGATGAACCAGCGACCCATGCGCGGCGGCTTCCGCTCCTCTGCGAGGGCGGCGAGCGGCGACGCCGCTGCGCCTCCGATGAGCGTCAGGAGGGACCTTCTGCCCAGGGCGCGTTGACGGTCCGGCATTCAACATCTCCCCTTCGCGGATGTTGGTGCGATGCGGATCTCGACGGGAACCGGCCTTGGGGGCGTCGCGCCTCCGAACCGGAGCCTGCGACAGGTTTCCGTCCCAGGACAGGAGGAACCTCGGAGAACATGGTTAAGGGTCGGTTAACGGATCCTGCGACCCACGCCGGCCAAGCTGGGCGGGGGCAGGCCGTCGGACGGTCCGACCAAGCCCGGCCCTTGGGGCGCCGCGCCTCCGGACGCGGAGAGTTTCAGGTCGAGCTGTGCGCTCTCCGTGTCGCGTCCGCTGCGGCGGTCCATGAAGCGGAGCACGGGCGTGATCGTGGTCCCGTGCAGCACGATCGAGACGAGGATGGTCAGCCCGGCCGTGCTCCAGAGGATGTCCGCCTCTGCGAAGGGGGCGTGGTTCAGCGCATAGGCAAGGTAATAGACCGTGCCCAGGCCCCTGATGCCGAAGAAGCTGATCACCGCCCGCTCGTCCGCCGGACGCCCTGAGCCCAGCAGGCTGATCCAGCCGCTCAGGGGCCGCACGACGAAGAGGGCCAGCAGCGCGAAGGCCACGCCCGGCCATGTCAGCGACTTGAGCAGGCCTCCGCCCAGGAGGGCGGCGCCGAACCCGACCAGCAGGACCATCATCAGGAGACGCTCCAGCTCCTCGGCGTATTCGTGGAGCTTCTGGTGATACGCGTGGCCGCGCTTCGTCCCGCGCAGCGACAGCGCCGCGACGAAGACGCCGATGAAGCCGTAGCCGTGAGCCACCTCCACCGCGGCATAGGTCAGGCAGGTCACGCCGAGCGCCACGAACCCGTCGCCGGTCCGCGACAGCCTGGCCGGGTTCGGCAGGTGGAACATGAGCCAGCCCAGGCCTCGGCCGATGAGCACCCCGAGGGCAACGCCGACGGCGATCTTCCACACGACGTTGAGCGCGAACCACTCCCCCAGATCCCACGCGCCGAACGCGCCGGCCGAGGCGAGCGCGATGGCGAGGTGGACGAAGGGGAAGGCCAGGCCGTCGTTCAGCCCCGCCTCGGAGGTCAGGGCGAAGCGCATCTCGTCCTCCTCGCCCTCGGAGGGCGGGCCGACCTGGACGTCCGATGCCAGGACGGGATCGGTGGGCGCGAGCGCCGAGGCGAGGAGGAGCGCCGCGGCGAGCCCGAGCCCGAGCAATGTCGAGGCGAGGCCGGTGAGGGCCAGGATCGTGAGCGGCATGGCGATGCCGAGCATCCGCCAGGTCACGATCCATCGCCGCCAGCCGATCAGGCGGTCGAGCTTCAGGCCCGCCCCCATGAGGGAGACGATGACGACGAGTTCCGTCAGGCGTTCGATGAGCGACAGGTGCAGGTGCGGATGAGGCGTCAGCCCCGAGGCGAACGTGACGGTGGAGAGCGCGGCACCGATCCCGACGCAGAAGATCGGCAGGGACAAGGGCAATTGCCGCAACACCATCGGCAGCCAGGCGGTGAGAAGAACGAGGGCACCGAAGCCGGCCAGGGCAATGATGTAGGCTTCCATCCCACCGCGAACCCGGAGCCGGCAACGGGAGTTCCCTGCCCCGCGTCCGGACGGCCCCCGACGTTGAACATGCGGAGCCCCAGAGCGTTGACGCCCAGCCCTCAATTCCAGGACGAACGATGATCCGCCCCGCCCACGTGGCCCTTCTCCTGTTCGCCGTTGCGCTGCCGGTCGGCACGGCCCTGCCGGCAGTGGCGCAGAGCCCGTCGAAATCCTACCTGTTCCAGGAGCAGCGGTTCGGCAGGGCATGCCCGCCGCCGCTGAAGTTCGCGGCCGGCGCCTGCGTTCGGCGCTGTCCCGCGGGCTACGAGGACAATGGCCGTACCTGCCGGTTCAGGAGCATGCGGGGCGGCGGGAGGTAGGATGCGCTCCATGCCCCGCTACTTCTTCCACACCCATATCGGCGACGATGTCATCGCCGACCTCAACGGCGCGGAGCTACCGGACGCGGACCGTGCCTGGGAGACGGCCAGGGCCACCATCCAGGCCAGCCTCAGCGACCCCAAGAACCAGGCGAGGCTGATGACCGCCAGCCTTGTCGTGACCGACGAGGCCGGGGAGGTGGTCTTCGAATTCCCGTTCTCGGAAGCCGTCACCCAGCCCGGACCGAGAGATCCTACGATCCATTAGATCGGCGCTCGGGGTTCTGATCTCGGGCCGGCGCCGAGCTGTCCGCATCGCCCGAGCTTGGTCGGTACGGCATCACACCGTGGACGAGGCCGCCGGAACGCCTGCGGCGCTGCCGCATTCTACGCTCGTCTCCACGATCCACCGCGTAGTCAGGAATGCGTGAATGCACAATCACATCAAGTCCGATCGCTGTGCTTGGCCTTCCGTGTCGAAGCAGGCGGGATATGGCACCGCGTTCGCGAAGGATCGCGAGCGGGTCAAGGCCGCAGCGCCCGGGTCGCGAAACCATGCCTCGCCAAGTCAGACCTACGCGCCGGGCAAGGTCGTTCCGCCTTCCGACTTCGAGAGCTTCGGCTCGTTCTCGGGCTGAAGGAGGGCCGGGATTTGCGGCGCGTCGAGCCCTTGCATCGCTGGCTCCGGCCCTGCTCTAAGCATCGGTACGGGGATCGGATGAACGGGCAGGGCAAGTTCATGGGCTGGAAGCGGCGACACCTGGCAATGACCGTCCTGCTCATGGCGGGCGCCTGGTCCTCCGAGGCCGCGGCCGCTTGCACGCGGCAGATCATCAATCGATCAGCTTACGTGCTGACGGTCTCCCAGAACGGCGGGCCCGTTTTCACGATCCGGCCGCGCGCGGCCCGGTCCATTCGGATGTCCGAGCCCGGAAGCATCGATTTCGCGGCCCATTGCCCGGGAAGTCGCCTCTCGAGGCTCGCGCCCGCCGACCCGGCCGCTTCGGTGGCCCAGGCCAGCTTCAGCTACAACGCCGTCCTGGACCGCTGCTACTTCGAGATCGGCCTCGGCTTCTTCGACAACGAATTGGGCAGGGGGTTCTTTCCGAGAGCCGATTCGCAGCCCTTCGCGCTCAACAACCCGCGGCAGGGCGACATCGTCCTCGGGCCCTTCACCGCGGAATGCCCGTTGATCCGTTGAGAGGAGTCAAACGCTTGGCCGCTGCTGATCGCTCGCGAAGCTTTCGCCTGGAACGCGACGCGGTTGCGGGCCGGACGCCCATCCAGGCATCGGCAGTTTGCCGTCGACGACTGGTCACGCTCTCATCGCGTCCCATAATGTCTTGCGGCACGGCGGAGCGGTGTCGGCATTCGCGGGCATCGGTCGGGCCGGCCTAACGCGAGGGGGCAGGAACGGATGGCATTCTTTCTCGGCATCGGCGGTCCGTGGATCGTCCTGATGATCCTCGATCTGTTCTGGACCAAGCGCGACCTCGAATCCTCCTCGCCCGGACAGCAGGCGGGATGGCAGGAGCGCCTGGAGCACCTGCTGCAGCGGCGGGAGAAAGTACCCTCGCGAGCACGCGACCGGCACCCGGGGCCGGTCGGGGGAGCTCACCAGCCCGCGCCCTGAGACCGGGACCGGCAGAGCCTTACCGCCGGGACCCGCTCAGCGTCACGACCGTGTTCCGCAGCCTCTCGACGCGGTCGATGGACTGATCGGGCCGGTCAGGCTCCTGGCGTGGGAGTGTGAGCAGAACGGGAACCCAGAGCGCGGGCTCGGCGGAAGCGGGGGAGCCTTGGACGTTCTGGCGGCTTGTCGCTCGACAGCGGAAAGCAGGCGACGATGGGCATGAAGACGACGTTCGTGGTGCAGACCTTCGTGCTCAAGCGCAAGCGGCTTTCGCCGGGCGACCGTGAGGTGGCGCCGACGGAGAGCGGGGCGCTGAAGAAGGCGCAGGCCATGGCGGCTCGGCTGCCGGGCACCGCCGCGCTCAAGGTCGTGGCCGACGACGAGACCGGCGAATTGGAGAGCGCCACGATCCTCGGCCAGTTCGGCGAGGTGCCCGACGATTTCGCCGACAGCCTGCAGGGCGGATAGCGGGACCGCCATCCGACAGGGTCGTCCGAGCCGGAGAAGCCGAAGGGCGGTTTCATGAACCCGCTTGACTTATATCCATCCTGCATCTTACTAAGATGCAGGATGGATATAAGAGCCGATGGCGAGCGAAGCGGAATTTTTGGAGGGCTACGACCCCGCGGCCTACGAGAGGCTGACCCTGGCCGTCGATCTTGTTCTGCTGAGCTTGCGGGAGGGGCGTCCAGCCGTCCTCCTGCTGAGGCGTCAGGCGCATCCCCACGCGGGCCGTTGGGCGCTGCCGGGTGGCTTCGTCGGCATCAGGGAAACCCTCGAGGCGGCGGCGGAGCGGGTGCTGCGCGATAAGGCCGGGCTCGCGAAAGCCCATCTCGAACAGCTCTACACCTTCGGCAGCCCCGACCGCGATCCGCGAATGCGCATCGTGAGCGTGGCCTACCTCGCCCTGCTGACCGAGCGATCCTTCTCCGATGCGATCGAGGGCGGTCCCGACCTCGTCGCGGCCACGGTCGAGGTGCCGTGGGCGGGCGAGACCGGCGGCCCCGTCACCGCCCGTACCGCGAAGGGCGAGCCGCTCCCGCTGGCCTTCGACCATGCCGACATCCTGGCGCTGGCCGTGCTGAGGCTGCGGGGCAAGCTCGACTATTCGGAGGTCGGCTTCGCGCTGCTGCCCGAGCACTTCACCCTGCGCCAGCTGCAGGACGTGCACGAGGCGATCCTGGGCACCCTGCTCAACAAGCCCGCCTTCCGCCGACGGATGCTCGACCGGGGATGGCTCGTTCCCACCGGCCTTCGCGAGGCCGGCACGTCCTTCCGCCCCGCCGAACTCTACCGCTTCCAGCGGCCTCGCTGACATCCAGGAGGAGATCATGGCCACGATCCGCAACATCGGTTTGGTCGCTCAGCTGAGAAGCGAGGCGAGCAGCCATGTCATCCGCTACCGCAAGGGCCGCGTGCGGTTGAGCGAGCGCGGGCCCGTCTTCTGGTTCATGCCGGAGACCGCCAGCATCGCCGAGATCCCCATGGACGACCGCGAGATGACGCTCTTCGTCAAAGGCCGCAGCCAGGATTTCCAGGTCGTCGCGGTGCAGGGAACGATCGGCTGGCACGTCGTCGATCCCGAACGGCTGGCGAGCCGCGTCGATTTCTCGATCGACCTCTCCACGGGACGTCTCCGGGGCGAGCCGATCGAGAAGATCGAGGCGCGCATCGCCGGTCTCGGGAGCCAGGCCGTGCTGCAATATCTCGGCGCGGAGCCGGTGCGGGCGCTCCTCGATGCCGGTCCCGAGCCCCTGCGCGGCCGATTGGGCGCCGCCCTGGCGTCGGACACCTCGCTCGCCGAGATCGGCATCGCGGTGGTCTCGGTGCGGCTCACCAATCTCTCGCCGAGCAGCGAGCTGGAGCGTGCGCTGCAGACGCCGACCTTCGAGGCGCTCCAGCAGAAGGCCGACGAGGCGACCTTCTCGCGCCGGGCGCTCGCCGTGGAGAAGGAGCGCGCGATCGCCGAGAACGAGCTCGCGACCAGGACCGAGCTGGCGCGCCGCGAGAAGCTCCTGATCGCGGAGGAAGCGGAGAACGCGCGCAACCGTGCCGAAGGCCTCGCGCAGGCGCAGGGGGTGGAGGCGAGCGCCGAGGCCGAGCGTATCCGTGTCGTCGAGGGTGCGAGGGCGGAGGCCGAGGAGCAGCGCGTCGCCATCTACCGCGACCTTCCGCCGGGCGTCGTGCTGGGACTTGCCGCGCAGGAGCTGGCCGGCAAGCTGACGAGCATCGAGCACCTCAACGTGACGCCCGACCTCCTCGCCACGGTCCTGCGCGAGTTCCGCGGGCCCCCCGCTCTGATCGACGCCCGCTGAGGACGAAGCCCGTGCCGGCCGTGACGCATCGCGCCGTCTTCGTGACCCGGGAGACCGATTACGAGCTCTTGATCGCCCGGCACGCGACCCGCGGCCAGGCCCGCTTCTTCCTGGAGAGCCGCGGGGAGCGGATCGAGGAGGTCGCCGATCGCCACGAGCGCTTCGAGGCCGTTCTCGCGCGGGCACGCGCCTCCGTCCCGGGCGATTGGCGGCAGGCCCTGGTGCGGCGCGGCGACCTCGACCGGTTCCTGTTCGCCGCCGACGACGTCATCGTCGCCGTGGGCCAGGACGGATTGGTCGCCAACGTCGCGAAATATCTCGGGAGCCAGCCGGTGATCGGGATCAATCCGGCACCCGACCTCTATGACGGCGTCCTGGCGCGCATCGCCGTCGACCGGTTGCACGGGCTCCTGCCCGCGAGCGTGAACGGTGCGGCCTGCGTGGAGCGGCGCACCATGGTGCAGGCCGTGCTCGACAGCGGCGAGACCCTGTTCGCGCTCAACGAGATCTTCGTGGGCCATCGCAGCCATCAATCCGCGCGCTACCGGATCGAGCTCGGCGCTCAGGCCGAGGACCATTCCTCGAGCGGCCTCATCGTCGCCTCGGGGACGGGCGCCACGGGCTGGGCGCGCTCGATCGCCGAGGCGACGCAGCTCGACCTGTCGCTCGATC
>JAESGP010000230.1_pt1 | contig 14260 bp, 18 predicted proteins | sample 9269741 | NCBI WGS metagenome assembly JAESGP01 (sample SAMN15720684, study PRJNA650882) | algae metagenome | isolation source: Desmonostoc vinosum HA7617-LM4 and co-occurring heterotrophs from cave wall | place: USA: Waikapalae cave, Hawaii | collected 2011-05-27
ATCGGCTGGGTTTGGAATATTATCAACAAGTCAAGTATCAAGAAATAGAGAGCGATATTAAAGCGACAATTGCTTATCTAAAAACTTTACCTAATGTTAAAAATGATGCGATTGGTGTCATTGGTTTCTGTTTTGGCGGTCATGTTGCTTACATGGCTGCAACATTACCTGATATTAAAGCAACAGCTTCGTTTTACGGTGGTGGAATTACTACTTCTAGCTATGGTGAAGAAACTCCAACTATTAATCGTACCTCTGAAATTAAAGGTACTATTTATACATTTTTTGCAATCAGAGATGTATTCGTTTCGCAAGAAGAAAATGAGCAAATTGAAACAGAATTAAAGAAACATCAAATAAATCATCGTGTATTTCGATACGATGCAGGACACGGATTCTTTGCCGGATTATTCAAAGACCAATACCCATTTATGGTTCAGCACCCAAATTACAACCCACAAGCAGCTCCTGATGCTTGGCAACACGTTCTAGAACTGTTTCAAAACAACTTGTGAGAAAGCAAAAAGCAGATCGTGTAGGGTGCGTTGTCGCACAGCGCAACGCACCATTGATCTCGGTAGGTTACGGCAAAAATATTCATTGTTTCGCAGTGCGAAAGCCATTTGGTTAGAGAAGGCTTTGGCTCAATCCTTTTGCTACCGATTTAGGGTAAAACTGTAATCATAAGCTTTGGAGACAATAGAAAAGGAGCGATCGCACCTACCTTAAAGCGAGGAAATAGGGGCGGAATAACTCGCTTTGCACCACCCGGCTAGTCTCTTCCACTTGCTCGGCTCTCCTTACGGTCGAGCCGAGCCGGAGTTTGATCAAGTCGGGCGATGATAGACTGGCAAAATAAGCAGAAAAAATCCTCAGCACAGGACGAACTAGAACCCAACAATACTGATTCCAACGAACAGTTATAGAACTACTAACTGATAACTGAGTAAAGAGCGATCGCACAGTTCTCTTGAAAAACAGGGCAAGAGTCCTTATACCATTTCTCTAAAATCTGACGACACATTCATCTCCGTGTCACTCCGTCTGTGCCTCACCGCGTCCTGATCTATTAACTTTCGGAGAATTGGTATTACTGCCCTTTGCCTTGTGAGCGGATTGTATTATTGCATTTTCAACCCTGCTTAATTGCGCTTGGCTCCATGTAGACAAGTTCCCAAATGTGACTATCTAAGTCCTGAAATCCATGTCCATACATAAAACCGTGGTCTTGGGGTTCGTTGTAGGTTGTACCACCGGCGGCGACTGCTTTGCGAACCATTTCATCGACTTCTTCTCGACTTTGGGAAGACAAACACACAAGCACTTCTGTACTTTTCGTTGCATCACAAATTTCTTTAGGAGTAAAAGTCTTGAACTTGTCGTGAGTCAACAGCATGACAAATATGTCCTCGCTCACAATCATGCAAGTGGCTGTCTCGTCAGTAAATTGGGGATTAAAATTGAAGCCGAGTTTAGTGAAGAACTCCACAGACTTATTGAGATTCTTTACTGGTAGGTTCACGAAAATTTTAGTAGCCATGTTTTCTCCTCTGGTTATAGTACATTTGTTCTATTTTACAGATAAATTGAACCCTATCAATATCTACTTCAGCAACGAGTAGAACGAGCAAAGCAGTTGTTGAAACAAACCGACCAATCAATTATGGACATTGCTTTAACCTGTGGGTTCAACAGTCACATTCATTTGAGTAAACAATTTCGCCAACTCACAGGTATGACACCGAAAGCCTACAGACACAAGTAATAGCGAAATAGCGCCGCATCCATCTTCAACCGTCAAAGCAGGACAAGATTCAATACTTTAAGGAATTGGTATTACAGACACTCTACGCGATCGCTTTTCATCTATCATCAGTCCCTAGTGGCTGTTTCAGGGCATTGCCTGACTCCCCCATTCCTGATAAGCGCTTCTTATCACCGCTATCAGACCTTTGTTGTCAAGTCCTGTTGACCAATTGTAACGATATTGTTATATTACTTTACATAAATAAGCAAGCAATAAAAAAACTATGTACACCACTGTTAACGAAAACGGCGTTCTCAACAACTACCCCACTGAACCCCAAGTATACTGCGCTGAGTACCCGGCAATTTGGGAACAACGCAAATACGTTGTACAAGGTGTATTCGCTACTTTAATTGTTAGCGCTCTAGTTTGGGCTGCTTTTGCAGTTAGCTAAAATTTTTCGACTTCGGTATCTCCCATCGACATTTGAATTTCTCTTTCTTACCTCGGTTTACACCGGGGTTTTTTGCTATATCTACTTGCCAAAAAACCCGGTCGTTGTGACCGGGCTTTTGTGGGCTATATTCCCCAGTTATTTATAGAAGTTATTTATAAACCGCTTGTTCTGTTAATGACTACCACGCCTGGGTTGCGAGTTCCAGAAAATTAGAACATCTTTATCAAGGGTGCGATCGCCTTTGTTTAAAAGCTAAAACAGTACAAATGCACTAGTAACGCAAGCGAGATTGAAGGAGCAAGGGAAGCGCTCACCAATTTCAAGAAGAGTTCAGAGGAGTTTCCCTTCTAGAAATCTTTGGTAATGGTAAGAGTCATAAAAAAATTTTCAGCCTATTGATAGAGAGTTATATCTATAAAAAGAAAGAATAGTTACTCTGAGGAAAAATATAGAAATAAAGGACATATTGTTGGAACGCCTGAGTCGAATGGTTAACTACCTCGAAACTTGAAATATTTATGGCATAGGTGTTTAAATTTGGTTCATGGTCATACTTCTTTAAACAACTTGATAAAGTTTTAAAGCTTTAATTATTCGAGCTTCAGTTATGTTGTCAAAATTGAAGATACTCGAACAGATTACTGTTTCTAAATTCAGGTCAAATTTTAAAGTGGCTGTGTAGATTGAAGAATTCTTATGATGTCTGCAAAACATAAGTATGAGTTTGCGAATAGTAGGTTAATTTCAGCACTTTACTTTTATATTTATGGTTATTCCTAGAAAACTTCTTGAAGAAACCGAGCAGAGATACGCTGAACGTACAGAGATTAGAAAAGACACTAAGCGCAAGCTTGCATCCGGCTTACCAATACAGGCAGACGAACCGCAACGAGTCCAAAAACGCTTAAGACGGCTAGCTAGTCATGTTGCAAACATAGAAGTTCCTTCTACAGAAGGTGTGACCACCATCGTCAGGACACCCGACATTTCTACTTTGGAAAGAATTATCAACCAGAGTGATTTGATGAGTATTAGCTTTCTGGAAGAGGGTCTGCTGGTTGCACGCTCAGTTGGTCATATTGGTTTCCGTAGTATAACTGGTCGCAGAAGCCTTGGAACCGGGTTTATGGTGTCGCCAAGGCTGTTATTGACCAACAATCATGTTCTGCCAGATGTTGGTCAAGCTACTAGATGCCAAGGCAAAAACGTATTCTTGCTAAAGATGGAACTCTTTGGAGACCTGAACAAGGAAAGGACAAGATAGACTGGATAGCTAATGAAGGTGTACGCATTAGCCGAATTGTTAGGCATATTCGGCAACAGAATCTTCCTTCAGCACAACAGCGTTTGAGGGAGCAGCTATTTAATATACCACCTCGACTGGAAAGCGAAAGCAATTCTGTTCAGTCTCGTTCTACGTTTACTGCTACACGGCAGCTTCAATCAATACAGATGGTAGTGTTGCTTGGACGCTCCCCTTGCAAGTAAGTGTCCGTTTAGGGCAACCCACTTTACCCAATGGTATAAACGATTCGCAGATTAGCAGTAATCGAACCCAACCATTAGATAATGGAATTATTACAGCAAACGGAAATCGGTCAGTAAATGGTCAAGCTAGGTCTCTTGAGGAAAACCCGGAGCTTCAAGCGGCTCTATCAGAATTAGAGCGAGGACGTAGCAGAGAATACTACAACGAAGACCAGGACAGACAAAATCGAGAGGAATATTACAGTAATTTGCCTGACTCTCTAAATCGGACTAAGCTTTTCAACAATTTGAGCAGCCTGCTTCAGAGGACACATACTACTTGGCTAGAGTATAAGCCAAGCACGCACTTGTATCCATTTGTTGACCTGCGACCGGGAAATTTAAAGCTGCAAAGTATTTACTCTGGAAACGAGTTTGAGCCAGAAGAGTTCATTCGAGAGGCGTTTCAAATTGAGGAACTCATTAGACGGTTTCAAGAGAGCATCACAACAGAGTCAGCTATGAACGAAGAACAGAGAGCGGCTCAACTTGATTTGTTAGAAGCAAGTATGCCTTTTAACTGCGAACACGTAGTACCGCAGTCCTGGTTTACTAGGCGCGAACCCATGCGTGGTGATTTGCATCATCTCTTTGCTTGCGAACCTGATTGCAATAGTTTTCGTAGTAACATCCCATTTTTTGACTTTCCAGATTTTGGAGAACGCATCCGCGATAAATGCGGTAAGCGTGAAGAAAAGAAGTTTGAGCCTTCAGCAGGAAAAGGAGCAGTAGCCCGTGCAACCTTGTATTTCTTACTGCGTTATCCAGAAGAAATTAACCGCAGCGAGTTTGAAGAGAGTCGGCTTAGAACCTTATTAAACTGGCATGAAAATGAGCCACCCACTAAGTATGAAAAACACAGAAATATGGCTATCTTTGAGAAGCAAGGGAACCGGAATCCACTAATTGACTTTCCCGATTGGGCAGATAGGATTGAATGGCGATTGGGTCTTGGTTAACACTTAAATTACCAAGCAGCTAACAGTTAAAGATGAAATATTCAAAGGAACACTATAGTGTCAAACAAAATTGCAGTAGCTGTTATACATGGCATTGGTAAAGCCAGTCCTGAATTTAAAAACAAAGATAATCCTGAGAAGTTTGCTGGAGGCATAGCACGAAAGCTAAAGTCTCAGGTTTCAGAACTGTTAGGAGAAGATGAACAACAAATAGATTCAAAGTTGGAGATTGAAGCTATATACTGGGCCCCTATTCTTCAGGATCTTGAGGATGAGCTATCAAGAAGACTAGAGCTTAAAAAACTCAGCAATCCTTGGGGTCTACGTGATTTTATTATTCATTCTCTCGCAGACAGTATTGGCTACCAAATTACTCCTAAACATAGAGAGATATATGATCAAGTACATGAAGTAATTGCTGAAACTTTGAAAGAATTAGCTCAAAAAGCTGGTCGAAAAGCTCCACTATGCATTATCGGGCATAGTCTTGGTTCAGTTATAACAAGTAACTATATTTGGGATCTCCAAAACGAGGTTATGCAGATACAAGTTGGCAACACTCCTTTAGAACAAGGGGAAACATTAGCACTGTATTACACACTCGGTAGTCAAATTGCTTTGTGGAGACTACGTTACACAGATTTTGGTACACCAATCACAATTCCTTCTCCTAAACTTTCAAACCATTATCCAAATTTAGAAGGTGAGTGGGTTAACTTTTATGACAGAGACGACGTTCTTGGATTTCCTGTTAAGGCAATAAATGATAAGTACAAAGCAGCTGTTAAAGAAGATGTAGAAGTCAATTCTGGCAACATCCTCACGAACTGGACACCTTTCTCACACAATGGGTATTGGACTGATGACGAAGTTACTAAGCCTATTGCTATGGCTCTAGCTAGTATGTGGAAAAGTATAAACCCTACTTAATAAAAAAGAGAATTGGCTTTCCCCCAAAACTGTCCAGTAGACAAACACATACTACAACTGTATTATTGATATTAGTCTCAATTACAAATACTACAAATTCGATGACAAGCAGATTCTCCTCAACCATTAGTAGCGTGATGCATTGCCAACCCTATCGGGGTTTAGGTAGAGCAATCGTGCTATTTGCGTTTGAGGAAACATATCTGTTTTTGGGCGGTAAATCTGCAAGTATTGATGTTTTTGGAGCAATTGCCGGATGGCTGAATCTAGACCAACTTATTCAAAGCGGGAGGTGCAAGTGTATTACAGCACCAACATAAGGCAAAAAGTATCAACTACTTAACCCCCGCTTTTGATAACCAGAGGCGGGGGTTATTTTTTTAGGAGTGAATTAACGTATGGAAGCTCAGCAGCAGAGCCAGCAACCACACATATTACAAAACTCAGTGGTAGTATTCTCCAAAAACTACTTACCACTGGCACGTATCAACATTAAACGCGCCGTTGTGCTGTTAGTTACGGGTCAAGCAGAATCTTTGGAGTTCAGCAGCACGAAGCTTTGGGAAGTTCGCTCTCCTAATGTAGTACTACAAGTTTCTGAACACATTCGTTTGACGGCGGGTAATCCTGAGCGGCACTGGAAAGTACCACCTGTAAATCGGCGTGAAGTACTCAAGCGTGATAACCACACCTGCCAATACTGCGGTAGCACTAAACGTCTGACGCTAGACCATGTAATTCCCCGCTCCAAAGGTGGACAGCACTGTTGGGATAACGTTGTAACGGCGTGTGAAAAGTGCAACTCAGTTAAGAGCGATCGCCTACCACATGAAGTTGGAATGGTACTAAAAACTAAGCCTAAAGCTCCAATTCACCTAGCAGTTGCATTTGCAGAACAGTTTTGGAGCGCCCAACGCCTGAGTGAAAGTGAGTAATTTACTCCAACCCTAATCAGAGAGGGCAATACAACCATTAGATAACCTTGCTCTCTCACTTCTTTGAAAAAGTTTGTAGTATGCCCTTGACACTTTTGTATTATATTTGTAGTATATATGTAGTGAAGCACTACAGCCTCTCTTAAAGGCATAGAGCAAGCACCTCAGAACCATGAAAACCGAATAATTGCCACTCAATGTGGGGGTGTAGCTCAGTTGGTTAAGAGTGCCTGTCTGTCGAACAGGAAGCCGCGAGTTCGAGTCTCGTCATCCCCGCTTTGTAGCCTTGTGGACAAATAGACAAGTCGCTGTGCCTCTCAAGCATGGAGAAGCGGGTGCAACTCCCGTCGAGGCTTCCAAATGTGTCCAGGTGGCCAAGTGGGAAGGCGTTGGTCTGCAAAACCGACTATTCGAGAGTTCGATTCTCTCCCTGGACTCCAAGCATTGCAGTGTAGCTTAACGGCAAAGCCCCAAGCTCATAACTTGGTATATGCGAGTTCAACTCTCGCCACTGCTACCAATGCACAGATGGTGTAACGGCAGCATCAGGGTCTCCAAAACCTTTGGTCAGTGTACCCTTCGGGAAGGCTTCGCCAACAAATCCTTGTCTGTGCGTTGATGGTGCAGAAGCGAAGTGGTCGAGCGGCACGTCTTTCAAGCGTGTAATTAGCGGGTTCGAGTCCCGTCTGCACTACCAAAGTTATGGGTCGGCTCACCTATTGGCGTAGGTAACTGTCTGTAAAACAGCCGCGTTCGCGTTGTAGGTTCAAATCCTACCCGGCCCACTGTGGAGAGATTGCTATTGGTAGGGCAAGCTGTTTGCTAAACAGTCGTGGGATTCAGCATCTCACTGTGGGTTCAATTCCCTCTCTCTCCGCTGCGTGAGAACGTGGTGTAACTGGATAACACATCAGTCTACGAAACTGAAAAGTGGGGGTTCAAGTCCCTCCATTCTCGCCTTATCCCCTGGTAGCTCAGTTGGTAGTTAGCGCCTGTCTGAAGAACAGGAGGTCGTCGGTTCGATTCCGACCTGGGGGGCTGGCACATTGCCTCATAGCTCAATGGCAGAGCAACGCGCTGTTAACGCGAGTTCGAGTCTCGTTGATCGCTCTGAACCATATAGGTTCTTCAATGCGGGTGTGATGTAGTGGCTAGCATCTGAGTGCGCCACACTCAGCGCATGGGTTCGAGTCCCATCACTCGCTCTCATGGCCCTGTAACTCAGTTGGGAGAGTGCCTCTCTTACAAAGAGGAAGTCGCGGGTTCAAATCCTGTCGGGGCTACCAATTTATAGGAGTGTCGCCTAATGGATAAGGCAACCGTCTTCTAAACGGTTTTATGTAGGTTCAAATCCTGCCATTCCTGCCACATGGGTTCGTAGCTCTAATTGGGAGAGCGCCTGTCTTGCACACAGGAGGTTGTGAGTTCAAACCTCACCGAATCCACTGATGGTGTTTGAAGCCAAAGTGGTCGCGGCGCTGGTTTGTGGAACCAGTCATTAGGGAGTTCAAGCCTCCTCAGACACCCCTTATATGGAAGATGCCGCTAAATGGTTGGCAACCGGTCTTGAAAACCGGGGTGGGGTAACACTTAGGGGTTCGATTCCTCCATCTTCCGCCTTCCACCTGAAGCCGAAAAGTGAGGCGCTGTGCTGATAACACAGACATAGGAGGGGCAGTACCTCCCAGGTGGATTTTTCAACACAAGTAGGGTGTTAGACATATACCTGATCATGCGATCGCACAAGCGACCAAAACACCCATCAACCTAGTTGTATTATCCCTTACTCAACGCTACAATCTGCCGTATTAGGGACAATCAATATTTCCGACCACAATTTATTACTCGTGACCAAAACCCGCATCATTGCGCTATTTAACCAAAGTGGTGGGGTTGCAAAGACCACACTTACCCAAAACTTAGGCTACCACCTTGCATTCAAAAAACGTCGTGTTCTGCTTGTGGATGTAGACCCGCAGGCTAGCTTGACTACTTTTATGGGACTTGAACCCGATACACTCGACCAAACCATACAGCAAGTAATAGTAGATAACAAGCCATTACCCATCCATTCCGAACTAATTCACGGTATGGCACTTGTCCCAGCTGACATTAATCTCGCGGCCTGCGAAATGCAGTTAGCAAGTGCGATCGCTAGGGAATATCGTTTGAAAAATGCACTCTTGACAGTACAAGATAAATACGATTTTATTTTGATTGACTGTCCCCCTTCTTTGGGATTACTCAGTATTATTAGTTTGACTGCTGCAACTCACATTCTTGTACCTATCCAGTGCCAATTTAAATCATTTAAGGGAACAGAACTTTTACTGAGTACGGTAGCCCAAGTTAGGAGTCATACCAACCCCACTTTACAATTTGCTGGGTTTGTTCCCACAATGTTTGATGGTCGCACTGCCCAAGAATCACGTACCGTTAAAGCTGTGCAAGAACAATTATCAGATATTGGTACTGTCTACCCGCCCATTCCTAAAACGATTGCCTTTGCCGATGCATCCGAGCGGAGAATACCGCTAGCATTATTTGATAAAAATCACCCCGCCGTCAGCATACTCAAAAAAATTGCCAACAGCATAGATAAACTTGAAATAAAACCGTGAGCAGCAAACGCAACGAACCATACGCCGCTATCAAAAAACCTGTTGATTTGTTATTTGGCAACAGTCCGACACAGCCTGATGATAAAACCAACGTCCCCAACACTATCGCTATTAATAAAATCAAGCTGCCTCCCTCGCAACCGCGCCGCTACTTTGACCCTCAAAAGCTTGAAGAACTATCACGCTCAATCAAAGAACTGGGCATCCTTGAACCTCTTTTAGTGCGTCCGCTCTCTGAGGGCAATTATGAATTGGTAGCAGGGGAACGACGCTACAAAGCTGCATTAATGGCAGGATTAACCGAGGTTCCCATTGTCGCCAGGGAAATGGACGATGCGATTACATATCAAGTGCGCCTCGTTGAAAACCTGCAACGCGAAGACCTTAACCCCCTAGAAGAAACTGAAGGTATCCTCGAATTGTTGGCGTTGCGCCTAGAGATAACACCAGATGAAGTAACTAGTCATCTGACAAAAATGCGTAACGTTTGCGATCGCAATTCTGAATTGAGACATAACGTTATGTCTCAGAGCGAAACTCAAGTAATAGAAGAGTTATTTACATCGCTGGGTCGCATGGGTTGGGAGTCGTTTGTTAAAAATCGCCTACCACTGCTCAATCTCCCTGCTGATGTATTAGAGGTGCTGCGTTCTGGTCAGCTTGAGTACACTAAAGCACGAGCGATCGCACGAGTTGGTGATGAGGAAACCAGAAAGCAGCTATTGGAAGATGCGATCGCTTACAATTTTTCTTTAAACGAAATTAAGCGCAAGATTCAAGAAATAGCGATCGCAATAATAGTGGTATTATTAGCTACATTTTAGTGGAACAGGGTACTGTTACCTAGAAAACTCTTCACAATACAACCCGCATTATTACCATACTGTCTACCCGACTGTCTGCTCGACAATTGGACTATATATAGTAGACAGTTTCAACTTTTATGACAGACAACCTACCCGACACCAGTCAAAACAGAGATAATTTTTCAAAATTTTCCATATTAGAATTATCGGAAAGATATGGCATAGGTAGAGATCCGGTGTATGCCAGGATGAACTACCTACAAATCAAAACCTACAAGGAGTCGGGTAAGGCTTACTTGACAGCCGAGCAAGTCCAACACATGGATGGTTTGCACGAGCATATCAAGGCGACAAGTAGAATGGATGGCTACCCAGTACCCGAAAAGTCGTGGCCTTGGGAAGAAGAAAAAAATACATCGAACATTGTTGTACAGCCGCAAACTCAAAACCTAGCGCCACAACAGCAGGATTTTACTGCCACTGGAGAGAGGGAAGCTGCTAACAATGATTTAGACCCAATTGCAAATATAGTCAAGTCGGCTCAATCCAAGGCTGCTGGTATCCTCATAGCTGAAAATTTGATAGCAAGGCAGTATATTGATAATCCAGAGGCGTTGCCAGAAGAACTTAAACAGAAAATCAAAGAGTCGGGGCAGGTGAAAACGGTAGACCCTTTCGCATACGCTCAATCGTTAGTGAACTTCGCCCAGGCTGGCCTAGCAATTGGTTGAGTTTACTAGCTACATTAGTTGTAGGTGTAGTGATTGCGATCAGTGGGTTGTCGATTATGTCAGTTGTGACAGCTGTTGCTGGGGCTGCGATCGCAATTCTACCCAAGGTCAAATCCCCCAAAACTAACCAGGAACCAAACAGGACAGATGCTCAGCGCCGGGGGAGATTAGACTGTATCGACAATCAGAGATTAATCGGGTTAAAGCTTCTTTGTTGGCTAACAGCTCAATCTTGATAGCAGGAGAGGAAGGCAGGGGTAAAAGCACACTGGGTACTGCTGTGGTCGAGGCGCTACAGGATGACGGGTTTACAGTTGCCTTCTGTGAACCTGCTACCCCTAAGCAAATGCTCGTTGAGATAGCAGAACAGTTAGGGGTAGAAACTCAGAACCTAGAGGGTAAGGCTTTCACAGCCGATCAACTCAAACGAGCGATCGCATCCGGTTACTAGCAACACTGGGAGAATGCCATTCTGAGTCCTGAAGTTGAAACAGTAATACTTGCAGCGACTCATTACCATGCTGATGATCGGCAATCATGTATGCGTTCCAAATTGCTTCCGCACTCCGAGCAGGTAACTCTAAGTCATCAATAGCTAATTGTTGAGCAGAAGCGTTGTAGCCAATTTTTTGAAATAAAGATGCTACCTTATGTGGATTATCAATTTGCCTGACATCATCTAATTGGAGTAGTCGCCCCTTCATTCCCGTATTTCTCTTGCCTAAAAGTTATTTCTCCCAAACCCTTGCTGTGTATCGACCGTAATTAATCCTGAATTGGCAGCTTAAATCCGCGATGGGCAAAACCCACCGCACACATCAAAACTGAGCAAACAACTAATTCGGCAAATACTTAACCAACAAATCCTGCCCCTGAGCGCCCATTAATGGTAATCATAGCAAGGCTTGTCGTTATATGAAAGACCATAATTTGATATCTAATATGTTAGAAAAGTCACGATTCAATAGGAGATTACACAGTGTCTCAATGTTAATCAACGACTTGTTTCATCAAGTGGGAATGGTACTGAAAGAAATTAGTGATTCCACTGAATATCTTTTAGACTCATTTCCTGTGTCTTTCTGCGACAACATCCGTATTTTTAATGTAAAAATCATCCAGTCGGAGCAGTATAGAGGTTACATCGCATCGAAAAAACGATATTTTTACGGGGTTCGAGTTCAGTTATTAACAACCAAAAATGGTATTCCTGTAGAATTTGTGTTTATGCCTGGTAGTGCCAACGATGTACGTGCTTTAAATGCCTTACCTTTAAACCTTCCACCTGGTAGTCAACTTGATGGTGACTCAGCTTACACGGATTACACCATTGAGGATGACTTGGAACAAACAAGTCAAATTTTTTTACAAGTCATGCGAAAAAAGAACTCCCAGCGTCAGGATAAGCCTTGGAATCAATATATTAAACAACATACTCGGCATTATATCGAAACTGTATTTAGTAGTATCACTTGTGTTTTCCCAAAATCAATACATGCAGTCACTTATCAAGGGTTTTTACTTAAGCTACAAGCATTCATTTTTTCTTTTACTCTTCAACAAGCTTTTAGTGAATAAGTAATTTATATAACTTAAAATCATTTCAGTAGCTGAATGCCGCCAACAACGGCATGGCAGGTTGGCGCTACCCACCAACCCCACTTTCTTGTACGCGATCGCATCAATTGAGTGATCACAAGTTTATATCAGTCGATAACCCGCAACTTGGGTTAATAGTCATTAAGGGAACTTAACCCACTAACTTAAGTAGCAGGCGCTATATTATTTGTCATATTTTAGTCATGCATAAGTGGAACAAACCTCAGTGTATATCCGTAATAATGAAAAAGATGTAAAATTATTTGTTTGGAGTATGAGTATTGTCTAAGTAATGTTGAACCTAAATTCTTAGAGGAAAAGTTAGAAGGAACGATCGCCTCCCACTTTTCCCCAGAACTGGAGAGCGATCGCATAATATGCATATTGTCCATCCGACTTGTAATCGGAAGGCTACAGGCTTAGATTTAAGTAGGTGTAAATTATATAACTTAACTTATGAACGAAAGGGCTAGTGAAGTCATTCAAACTCAGAAAGCTTCTCAATTAGCATTAGAACATTGTCAAAAATGGGAGAAGCATTATAGATTAAGTAGCACAGGTTTCCAGTGGGCATATTTTCTTTCACAGTTTGCTGCTGTTGCTTTATCAGGAATTACACCAATACTAATATTGATGGATAATACACCTAAATATGTCCAGGCAATTCCGCCAGCAATAGCATCTATTTCTGCGTCTTTGGCTGTTTATAATTGGAGGTTTAGTTGGGTTCGTTCCCGACGTGCTGCTGATTCGCTTGAAAATGAAAGACTAAATTTTGAATTAAGGATAGGTTCAGACTACAATCTAAATCTAGCGGATGAAGTAGTAATTGAAAATTTTAGAAAAAATGTCATGCGAGTTCAAAATCAAACTGTAGAACAATGGGAAAAGATAGTGGTCAAGGAATCTGAAAAGTCTAATATTTCCCAACAGAATTAGCCTTAAGGAAATTACACATCTTTTAAATACTCCTGCGCTTTTATTTAATGCGATTGCTCCATCACTTCCCTACAACTGCACCATCTTAATTCTCTGACAGAGTACTAGCTACTTCATACATCTGCTTATGTTTGGATAAAAGCTCTTGATATTTCTGATAGGCATCAAACTTATTCAATAAGCGCGGGATGTCCGTGTATCCCACCGCCAAATCTGCATATTATGGCGGGGGTCTTACAGCCTCCCGTACCCACCAGGGAGATAAATTTCTAGAAATCGCCCACATTATTGCCCCTGCTCCCAATCTTCAATCACCAGCCCACTGACGCGACCAAACTCTCTGGTGTTGTGTGTGACTAGTGTTAAGTTATGTGTCAAGGCGATCGCTGCTATTTGAAAATCGTTCGGGCCTATAGGCGTTCCACTCGCTAATAACTCTGCTCGAATTCTTCCTGCGACTCTAGCTGCTGCTGGGTCTAATGGCAACACAGCGAATTGACTAAAAAACCTTTCTAATATCGCTAAATTCCGCTCGGTTTGAGTACTGCGATAAGCCCCATAATAAAGTTCCATTTGCACTACAGTACAAAGGTAAATGTCTTTTGGTTGCTGCTGTGCTAGTCGATTTGTTACCGTTTGGCTACTATTGTTCAATAGTCTAATGCAAACATTTGTATCTAATCAAATAGGTCAAAACAACGTCTCCCGCGTCTCAAACTCTCCTTGTTCTGCTCTTTCTAAAGGTTCTCCAGCCCAACCACCAACCACTTCTTCAAAAAAATCGGGCATCCACTCCCTTTGAGATGGAGTTATAGGTTTAATAATTACTTCTACTTCGATATCACTACTTACTATCCCTGCTGGAATATCTAGATGCAAAACCCCATCAGCCCCAACATGAGAACATAACTTTATACTTTGCATTACTATTTTCTCCTAGTCCTTAGTTGATTGAAAATCACGTGCTATCTCATCTATGATGCCGTATTCAAACTCAATCAAGCTCAAC
>JAESGP010000231.1_pt1 | contig 14170 bp, 14 predicted proteins | sample 9269741 | NCBI WGS metagenome assembly JAESGP01 (sample SAMN15720684, study PRJNA650882) | algae metagenome | isolation source: Desmonostoc vinosum HA7617-LM4 and co-occurring heterotrophs from cave wall | place: USA: Waikapalae cave, Hawaii | collected 2011-05-27
CCGGGCGACCGCCTCGGTGCCGTTGATGACGGCGACGGCGACACCGTCGATTTCGAGCGTGAACATCGGCGCGATTCCTTGGCGGCGTGGCGGCCGGTCTAAGCATCAATCGGGCGGGCTGACCACCGTTCCCGCCGAAAAATCGCGGCGGACCCGATCCTCGATCGGGGGCCGACCGCCTGGGTCCCGTTCTCCACGACAACCCATGCCGGAAGCACCAACCTTGAGTTGATGAGCGGCCCGTTTCCTGATCTGCTGAATCCGGTTTCTCACGCTCGGATTCGCGTCATGAGCCGCGTCGGCACCGTCAAGACCCACGCTGGCCGCGTCCTCCGCTTCCTGAATCGCGCGGTCGCGACCGTGGTCGGTCTCGCGACGGTGGCCGTGGGCGCGGTGGTCGCCATCGTCCTGGCCGGCAACCTCCTGTGGTCGTCGGCGCGGGGCCTGCCCTATCGCGGCCTCGACTCCCGAGATGCGATCTGCGCCGAGGCCATGACGGACGGGTGGGACATCCTGGCCAGGACGCAGGGTGCGCCGACGGCGTCGGGCGCCGTCGCCAACGACGAATGGGCCGCCATCGACATGGATGGCGCGCCGGCGCGCCGGCGCTTCGGCTGCGCGATCCAGCGGCACGCGATCCCGGATTACCGCGCGGCCGACGGCAGCCTGCGGCGGCTGACCTACGACCTCGCCTTCCTCGAGTTCCAGGAGGACGGCAAGCCCTACGTCCTGCGCGAGCCCTGCGGCGAGGACCAGACCGGATGCAGCGACCAGGGCTACGGCCCGGTGCGGATGGGCGGGTCGCGGAAGAGCCAGCTGCAGGGCCTCCTCGACCACCTCGACCCCTCCCGGCCGAACTACGTCCTCGCCTTCATCCACGGCTGGCGCCACAATGCCGATATCGGTGATTCGAATGTCGGCGATTTCCGGCACTACGCCGCGCATGCGGCCCGCTTCATCGAGGATCGCTTCGCCGGCGATCCGGCGGGCAAGCCGCGCGTCACGGCGGTCTATGTCGGCTGGCGCGGGGCGCGGACCGACGAGACCTGGCTGCGGCGGCATCTCGGCAAGGTCGGCGAGTGGTTGGGCACGGTCGCGGCCCTGCCGACCCTGTTCGACCGCAAGCCCGTGAGCGAAGCCGTCGCGCCGGTCGCCCTCTCGGCGCTCCGCGCCATCGAGCACCGCCTCAAGATCGACAGCCCCCTGGCGGGGCCGGGCGCCCTGCCGGCCGCCGCCGCGAGCCGGATGATCGTGTTCGGCCACTCCCTCGGCGGCAACATGCTCGCGACCGCGCTGCAGGACGACCTCGTGAAGAAGGCGACCCTGCATCGCCCCGGCACCTACATGCTGCCTCCCGTCGCGGACCTCGTCGTTCTGATCAACCCGGCCGCCGAGGCCTCGAAATGGATCGCGGTGCAGCGCGCCGTCTGGTCGCGCACGACCATGAGCTTCGCCGAGCGCGGCCTCGGCGGGGATTACGAGGCGGGCCACCGCTTCTTCCGGCCCGAGCAGCGGCCCACCGTGATCTCGGTGACCGCGGCGCTCGACTGGCCGCCCGGCGGGCGGACGGAGGCCGATTGCGCTCCGCCCAAGGCCTCCTCGGGCACGAGCCTCGCCGTGAGCCGGAACCTCGTCCGCGACGGTGTGGAATACGATTGGGCGACCTACGACCTATTTCCCGCCTTCAAGGGCGATTTCCGGCCGCTGGCGGACACGCTGGTGCGGATGGGGTCGGGGCGCGACCCGCACGACCAATGCGTGGGAGAGGGCCCGCTCTCCTGGCGGCAGCGCCTGTTCGGCCGCGTCGGCGTGGTGGCCGGCGGGATGCTGCGCGTCCTGCCCTTCATGCGGACCGATCCCGAGGAGACGCGGACGATCGGCCACGTCGACCCCTCCCGCCCGGCCCAGGGCGGCCTGACGCGCAACTATTTCCCGACCCGCCCCTTCGGAACGACGCACGAGCTGCGCGGCCGGGCCAACGGCCCGTCGGACCCCCAGCGGAAATGGCGAATCCCGCCGGGCACGACCACGGCGCGCGAAATCCCCGTCGACTACGTCGAGACGATCGGCGCGGAGGCCGGTTGCCCGGCGGCCACCGGCTGGCTGGAGACGGCGCGGGCGCGGCAGCTCGCCCGCTATCCAGCGAGCCACAGCACGCTGTGGGCGAGCGACGACGCCGGCGAGCGCGCGCCGGGCTTGCGCTTTCTCCACGGCTTCGACGCGGCCGGCATCTCGGCGATCACCCGCGCTAACGATCCCTTCTGGAACATCAGGGCGTTCGACACCGCGCTGGCGCGCCATGACGGCTACATGCTGTCCTCGTTCATCTGCGCGATGAACCAGCTCGTGATGGACGATCCGACGGCCTTCTCGCCGCCGCCGCAGGCGGCCGAGGCCGTGCCCGCCCTGCCCGCGGTTCCCTGACGGACCCCGCGGGGCGCGGCTCAGGCCCCTCCGCCGGCCCGGCCGATGGCCCGCTTGACCACGCCCTGGACCTCCGGGTTCGTCAGGAAGAGGTCGTGGTTGATGAGGCCGCCGCCGTAATCGGAGGCGTCGGCCACCCTCACGCCCAACGCCTCGAGCCGCTCACGGTCGGCGGCGCCCGCCCGGACGACGCCGCCGGCGATGGTGCTCGACAGCTCCAGCGCACGGTCGTTCTTCGAGGAGATCACCGTGATCTTGTTCACGTCCGGCCCCAGGCGCTCGACGCCGTTGGCGAAGAGGTCGATGTCGATGTCGGGCGCGGCGAGCACCACGGCGCCGATGCGCGCCATCGCCGCCTCGCCGGCCTCGGCGCGCAGCATGCGCAGGGTCTCCAGCGTCAGGAGCGTGCCCATGGAGTGGGCGACGATATTGATGCGCCCGCCGCTGGGGGAGTTCGTCAGCGCCTTCAGCAGGTCCTCGAAGGCGTCGCGGGACCACAGGGCGCTCTCGCGGTCGTAGCCGTAATCGAAGGTCGCCGCCGCGGAAGGCCAAGTGAACAGGGCCGACGCCCCGTTGAAGCGGATGCCGTCCGAGAGCTTCGCCGCGCTCACCGCCGCCGACTCGAAGCTCTCGCGGTATCCGTGGACGTAGATGAGCACGTCGCGCCCGAAGGCGGCCTGGGCGAAGGCGCCCGCCGCGCCCTTGCCGGTCTCGACCTGCGGCACCGCCGCGACGCCCCAATCGCCGGTGACGGCGGAGGAGACCTTGCCGATCAGCGAACGGTCCGGCGCGGAGACCCGCACCTCGGCAAAACTCAGGCCGCGGCCGCGCTCCGAATTGAAATACGGCGCCTTCGGCGGGCTGCCGACGGGCTTGCGGGTCGTCGCCACGAGGAGGACGGGGCTGACATCGAGGGCGGATTGCCGCTCGGGCCCGTCCGCCGTGCCCGTGACGAGCCCGTCGGCGACGCAAGCCCCGAGGCCGGGCAGCAGGGCCGACAGGCCGAGAACGGCACCGAGGCGGGTGAAGGCGCGTCGGGTGGGTGGCTGACGCAGCATGTCTCGCGATTCGCTCCCGATCCGGCGGCCATCCGCCCGTCGTCCTCCCCTGTCACGCAGGATCGTGGCCGGGGCGGGGCAAGGTCGGCGGGAAGGTTTGGTGTGGGATGCGGTTTCCTGTCGAGCCTGATCACGAGGGCCGCCTGCGATGCGTTCATGCGTCCGAGAGCAGCCTTCGATCCGACCCGGTCCTCTCCCGTCCATCTGGGCCTGCCTGCGGGTGTTCGCCCGATGAGCCCATGGAACGGCAGGCTGTCTTCAACCCTCGCGCCGGGCGGCAGCCACGAAGGTCGCTGATCTGAGCCCGGAACTGTTTTCCCGCACACGACGTTTGCTGCGACTTCGAACGGGACCGGCCCCATCAAGGCTGGAAATGCCAAGTTTAGCCATGTCGAGCATCCCATTCTGCTGGGATGCCGAAGCAAAATATTCGCGCGTAAATCAAAATTTGCCGATCTGACATGTCACGAATATGATGAATTACAACTATTAGATTGCAATTTTGTAAACTATCAGACTATTGCGCGAGATAAATAACATATTTAAGTTTCTGATGGATATAAAATTTTGGAACTGTTGTTCATATCATATCGTTCTGGGTTTCGCATTAAGTAAGATGCTGGGAGAAAACGCATGCTGAAGCAGATTCGTATTGCAGCCCTTGCCACGACCTTCGTCGTCGGCGGCGCTGCACTTGCCCTCGCACAATCCAGCTCCACGGTCGGTACTGGCGGCTCTTCGGCCGGCGGCGGCACCAGCAGCTCGACCGTCGGCACCGGCGGCTCCTCGGCTGGCAGCGGGTCGGGGTCGGGCTCGTCCTCCACGCTCGGCACCGGCGGCTCCTCGGCCGGCGGCGGCAGCTCCTCGTCCACGGTCGGCACAGGTGGCTCCTCGGCGGGCGGCGGCAGCGGCTCGGGGTCGTCCTCGACGCTCGGCACGGGCGGCTCCTCGGCTGGTGCCGGCCAGAGCGGCTCCTCGGTTGGGACGGGAGCGTCCTCGGCCGGTGGCGGCGGCTCGGGACGCTCGGGCGACAGCAGCCCCGGCAAGTCCGATCCTCAGGGCAAGGCCAAGGGCCACGACAAGTAGCCCGATGCCGATGGGCCGCAGGGTCCCCTGTTGAGTGGTCCTCGGGCGCGGTTCTGACGAACCGCGCCCACACAGTTTTTAGAGGAGATGCACCATGCTTCGCCCTGCTCTTCCCCTGCTCGGTTCCGCGCTTCTGATCGCGAGCCAAGCCGTGAGCCAAGCGCAGACGAGTACCGTGACGACCGGGCCCGGCGGCGTCTCGGGCAGCACCACCATGACCAATAAGGATGGCAAACCCTGCCGGGTCGTTCACTCGGACGGGGCCAACAACACGGGGAACCTGTCGAGCTCGGTCACGGCCGGCCCGGGGGGTGTCCAGAGTTCGACGACGGGCAGTCCCTCCGTCACCGTCAGGTCAGGGGACGGATCGGCCAGCAGCTCCTCGAGCGCCGGCTCGAGCTCGTCCTCGAGCAACGGCACCACGATGACGACATCGAGCAACGGCGACTGCGTCGTCACCGTCCCCAAAGACAAGAAGTGAGGAGACGATCATGACGAGACGATCTATCACGGCCTTCGCCCTGGCCGGCGCATTGACCCTGCTTCCCGGGCTTGTCGTTGCTCAGAGCGGCGGCAGTGCGACGGGCGGCACGGGCGGAAGCGCAGCCGCCGGCGGCACCTCGGCCACGACCCTGGGGACGGGGGGCACCTCCCAGGGCGCGGGCGGCACGGGATCCTCGCTGGCCACCGGCGGCAGCGCGGCGGGCGAGAACGCCAGAAGCCGCTCGAAGGTCAACGAGACGGGTCAGGGCCTGAACGGACGATCCAAGGCCATGGCGAATGACGGGGGCACCTTCTCGAAGTCGCAGACGAAGACGAAGGTGCGAGACGGCGAGAGCGTCGAATCGCGCACGAAGACCATGTCGCACGAGCCGGGCTCCAAGCCGGTCAAGTCGACCACGCGCACGGGCTCCAGTACGGGTCAGTGAGATGCTGCCGACGGGCGCGCATGCAGGAAACGCGGCGCGTCCGGCAGGTGGTCGACGGGTGACGCCTCTGGAAAGGGGCCCCAGCAGTGAGGAACTGCCGGGGCTTCTTCGCGTGAGCCGTATCTCAGCCTTGGATCACTGGCCTGCGGGCTTGTTCGCGGGGGCAGGTGTGACCGGTTGCGTCGGCGTCCCGGCAGGGGTCGTCGGCGCCGCCGTGCTAGCCGCAGGCGGGTTCGTGGTCTTCGGCGCCTCAGCCTTCTTCTCTTCCTGGCAGGCAGCAAGCGTGAGCAGGCCGACGAACGGTAGCAAGGTGCGAATGCGCATGAGCGTCCCTCTCTGTTGTTGATGTGCCTCGACAAGGCCATTAGTAACGTCAGACATGCTGTAGAAGTTCAGCATCATTCTTGAATCATTGTGCGCTATCTTCTGGATGCTCCGTCCCGGTGGGAGTTGTTCCAGCAGATCTGACCAGATGTTTTCTGGCCGTCGCAATGGTTGCGGTCTTGGGCCGCTCGCCGTCACGGCTGGTCCGGCGTCCGACTTGATGCACATGCGCCGTGGGCCCGCGACGCACATGCGGTGTGGACGACGCCGCGAAGATCCATGACGGCAAGGGTCGGCCTCGATGCTCCTCTGGTGCGGGGCAAGCCAACCGAGGCAGCCTCGGCGGCAGGCTTGATCACGCGATCAGCCGGCGGCGCTCCCCATGCTCGCGGGATGCGCCTCAAGCTCCTTTGGTCAAACCCTCTCGACGAACGCCGACCTGCCCGGCATGAAGAGCGTCATGTCACCCCCTTCCCTCGATTTCGACCGCCTCCGCGAACGGCTGCTCGCCGGCGACCGGGCGGCGCTCGCCCGCGCGATCACGCTGACTGAGTCGAAGCGGCCCGACCATCGCGCCGCCGCGCGCGACCTCATCGACGCGGTGCTGCCGAAGACCGGCACCGCGATCCGGGTCGGCATCACCGGCGTGCCCGGCGTGGGCAAGTCCACGACGATCGATGCGCTCGGGGCCAACCTCACGGCGGCCGGGCACAAGGTGGCGGTGCTCGCCGTCGATCCGAGCTCGACGCGGACCGGCGGCTCCATCCTCGGCGACAAGACCCGGATGGCCCGGCTCGCGCTCGACCCGAACGCCTTCATCCGCCCCTCCCCCTCCTCGGGGACGCTGGGCGGCGTCGCGGCCAAGACCCGGGAGACCATGCTGCTCTGCGAGGCGGCGGGGTTCGACGTGATCCTGGTCGAGACGGTGGGCGTCGGCCAGTCGGAGACGGCGGTGGCCGACCTCACCGATTTCTTCCTCGTCCTGATGCTGCCGGGCGCGGGCGACGAATTGCAGGGCATCAAGAAGGGCATCCTGGAACTCGCCGACATGATCGCGGTCAACAAGGCCGACGACGGCGAGGGCGAGCGCCGGGCGCAGGCCGCGGCGGGCGAGTACCGGGCGGCGCTCCACATCCTCAGCGCGCCAAGCGCGACCTGGACGCCGCCGGTCGTCACGATCTCGGGGCTCCACGGCAAGGGGCTCGACGCGCTGTGGGAGAAGGTCACCGATCATCGGGCGAAGCTCACGGCGACGGGCGAGATCGCGAGGAAGCGCCGCGCCCAGGACGTGAAATGGATGTGGGCGCTGGTCCACGAGCGGCTGCACCAGCGCCTCGTCGGCTCGGCCGAAATCCGGCAGCGGACCGCGGAGGCCGAGGCCGCCGTGGCCGGCGGCGCGAGCTCGCCGGCCGCCGGGGCGGAGGCGATCGCGGCGCTCATCGGTCTGTGAGGGCGGGGCCGGAAAGATCGCGCGCGAGCCCCTCACCAAGGAGGAGAGGCTCCCCGGAGATGTCCCGATCTCGATGACCAAGCCCGCCCTCCTCGTCACCGGATTCGGGCCGTTCCCGGGCGTACCCGTCAATCCGAGCGAGCGGCTCGCCCGGCGGGTCGCCTCGCTGCCGCGGCTGCGCCGGAGCCTCGGCGCCCAGCCCTGCCTCCTCGTGCTCCGGACCGCCTACGAGGCGATCCCGGCTCAGCTCGAACCCGCCCTGCGCGAAGCACCCGCCGCAATCCTGATGTTCGGCGTCGCCAAGCGGGCGCGGCGGGTGCGGGTGGAGGTGCGTGCACGCAATCGGGCGAGCCGCCTGTTTCCCGACGCGTCCGGCCACGTCGCCCGCCGGCTCACGCTGGAGGCGGGCGGGCCGGACGAGCGCCGCTGTCGCGAGGCGGAGAAGATGCTCGCAGGGTTAAGACGCTCCGGCCTCCGGGTCGTGCGCTCGCAGGATGCCGGCCGCTACCTCTGCAACGCGGCCTATTTCCGGGCGCTGCGTGAGGAGATCCCGGTCGTGTTCCTCCACATCCCGCCGCTTCCGGATCCGAACCGACCAGGACGGCCGGGCTTGCGCCGCCGCCGCACGGCGCTCGATGCGCTCGCCGAGGCCGCTGCGACGGCGGCCCTCCTTCTGACCCGACGCGGCACGCGACGCCGCTGAGGCGTTGGGCTACCCTGGGGCCATCAGGCATCGAGGAGGTGACCGTTCCGGAGGGCATCGACGAAGGCGGGACCCCGCTGATCGCGGCGGGCACGCCGCTGTTCCGCCGCACCTCGGTGGCGCTGGGTGTCGCCGGCTTCTCGACCTTCGCCGTGCTCTACGGCGTCCAGCCCCTGATGCCGGTCTTCGCCGCGGAGTTCGGGGTCTCGCCCGCCGAGAGCAGCCTCGCCCTGTCCCTGCCCTGCGCGCTGCTCGCCGTGGCGCTCCTCGTCGTGAGCCCGGTCTCCGAGGTTCTGGGCCGCCGCCCCGTGATGGTGGCGTCGCTCTTCGCCTCCGCGCTCCTCACCCTCGTCGCGGTGCTGGTCCCGGGCTGGTACGGCTTCCTCGCGCTGCGCACCCTGACCGGCCTCGCCGCGAGCGGCCTGCCCGCCGTCGCCATGGCCTATCTCAGCGAGGAAATGGATGCCCGCGCCATCGGGCTCTCCATGGGTCTTCTCATCGGCGGCAACGCGCTCGGCGGCATGATCGGGCGGCTGGTCGCCGGCACCATCGCGGATTACGCCTCCTGGCGCTGGGGGCTCGGCACGATCGGCGTGCTGGCGCTGCTCGCGGCGCTAGCCTGCTGGCGGCTGCTGCCGCCCTCGCGGCACTTCACCCCGAGCCGCATGCGCTGGCGCCAGATCCCCGGCACCTTCGGCCACCATTTCCGTGATCCCGGCCTGCCGTGGCTGTTCGCGGAGCCCTTCCTGCTGATGGGCGGCTTCGTCTGCGTCTACAACTACATCGGCTTCCGCCTGCTCGAACCGCCCTTCTCGCTGAGCCAGACCGCGATCGGCGCGATCTTCGTCATCTACCTCACGGGTACGCTGAGCTCGGCGATCACGGGCGAGATCGCGGGCCGCCTCGGCCGCCGCAGGGTGCTGTGGCTGGCGATCGTCTTCGGGCTCGTCGGCATCGCGATGACGCTGTCGGACGATATCGTCCTGATCATCGCCGGCATCACAATCGTGACGATGAGCTTCTTCGGCGCCCATTCGGTGGCGAGCTCCTGGGTCGGGCGCCGGGCGCTCCGCGATCGGTCTCAGGCCTCCTCGCTCTACCTGAGCCTCTACTACCTCGGCTCCTCCGTGCTCGGCACGGCCGGCGGCTGGTTCTTCGCCCATGCGGGCTGGAGCGGGGTGGCTGCGTTCTTCGCCGGGCTCTACGGGCTCGCCCTCCTCGTCGCGCTGCGTCTCGCTCGGCTGCCGCCCCTGACGCAGGACGTCCGTTGACCCGGGCAGCGCGCCGGCCCATCTAGGCGCGACCCGTCACAGGCAAGAGGAAGCCCGGCGCGCCGCCCCTCGCGGCTCCGGCTCTACGTAACCTTACGTGTTCGAGCTCGCCGTCGCCTTCGCCCTGATCGGCCTGAACGGAGCCTTCGCGCTCTCCGAGCTGGCCGTGGTGTCGTCGCGGAAATCGCGGCTGCGGACGATGGTCGAGGCGCACCGTCCAGGCGCCCGCGCGGCCCTGGCGCTCGCCGAGGAGCCGGGCCGCTTCCTCTCCGCCGTCCAGATCGGGATCACCCTCGTCGGCATCCTGTCCGGCGCCGTCTCCGGCGCCGTGCTCGGCGAGCGGCTGACGGACATCCTCGAGGGGCTCGGCCTCTCGAAAGGGCTTGCCGATGGCCTCGGCTACGGCCTCGTCATCGCCGCGATCACCTACCTGTCGGTCATCATCGGCGAACTCGTGCCCAAGCACGTCGCGCTCCGAGACCCCGAGGGCATCGCCTGCCGCGTGGCGCCGACGATGCGGCTCATCGCGCGGATCGCGTTGCCGGCGGTCTGGCTGCTCGACGCCTCGACCCGGGCCGTGTTCCGGCTGCTAGGCCAGGAGGCGGGCAGCGCCAGCGCGGTGACCGAGGAGGAGATCCGCACGATCGTCGCTGAGGCCGAGACCGCCGGCGTGATCGAGACCGACGAGCGCAAGATGATCGCCGGTGTGCTGCGCCTGGGCGACCGGGCGGTGCGGGGCGTGATGACCCCGCGCACCGACGTGCACTGGATCGACCTCGACAAGGACGAGGCGGAGATCCGGGCGATGCTCTTGGACAGCTCCCATGCCCGCCTGCCAGTCGGCGAGGGTCACCCGGACAACATGCTCGGGATCGTGCAGGTCCGCGAGCTGATCAAACCGCTGCTTGAGAGGGAGCGATTCGATCTGCGGGCCTATATCCGGCCAGCCCCCGTCCTGCCCGACACCCTGGACGCGCTGGACGCGCTGAGCGCGCTGCAGGCGGCGGAGGTGCCGATGGCGCTGGTCCACGACGAGTATGGCCATTTCGACGGGCTCGTGACCCCGGCCGACATCCTCGACGCCATCGCCGGCGCCTTCCACTCGGAGGCGCAGGAGCCCGAGGCGGTGCAGCGCCAGGACGGGTCCTGGCTGATCGCCGGCTGGATGCCGGTAGACGAGATGGCCGACCAGCTCGGGATCAAGCTCGAAGCGAGCCGCGATTACGAGACCGCGGCCGGCCTCGTCATCGCCCGCCTGCAGCGGCTGCCCGAGACCGGCGAGACCTGCGAGATCGCAGGCTGGCGCTTCGAGGTCGTGGACCTCGACGGACGCCGGATCGACAAGATCCTGGTGTCGCGGCTCGCCGCCTGATCAGGCACTCTCGCCTGCGAGCCGGCGCGCCGCCCGGTCGCGCCCGATCAGCGGCAGCAGCCGCGACAAGTCCGGCCCGTGTTCGAGACCGGTCAGGGCGAGGCGCAGGGGCATGAACAGGCCCTTGCCCTTCGCGCCCGTCTCCGCCTTCACCGCGCCGGTCCAGGCCTTCCAGGTCTCGCCGTCCCAGGGCTCGGGCGGCAGGAGCGCGGCGGCCGTGGCGATGAAGTCGGGATCGGTGATCGCGGGCGCGACGGGGCCGGCAACGACGCGCCACCAATCGACCGCCTCGCCGGCCTTGGAGAGGTTCGCCTGAACCGCCTGCCAGAACGGCTCCGCCTGCTCCGCCGGCACGCCCATGGCCAGGAGCCGGTCACGGGCCTCGGCGAAGGGCATGGCGTGGACGAGCCGGGCGTTGAGGCCGTCGAGTTCCGCCGGGTCGAACCGCGCCGGCGCCCGTGAGATATGGGCGAGGTCGATGAGGCCGGCGAGCTCGTCGAGGGAGGCCACGGGTCGCACCGCCTCGGCCGACCCGGTCAGCACCGCGAGCGCCCGGATTGCGGCCGGCTCGTAGCCCGCCTCGCGAAGCGAGCGCAGCGACAGGTGCCCGAGGCGCTTCGAGAGGCCCTCGCCTTCCGCCGTCGTGAGCAGGTTGTGGTGGCCGAAGACGGGCGTCGCGGCGCCCAGCGCCTCGAAGATTTGCACCTGGACGCCCGTGTTGGTGACGTGGTCCTCGCCGCGGATGACGTGGGTGACGCCCATCTCCGCATCGTCCACCACCGAGGGCAGCGTGTAGAGGTAGGTGCCGTCGGCCCGGATCAGGACAGGGTCCGAGAGCGAGGCGCAATCGACGTGGGCCTCGCCGCGCACGAGGTCCTGCCAGGTCACGGTGCGGGGCTCGAGCTTGAAGCGCCAATGGGGTCGGCGCCCCTCCGCCTCCAGCGCCGCCCGCTGCTCGTCCGTCAGGTCGAGGGCGGCGCGGTCGTAGATCGGGGGGAGGCCGCGCCCGAGCTGGCGCCGGCGTCGGCGCTCCAGCTCCTCCGGCGTCTCGTAGGCCGGGTAGAGCCGCCCGAGCGCCTTCAGCCGCGCGGCCGCCTCGTCGTGGATCGCGGCCCGCTCGGATTGCCTCGCCCGCAGGTCCGGCGCGATGCCGAGCCAGGCGAGATCCTCCGCGATGGCTTGCGCGAAGGCCTCCGTGGAGCGCTCGCGGTCGGTGTCGTCGAGGCGCAGCAGGAAGCGGCCTCCGTGGCGGCGCGCGAACAGGGCGTTCAGGAGCGCCGGCCGAGCATTGCCGATGTGGAGGTAGCCCGTCGGCGAGGGCGCGAAGCGCACGAGCGGCGCGGTGTCGAGAGACGTCATGGCCGAGTTCATGGCCCTGCCTCTAGCGCATTTTGCGGCCCGTCGCGCGTCCGGCCCGCACCGACCCTTTTCCTCGAAACGGCCTGCCCCGAGACCCTTCAGCCGCGCCGGCTCATGTTCATGGCCGTGCCACCGCTGCAGCAGCAGCCCTTGCCCTTGGCGGACTTGCCCATGGCCATCGCGGATTTGCCCATCGCGGGTTTGGCGCACATGGACGCCCCCGACTTGGTATTCCCGCAGCAGCTCATCGCCATGGCGGGCGCCGCGCCCATCAGCACGAGGGCAGCGGCGGCGAGGACGAGGCGGTTCATGATCACTCCTAGGTTTGATGGCGGCGGCACTGTCGCATGCCGGGGTCTCCTACGCTCTGCGTCGGAATGCGCAAGGACGGGATGTGGTCGCCCAAATCCTCGCCCCCGCCGTGCGGATTTACCGTGGCGTGACGTCTCCCGTCCCGCCCCAAAGTGATCTAGATAGCAGCCGCACGCACCGGCCCTGACTGCGGCCCGATCGGGCCGCGGCGGAGGCGCCGGCTGGTTCGAGACTTAAGAGCGATGACTGGCATCGATTCCCTGCACCTCGCCCGCCCCGCCGAGCAGCTCGTGACGGTGTTCGGCGGCTCCGGCTTCCTCGGCCGGCACGTCGTCCGGGCGCTCGCCAAGCGCGGCTACCGCATTCGGGTCGCGGTGCGCCGCCCCGATCTGGCGCTCTTCCTGCAGCCGCTGGGCAAGGTCGGCCAGATCGTCGCCGTGCAGGCGAACCTCCGCTACCCGGATTCGATCGCCCGCGCGGTCGAGGGCGCGGATGCGGTGATCAACCTCGTCGGCATCCTGCAGGAAGGCGGGCGGCAGCGCTTCACCCAGCTCCAGACCGAGGGCGCCGGCGAGATCGCGCGGGCGGCCGCCGCGAGGGGCGCCGCCCTGGTCCACGTCTCGGCTCTCGGCGCCGACGAAAGCTCACCGTCCCTTTACGCGCGCTCGAAGGCGCTGGGCGAAGCGCAGGTCCTGGCGGCGCGGCCCGACGCGGTCATCTTCCGTCCGTCGATCGTCTTCGGTCCCGGCGACAGCTTCTTCAATCGCTTCGCGGCGCTCGCCCGCGCCCTGCCCGTCTTGCCGCTCGCCGGCGCCGAGACCCGCTTCCAGCCTGTCTTCGTCGGCGACGTCGCCGAGGCGGTGGCCCGGGCCCTGGAGGGCCAGGCGGCCGGCGGCAGAATCTACGAGCTCGGCGGTCCGGAGGTTCAGACGCTGGAGGGGCTGGTTCGCTACATGCTGTCGGTGACCATGCGCCGCCGCCTCGTCGTGTCCCTGCCGCTCCCGGCGGCGCGGCTGCAGGCGCGGGCGCTCGAACTCGCCGACACGCTGACCCTCGGCCTTCTCCCCGACGAGCTGAAGCTCACCCGCGACCAGATAACCCTGCTGCAGACCGACAACGTGGTCTCCGAGGCGGCGAAGGCGGAAGCGCGCACCATCGAGGCGCTCGGGATCGTGCCGACGGCGGTCGAGGCCGTGGTGCCGGGCTATCTCTGGCGCTTCCGCAAGGCGGGCCAGTTCACCACGGGCCGGGGCACCGAGGCGCAGGCGGAGGTGCCCGACACGCTCGCCGCCGCGCCCCTCGATGCGGGCTCGCAACATCGTCCGGAGCGGGCGAGCGGCCCGGCAATCGGCCCCAATGCCGCGGCCCCGAGCCGGATGGGCACGCGCTGGGGCAGCCGGGCCTGATACGTCGTCAACATCCTTGAGATGTAACAACGAAGATATCGCTCAGGAGTTGAGGGCTGTTGGAAGGCGTGGAAGATTGACGTGGTGATGGGCAGGCGGAAACGCCGAGGCGTGCATGTGCCTTGCCCTCAGTGAGCCGCTGAGCGCCCGCTCCAGGGCGACGGGCATCGCCTGTTCACACGAGGAGCACGTCGATGATGTGGTTCATCCCACGCATCCGCGCGAGTGTGGTCTACAAACGAGTGCGGAGGATCAGCATGCACCTGATCCTCCGCGTAACGCTCGGCTAGCGTGACCACACGGGACGGGGCGGTTTGCGCCGCAACGTCCCACTCCTGGATATTCGCGCTATAGGGGCCGGAAAGCAAGATTTCCGGCCGTCATGATCAGCGCGAGTAGAACTCGATCACGAGGTTCGGCTCCATCTGCACCGGGTAGGGCACCTCGCCGAGACCGGGCACGCGGGTGACGCGGGC
>JAESGP010000232.1_pt1 | contig 14100 bp, 11 predicted proteins | sample 9269741 | NCBI WGS metagenome assembly JAESGP01 (sample SAMN15720684, study PRJNA650882) | algae metagenome | isolation source: Desmonostoc vinosum HA7617-LM4 and co-occurring heterotrophs from cave wall | place: USA: Waikapalae cave, Hawaii | collected 2011-05-27
CCCGAGGCGGCGGTGGCGGCGGGCTTTCGCCCCTGCCTGCGCTGCCGGCCGAGCGGGGCGGGCCTCGCCGAGCGGCGGGCCGCTTCCGTGGCCGCCGCCTGCCGCCTGATCGATGGGGCCGAGACGGTACCGGACCTGAAGACCCTCGCCGCCACTTTCGGCCTGAGCCCCTACCATTTCCATCGCGTCTTCAAGCGGATCGCCGGCGTCACGCCGAAGGCCTACGCCGCAGCGAGGCGGGCGGAGCGCGTGGCAATCGGGCTGCGCGAGGCCGACACCGTCACCCAGGCGATCTACGACGCCGGCTACAATTCCGCGAGCCGGTTCTACGCAGCCTCCAGCGCGCGGCTCGGGATGACGCCAACCACCTATCGCCGGGGCGGGGCTGGCGCGGCGATCCGCTTCGCCATCGGCCAATGCTCGCTCGGCGCGATCCTGGTGGCGGCCACCGGCACGGGCGTCTGCGCGATCCTGATCGGCGACGATCCCGACATGCTCGCCCGCGACCTCCAGGACCGCTTTCCCCGCGCCGCGATCGAAGGCGGCGATGCCGGGTTCGAGACCCTGGTGGCGCGGGTGATCGGGCTGGTCGAACGGCCGGGAACGCCCGTCGACCTGCCCCTCGACATCGGCGGTACCGCCTTCCAGCAGCGCGTCTGGGAGGCCCTGCGCGCAATCCCCGCGGGCCGGACCGCGACCTATGCCGAGATCGCGCAACGCATCGGCCGGCCCTCGGCCGTGCGTGCGGTGGCACTCGCCTGCGGGGCGAACGCCCACGCGGTGGCGATCCCCTGTCACCGCGTCGTGCGTTCGGACGGCTCGCTCTCGGGCTATCGCTGGGGCGTCGCGCGCAAGCGCGAACTCCTCACCCGCGAAAGCGGGTCTTGAGCATTCCCGACGGGAGCGCTCCGGTCAGCAGCTGAGGCGCCGACCCTCGCGACGTCCGAACACCTTGTAGTGGGCCGCCCCGGATTCCATCTGGCCGCGATCCACGGCCCGGCGGACATCGGGGTTGCAGCGCAGGTACTCGCGCTCACTGAACCCGCCATAGGCACGCTCCTCGCGATACCCACGGCCGCGGCCCCGGTCATCGTCGTCGTAGTCGCGCCGCCCGTATCCGCGATCGCCGCGGCCACCGTAATCGCGCTCCTCGTAGCCGTAGCCCCCTCGCTGCGCAGAGGCGAGATCCATCGTGCCCATCAGGCTCAGACCCGCTATCGCCGTGACCCAAAGCATCTTCATGTCGTGCGTCTCCTGTCGGCAGCTTCAAACGCGTTGATGAGAAGGTTGGTTCGATCGCTGCTTGGTCCGCGCTCGTCCCGGGCCGCGATGATCGCTTCCACTCCCGTTCGATCCCAGCCAAGCAGGTGAGTCAATCGATGCCGCCGGCGAAACCGTTGGCGGCGGGGGAGAGGCATCAGGCTCCCGGCGGGCGACCGACCTCCTCAGCGATCCCGACCCGACGTCCTCATCCTTCGGAGAGCCAGACCTGTGAGCACCGCCGCGGCCACGGCGAAGGGTGACGCCACGACCACGGCCGCGAGGGCCTCCGAGCCGATCAGGGCGGCGAGCGCCTTCACCAGCACGACGAGGAACAGGAAGAGTGCGGCGACGATCAGGAGGACGCAGACGCTCACCAGGGCCAGGAGGCTCATGAGCGCGCGGATGTTGCCGTCGATCTCGGCGCAGGCGAGCGTCAGCGTCTTGCCGAGATGCTCGCTCGTTTGATGCAGAGCCTTGGCGAGCAGGACCAGCGTGCTGTCCATCGAACCTGTGCGCATGATTTCCGGCCCCGGTCGGCGACCTGAGCCAACCGAGGAGCGGCGAGCCGCGTTCCTTGTCGCCCCTCGCACCGCGGCGTGTCGCCCTTCCCAGGAAGCCGGGATCGAACCTTCAGCGGGAATAGGGGATCAGCCGTGCGTGGCGTCGGATGTCGGGCCGATGGCACAGCCGGGGCTTGCGCCTGCGAACCTCCGCATCGCCCGGCGCAGCGGACAAGAGGGCCATGGCGCGCATAAGGGGCTCTCGATCCGGTTTCGGTCCTTCATCGGATGTGGTGCCTTAGGCACGGATTCACCCGCCGCGTCCACGCGGCTCAACGCCGATTCCGTGACTGCCTGCAGGTCGCCCCGATCACTCCGCGGCCTGGGCCAGCGCGCTTTGCCGTTCGGGAGCGATCTCGCTCGAGGCCGCGGGGCGGCGCCGCGAGAAGGTCAGGATCAGGACCGGGAGGATCACGAGGATGAGCACCGGCGCCAGCGCCATCCCGCCCACCACGACGAGGGCGAGGGGCTTCTGGACCTGTGAGCCGACGCCGTTGGAGAAGGCGGCCGGCAGCAGGCCGACGCCGGCCACGACGCAGGTCATCACGACGGGGCGCATCTGCGTGTAGCAGGTCTGCAGCATGGCCCGGGTGCGCTCAAGGCCGGTCGCGAGCAGGGCGTTGTACTGCGTGATGACGATGATGCCGTCCATGACGGCGATGCCGAGCAGCGCGATGAAGCCGATGGCGGCCGAGACGCTGAAGGGTGTGGCCGTGAAGGCCAGCGCGAAGATGCCGCCTGCGACGGCCATTGGGATCACGCTGAGCGCCAGCAATGTATCGGCGACGGAGGAGAAGTTGACGTAGAGCAGGAGCGCGATCAGCGCGATGGCGAGCGGCACCGTCAGCGACAGCCGCGCGAGCGCGCCCTGCAGGTTGTTGAACTCGCCCACGAGCTCGATCCGGTAGCCCGGCGGCAGCTTGACCTCGGCCGCGACCCTCTCCCGCGCCTCGATGATCGCGCCGCCCAGATCGCGGTTGCGGATGCTGAACTTGATCGGCAGGTAGCGCTCCTGCCCCTCGCGATAGATGTAGGCCGGCCCCGACACGAGCTTGACCGTCGCGACCTCGCTGAGGGGCAGCGACATCGCCATGCCGTTGGCGCCCCGTCCCACGATGCGCAGGTTCCGGATGGCTCCGATGCTCTGGCGGAAGGGTGCCGCGAGCCGCACCACCATGGGATGGTGCCGATCGCTGTTGGCCTCGTAGAGGTCGCCGGCCTCGTCCCCGCCGATCGCGGTGCGCACGGTCGTGTTGATGTCGCCCGGCGTCAGCCCGTAGCGCGAGGCCCGCACCCGGTCGACGTCGATCTGCACGGTGGGCTGGCCGAGCGAGGTGAAGACGCCGAGGTCGGTCACGCCCTCGACATTCGTCAGGACGGACTTCACCTGGCCCGCGATCCTGGTGAGCGTCTCGAGGTCGGGTCCGAAGACCTTGAACGAGTTCTCGCCCTTGATGCCCGAGACCGCCTCGGCGACGTTGTCCTGCAGGTACTGCGAGAGGTTGAACTCGACGCCGGGGAACTCGGCGCGCAGGCGGCCGAAGAGCTCGTCGACGAGCCCGTCCTTGCTGATTCCCGGCCGCCATTGCTCGGCGGGCTTGAGGGGCGCGAAGAACTCGCCGTTGAAGAAGCCGGCCGCGTCGGTGCCGTCGTCGGGCCTTCCGTGCTGGGAGACCACGCGCTCCACCTCGGGCACCGCGGCGATGATCCGGCGCATCCGGTTGACGTAGTCGTTGCTCTCGTCGAGCGAGATCGTCGCCGGCATGGTGCCGCGGATCCAGAGGTTGCCTTCCTCGAGCTTGGGCAGGAATTCGAGGCCGAGGCTGCGCGCGGTCAGGCCGATGCCGCCGAGCAGCAGCACCGCGCAGGCGAGCGTCAGGATTCGGTTGCCGATCGCGGCGCGGACAGCCGGCCGGTAGAGCCGGTCGAGGACGCGGACGAGGAGCGTCTCGACCTCCTTGACGTGGTTCGGCAGCAGGAGGGCCGAGAGCACCGGCGTCACCGTGAAGGTCGCGATCAGGCCGCCCAGCAGCGCGTAGGCGTAGGTCTGCGCCATCGGCCCGAAGATGTAGCCCTCGACGCCGGTCAGCGTGAACAGCGGCAGGAAGCCCGTGATGATGATCACGGCCGCGAACAGGATCGAGCGCCCGACATCGGAGGAGGCCGCCGAGATCTTCTGAAACTTGGCGCTGAACCCCGCTGCAGCGGTGGCCGCGCCGATTGCGGCGTGCCCCGACAGGTAGCGGAAGATGCTCTCCACCATGATGACGGTGCCGTCGACGATCAGCCCGAAATCGAGGGCGCCGACGGAGAGGAGGTTCGCGGACTCTCCTCGGGCGACGAGGATCACGACGGCGAAGAACAGGGCGAAGGGGATGGTGGCGACGACGATCAGCGCGCTGCGCAGGTTGCCGAGAAAGAGCCATTGCACGATCAGGATCAGCGCGATGCCGAAGACCATGTTGTGCATCACGGTGTGGGTCGTGACCTCGATGAGGTCCGAGCGGTCGTAGACCCTCTCGATGCGCAGACCCGGCGGCAGGATGCCCGCCGCCTCGATCGCGGCGACCTCGGCCTTCACTGCCGCGATCGAGGGCGAGCTCTTCTCGCCCCGGCGCATCAGGACGATGCCCTGGACGATGTCGTCCTCGTCGTTCATGCCGGCGATGCCGAGGCGCGGCTGGTGGCCGATCGAGACCGTGGCGATATCGCCGATGAGCACGGGCGCGCCGCCGACCTGGCTGACCACGGTGCCGCGGATGTCGTCCACGCTCCGGATCAATCCGACCGCGCGGACCACCGCCGATTGCGCGCCGATGGCGATGCGGTTGCCGCCGACATTGAGGTTGCTGTCCTTTAGGGTCTGGACGACCTGGGGCAGCGTCACGCCGACCGCGTTGAGGCGGTCGAGGTCGACGGAGACGTCGTAGGTCTTCGTCTTGCCGCCCCAGCCGATCACGTCGATGACGCCGGGCACGGCACGGAACCGGCGCTTGAGCACCCATTCCTGCAGCGTTCGCAGGTCGATGGTGCTGTAGCCCTCCGGCGCCGTGAGCTTGTAGCGGAAGATCTCGCCGATCGGGCTCACCGGCGAGATGGCGGGCTTGGCGCCGTTCGGCAGCGCGTCGAGCTGGGCCAGACGATTGAGGACCTGCTGCTCGGCCTGCTGGTAGGTGAACTCGAACCCGAACTGCAGCTTCACGTCGGAGAGGCCGTAGAGCGAGTTGGTGCGCACCTCCTTGAGATACGGCAGGCCCGAGGTGCCGATCTCGATGGGGATCGTGATGTAGCGCTCCACCTCCTCCGCCGAGAGGCCGGGCACCTGGGTCACGACGTTCACCATCGGCGGCGTCGGGTCGGGATAGGCCTCGATGTTGAGCGAGCGGAAGGCGCCGAGCCCTCCGGCGATGAGGAGGACGAAAGCCAGCACGACCAGCACCCGCTGGCGCAGGGCAAGATCGACGACCCCCCTCATCGCATCACGTTCCCCTGGCGCATCGCGACCTCGACGTCAGTCCTGGGTGGCCATGCGGTCGACGAACAGCGCGCCCTTGGAGATCACGGTCTCGCCCGCCGCCAAGCCTTCGAGAACCTCGAGATTGCCGTCGTTCAGAACGCCGGGCTTGATGCGACGGTGCTCCACCACGTTGCCGTCCTTAAGCACCCAGACGCTCGCCTTCTCGCCCTCAAGGATGACGGCCGGCCGCGGCACGGACAGCGACACCGTCACGTACTCGTCGACGATGCGGACGGTCGCGTACATCTCGGGCTTCAGCAGGTTGTTGCTGTTGTCGATCTCGCCGCGCACGACGATCCGCCGCGTCACCGGGTCGACCGACGTTCCGATGTAGTTCACGCTCGCCTCGAAGACTCGGTTGGGATAGGCCAGGACCCGGAATTGCAGCCGCTCGCCCATGACGACCTTGGCCGCGTCGGGCTCGCGGACCTGCGCCACGAGCCAGACCCGCGAGAGGTCGCCGATGACGTAGGACGGGTCCGTTCCGCCGGTGGCGACGTATTGCCCAGGACCGATCTTGCGCTGGATGATCGTGCCGCTGAGCGGCGCGTTGATCGTCGTCTCGGCATTGATCACGCCCTTCTGCTGGAGGGCGGTCATGTCGGCATCCTTGAGGCCGAGGATGCGCAGCCGGTTGCGCACCGCCTCCAGCCCGACCTCGGCGGTCTTGAGGTCGTTCGTGGCGTTCGAGAGGTCGTTCTGCGCGACCTGGAGCTCGCGCAGGGTCGTCGCGCGCGTCTCGAACAGGTCCCGGAGGCGCTTCTCGACCGTCTGCGCGTAGGCTGCTTGAGCGCGGCTCTTGTTGAGGACGTTCAGGGCGGCCAGAAAATCGTTCTGCGCCTGGACCATCTCGTTCGCCTGGACGGAGAACAGGGGCTCGCCCTGATTGATGTATTGTCCCGTCCGGCCGAAGATCGCGACCACACGCCCCGGATAGGGTGAGAAGATCGGCGTCGCCTTGTACTCGTCGACGCCGATCTTCCCCTCGGTGGTGATCTCCTCGTAGAAGAACTTGTGATCGACGCTCGCCGTCGTCAGCGTCGCGAGCTGCTGTTCCGTGAGCGCGAAGCCGCCCCGCGACGGCGCGGCAAGGGCCGCCGGCGTCGCGACCGCGGCCGCCGACGCTCCTGTCGAACGCTGGTACCAGAAGGCTCCGCCCGCGGCGGCCAGGAGAACCAGGACGATCAGGACCTGGAGCCAGGGTTTCAGGGCAATGGGCCTGCCGGCCTCGCCATCCGTCTCGCTCATCGGCACTCGATCTCCCGGAAGCTCGGCCGTCCTGATCGGTATCGGTTGTCGCGCGAGGCCCGGCGAGGATTGTACCCGGCGACCGGCCCTCGGGGCCAGCAGGTGCGTACAGCCCTAGATGCCGCAGATGACGGCGTTGCGAAAGGCATCTTTTGCGGACGCGTCGAGCATCCCGGACGCCGACGTCAGGGCGGCGCCCCGATCGCCGCGCGGGTGAGGGCGTCCGTCCCGATATCGTCGGTGCCGGCCATGCCGAGGGCCTCGACGAGGCGGCCACGCGCCCGGCTGACCCGGCTCTTGACGGTACCGACCGCGACCCCGCAGATCGCCGCCGCCTCCTCGTAGGTGAAGTTCTGGGCGCCGACGAGGACCAGGGCCTCGCGCTGGCTGTGCGGCAGCCGGTCCAGGGCGGCGCGGAACTCCTGCAACTCGATGCGGACCTCCTGCTCCGGCAGGCTCGTCAGGCGTCCGGCATGGGCGCCCTCGGCGTCCTCGACCTCACGCTTGCGCTTGCGTTGCTCGGAATAGAACAGGTTGCGCAGGATCGTGAACAGCCAGGCGGTCAGGTTCGTGCCGCGCTGGAAGCTGTCGGCCTTGGTCCAGGCCCGGATCAGGGTGTCCTGAACGAGATCGTCGCTGCGGTCGAGGTCGTAGGTCAGCGAGAAGGCGAAAGCCCTGAGCGCCGGGATGGCCCCGAGCAGGAGGGCGCGCATCTCGGCATCGGCGCCGGACGGCGTGCCCGCAGGTGCCGGCGCCCCCGTCATCGGTCGGTCTCCCCCTCGACCGTCCCGGCAAGGGTGTCGAGCAGGCGCGAGAACCGCTCCGGCAGCGGCTGCTCGAGGACGGGGGCGTAGAGGAGGCGAAGGTTGCGGCCGATCCGCCCGCGGGTCTCGGCATCGAGCGGGGCCGAACGCCTCGTCCCGGCCTCGGCTGGAGAGTCCTGAGCCGGCGGCATCCGGTTGGCGCCCGTCTGGAGTTCGCACGTCATGACTGCCTGTCGTTCGACGAGCGATCCCGCCCTCTCCGGAGGCGGAGATCCGCACATCCTGATCGAGCCCTCGAAAAGAGATCGCTGTTGCTTCGACGAGCCTGCTAGCGGCGCAAGATTTAATGCCTTCTGAAAAACGCATTCAGCCGCCCTTAATAAACGAAATGCAGCCACATCGCCGCTTCAATAGGTCGATGCCGGGCTATTACAAAAGGCACTGCGGCGTGGAAGCTCGGCAATACATCGGTTCTATGAAAACGATCCTGACTTACTGCTGAACGCAGCCGTCGTTCCATCAACCGAAAGAGACGATTCCGGCTCGACCGCGCCGCGGCGGGCGCATCATCACCTCGCATGTCCAGGGGAGCGATGGTCGTTGAAGGTCCGCGGTCGGAGCGGGTGTGGTGCCGGTGGAGAGGATTGAACTCCCGACCTTCGGTTTACAAAACCGCTGCACTACCGCTGTGCTACACCGGCCCGCCTCGCGCTTGCTAACAGCCGGGCTCCCGGCATTCAACCCGCAAGTCCTTCCGGAGGCGTGGCCGGAACGCGGCTGGAGCTCGTTCTCGCGACCGGGCGATCTTTACGAAAACATGCGGAATCCCGCGACAACTCGCGGGATCCGAACAGAAAATATGAAGATTCTTGGCCTAGATCCGAGGGCAACGATCCTTGCAGGGCTCGAAGGCGCGCCCAGAATCATGATCCTCCCGACGATCCGGCGACGACGCGATCTCCGCGCGTCAGGGATGAGGGTGCTGAGGCGCCTCGGTGCCGACACGCGCGGCGTCACCGCCGTCGAGTTCGCGATGGTCGTGGTCCCGTTCGTCGCGCTCATCATGCTCGTGATGGAGATGGCGCTGATCTTCTGGATTGGCGCGACCCTCGACAACGCGCTCCAGGGCTCGATGCGTCAGCTCTATGTCGGCAGTTCGAGCGCGAGCGGGACCTCGCTCATGGACGCGGTCCGGCGCCAGATCTGCGACGGGGCGGGAGGCCTCGTGAACTGCTCGACGCTCAAGGTCGACATCACCGCCTATCCGAGCTTCGGCGACGTGAGGGTGTCCAGTCCCGTCGACGCGACCACGCAGGATTGGCGGGCGGATTTCGGACGTCAGCACGGATGCCCGGTCAAGGGCAGCGTCGTGGTCGTCCAGGCGGCGCTCGCCCAGCAGAGCTTCTATCGGCTCGATCTGGTCCGGACCGCCTTCAAGGACGGGAGCCGGCTGATCCAGTCGGCCGCAGTGGTCCAGCTCAACCAGACCCCCGCCGCCGCGACGGGCTGCTGAGGATGGGCCGCCTCGCCGCCTTCGCGAATCGCTGCGGGCCGCTTGCCGCGAGGCGGCTCTACGGCATCGGACGGTGGCGGGTCCGGCAATTCGGGAGGGATCGGAGGGGCCTCGCGATCCTCGAGTTCTCGCTGATCCTGCCGATCCTGCTGATCCTGTATTTCGGCACGATCGAACTCTGCAACGCGCTCGCCAATGCCCGGAAGGTCGACCTCCTGTCCCGGACGATCGGCGACCTGGTCGCCGGCATCTCGACGCCGACCCGCGAACAGGTCGACGACATCTTCCAATCCGCCAGGGTCGTTCTCCTGCCCTTCGATGCGACGGAATCGGAGATGGTGGTGAGCGCGGTCGGCGTGTTCGGCGGCAACGCGGACATGCGGGTCTGCTCGAGCGTGGCCGCGGCCGGCGCGACGCCCCGCACCGCCGGCGCCACGCCGCCCGTTCCCGTGCCGGATGGGCTCCAGGTCGACGGCGCCCGCCTGCTCCTCGTGGAGATCAGGATGAAGTACAGGCCGATCGCCGCGGAGACCTTCGCGCGCCTGTTCGGGCAGAGGGTCGACGGCATCGTCTTCTCCAAGCAGATGCTCTGGCCGGTCCGCTTCGGACGGCGCTTCGCCAGCCAGCATCCCGAGGTGGTGCTGCCGGGCGGGCAGGCCTGCCCCGCCCGGTGACGGCCAAGCCCCGCGTGAACACTCTCTCAACGCTTTCGCGCCAGGGTGATGGACGATGTCGGAATCCCCGGAAGCGATGTTCGCCCTCATTCTCGACGACGCCGCGCTGAACAACGTGCTGATGGCCGAAGCCATCAGGGGCCTTCCCGATTGCGAGCCGCGCACCTTCACCAAGCCCGCCGAGGCCCTGGCCTTCGTGCGGGCGCACGCCGATTCCATCGGCGTCGCGATCTCCGATTACGACATGCCGGGCATGAACGGCCTCGAGTTCCTGCGCCAGGCGCGGGCGGTCGAGGGCTTCGCGCACGTGCCGGTGGTCATGGTCACCAGCATGGACCAGCGCAGCCTGCGCAAGGAGGCGCTGGAATCGGGCGCGACCGATTTTCTGGGCAAGCCCTTCGAGGCCTACGAGGTCCGCGCCCGCGTCATGAACCTGCTCGACCTCAACCGCGCCCGCCTGGCCGAGCGCGATCGGGCCGCCTGGCTCGACCGCGAGGTCAAGGCGGCGACGGCGGTGATCGAGGCGCGCGAGCGCGAGATCGTGACGATGCTCATGAAGGCGGCCGAGCATCGCGACAACGAGACCGGCAACCACGTGGCGCGCGTGGCGGCCTACGTGACGCTCATCGCGCGGCAGCTCGGGCTGCCGGAGAGCGAGATCCGGCAGCTCAGCCTCGCCTCGACCATGCACGATGTCGGCAAGATCAGCGTACCCGACGCGATCCTGCTCAAGGCCGGCCCTCTGACGCCTGTCGAGCGCAGCGAGATGGAGCTCCACGCCGAGCGCGGCCGGCGCATTCTCGAGGGCAGCTCCTCGCGCATGGTCCAGCTCGCGGCCGAGATCGCCGCGACCCACCACGAGCGATGGGACGGCTTCGGTTACCCTTGGGGCCTGCGCGGCGAGGCCATTCCCCTGTCCGGCCGGATCGTGGCGGTGGCCGACGTGTTCGACGCGCTCACCTCCGACCGGCCTTACAAGCGCGCCTGGTCGCGCCAGGATGCCCTCGCCTATCTCCAGGCGAATGCCGGAACGCATTTCGACCCGCGCTGCGTGGCCGCGTTCCTGGCCGCCAACGAGGTGGCCGCCGATCAGGTGGAAAGCGCCGGCTCCGCGCGGGTCGCCCAGCGCGCGTAAAATCAAGAGACCGTTTCGCGCAGATTCTGGGCGATTCTCGCGAAAACCGCGCAATTCGATTCAAAGATTCGCAAAGTATGGCGGCCATCTTGATGCTCGAGGGAGCTCGAGCGATGGTTCATCTTCTGCGCGCGATGGGTCGGGACCGGGGCGGCAACGTTCTCCTGGTCTTCGGTTTGGGCCTGCCGGTCTTGATGGGGCTGACGTCGGCGGCGCTGGAATACGGTTCGCTGGTGAAGCGTCGCACCGAGCTGCAGCGGGCCGCCGACGGCGGCAGCATCGCCGGGGTCAACCAGTTCAAGCTCGCCAACGCGGATGACGCGGCCGCCATCCGCGCCGCCATCGCGATGGCGCAGGGCCAGGCGCAGGCGCAAGGGCCCACGGATCGCACGACGCAGGTCCAAGCCGAGGTGCAGGGCAACCATTCCTCCGTCCAGGTGACCGTGCGCGAGACCGTGCCTCTTACCTTCGGCAAGCTCCTGAACACGCCGACCGTCGAACTCGTCGTGACATCGACCGCGAAGCTCGCCGGAACGACCCGGCTCTGCCTGCTCTCCTTGGATCCGAAGGCCAAGAAGGCCTTCAGCGCCGAGAAGAACGCTCGCCTCGCCGCGCCGGACTGCTCGCTCTACTCGAACTCGAAGAGCCAGGAGGGCATCAGCGCCGGAGAAGGCGCGGTCGCATCCGCCCTGACGATCTGCTCGGCCGGCGGCTACAAGGGCACCAGCGCGAACTTCACGCCGCCGCCGGCCACCGATTGCCCGGCCCTCAAGGATCCTCTCGCCGACCGGGCCGCGCCGTCCGTCGGGCCCTGTGTGGTGCTCGACATCTCCATCAACGCGAACGCCGCCGATTCGACGAAGCCGGTGAAGATCGTGAAGGGCGCCCACGCCCTGAGACCGGGCACCTATTGCAACGGCTTGGAGATCACGGACGGGGCGACGGTCACGCTTCTCCCCGGCGTGTACGTCATGAAGAACGGCGCGCTCGTCGTGAAGAAGAAGGCTTCCATGATCGGCGACAACGTCGGCTTCTACTTCACGGGAGAGAAGGGCGGATTGCTGTTCGACAAGGACAGCATCGTCAGCCTGACGGCGCCCAAGGATGGCGAGATGGAAAGCCTGCTGTTCTTCGAGGAACGCTCCGTCTCCAACCCGGCCTTGCCCCCGGAACCGGACGCCTCGTCGGGCGCGACGCCGCCGCCTCCGCCGGAGACCGACCGGCCTGTCCGCCAGTACCGCATCATCAGCGACAACGCCCGCACGCTGCTCGGCACCATCTACCTGCCGGCCGGCCGCCTGATCATCGACTCGAAGAAGCCGGTCGCGGACCAATCCGCCTACACCGTGGTCGTGGCGCGCCTGGTCAATCTCTACGAGGGACCCAACCTCGTGCTGAACGCCCGCTACGGCAGCAGCGACATCCCCGTGCCCGAGGGCGTCGGTCCAAGCTCCGCCGATACCGTGCTCTCACACTAGGACGCAGCACACCCGTCACCAGGCGACTCCGCCACGTCAGCCGTCACAGGCCATCCTTCGCGAAGCACGCAGTCAGAGGTTGGGCGTCTGACTGCGATCAGCAGCAGCGGAAGCCGTTGGTGTTGCCGATGCCGAAGCGCGCGTTCTCGCGGTTGCGGAAGAACTCACGCTCGCTCATCGGCGCCTGGTCGGGATGCGTCTTGGCGATATGGGCGACGTAGGCACCGTAATCGCCCTGCCCCACCATGAGGCGGGCGCCGTCGCAGACGCATTTGTTGAACGCCTTCAGGCGCTCGCGGAAGCTCTGCGAGGGCGTCGTCATCGCCGCCTCACTCCGCCGGGGCGAGCTTCGGATCGGCCTCCAGCGCCGTCCAGCGGTCGGCGCGGTAGGCCTTCACACAGGCCATGATGCCGAAGACGGCGATCGCCACGACGAGGCCGACGAAGAGCACGGCGAGGCCGGCATCGATGCGGTCGTTGAAGACGATCTTGTGCATGTCGTCCATGCTTTTCGCCGGCGCCAGCACCTTGCCCTCGGCGATCGCGGCCGAGAAGCGGTCGGCGTGGCTGAGGAAGCCGATCTTCGGGTCGGGCGAGAAGATCTTCTGCCAGCCCGCCGTCAGCGTGCAGATGCAGAGCCACGCCGTCGGGATGATCGTGACGAAGGCGTAGCGCTCGCGCTTCATCTTGAAGATCACCACGGTGGCGAGCGTCAACGCCACGGCCGCCAGCATCTGGTTCGAGATGCCGAAGAGCGGCCAGAGCGTGTAGATGCCCCCGAGCGGGTCGGTCACGCCCTGGTAGAGGAAGAAGCCCCAGGCGCCCACGCACACGGCGGTGGCGAGCACGCTCGGGACCCAGGCCGTCGTGTCCTTGAAGCTCGGCGCGACGAGGCCGAGCAGGTCCTGCAACATGAAGCGGCCCGCCCGCGTGCCCGCATCCACCGCGGTGAGGATGAACAGGGCCTCGAACAGGATCGCGAAATGGTACCAGAAGGCCATCATCGCCTTGCCGCCGATGGCGGAGGAGATGATGTGCGCCATGCCCACCGCGAGCGTCGGCGCGCCGCCTGTGCGGGCGATGATGGAAGTCTCGCCGACATCCTTTGCCGTCTCGGCGATGACCTCAGGCGCGACGGGGAAGCCGAGCTTCGTGACTGCGGCCGAGGCGCTCTCCGGCGTGGTGCCGAGCAGGGCGCCCGGCGAGTTCATCGTGAAGTAGACGCCCGGATCGATGACGCTGGCGGCCACCAGCGCCATGATCGCGACGAAGCTCTCCATGAGCATGCCGCCATAGCCGATGAAGCGGGTGTCGAGCTCGTTGCCGACGAGCTTGGGCGTCGTCCCGGACGAGATCAGGGCGTGGAAGCCCGAGACCGCGCCGCAGGCGATGGTGATGAACAGGAACGGGAACAGCGAGCCCGCCCAGACCGGGCCGGTGCCGTCGACGAACTTCGTCACCGCCGGCATCTGCATCTGCGGCGCGACGAAGACGATGCCGATGGCGAGGCCGACGATGGTGCCGATCTTGAGGAAGGTCGAGAGGTAGTCGCGGGGCGCGAGCAGCAGCCAGACCGGCAGGATCGCGGCGACGAAGCCGTAGCCGATCAGCATCCAGGTGAGCTGGGTGCCCGTGAAGGTGAAGGCCGGACCCCAGTAGGGATCGGCCGCGATCTGGCCGCCATAGACGATCGCGGCCATGAGCAGGATGAAGCCGATGATCGAGACCTCGCCGACCTTGCCGGGCCTGATGAAGCGCGCGTAGAGGCCCATCAGCAAGGCGATCGGAATGGTCGCCGCGACCGTGAAGGTGCCCCAGGGGCTCTCGGCCAGCGCCTTGACGACCACCATCGCCAGCACGGCGAGCAGGATGATCATGATCATGAAGGTGCCGAAAAGAGCGATCACGCCCGGGATCACGCCGAGCTCGGCCCGGATCAGCTCGCCGA